>Ga0180432_10007226_pt1 | contig 14173 bp, 13 predicted proteins | sample SS_ome_10_FD_132414 | JGI IMG/M metagenome (GOLD analysis project Ga0180432, IMG submission 132414) | Hypersaline lake sediment archaeal communities from the Salton Sea, California, USA - SS_1_MS_2 metaG | ecosystem: Environmental > Aquatic > Non-marine Saline and Alkaline > Hypersaline >... | reverse complement strand
CCGGCGATGCCCATCACCCGCGTGCCGTGGCCGATCGGCTGCTCGTCCTCGGGCACGTTGTCGTCGTCGAACAGGTCGAAGGTCTCCTGCGGCCAGTGGTCCGGCGGGTGCAGGCAAACACTGGCGAGGTCCTCGTGGTCCGGCGCGTCGCTGACGCTGTCTCCCGAGTAGCGCACCCCGCCGTCGATGATCGCGACCAGCACGCCGCTGTCGCCCTTCTGCGTATCCCAGGCGTCGTCTGCGTTGATCCTGATCAGCCCCCAGAGGTCATCCGGGAAGTACGGATCGTCCGGGCTGTAGGCGGCGCGGAGCAGGCCGTCATACTCGACGTGCTCGATACTGGCCGCGTAGTCCGCGGCGATGCGCGCCATCACCTCCGCGGCGTCGTCGCCGTCCGTTGTCCGGTAAGCGGCGAAGTTCAGTCCTTTGTAGTAGGCCTCCTCGCAGAGCGTCAGCCCGTAGCGATCCGCGATTGTGCGCGCGAGTGCGGCGTGGTCCGCCGATGTGTGGATCAGCGACGCGGGCAGGTCCTGCCCTGCCCTGCCGCGCCCGGCGGATGGCGCGACACTGGGCCGGAAGCTGACCACGAAGCGATCCGGCAGCCACTCCCCCGCCGGCTGCCTCAGCCCGGCCTGTGCATGCTCGACGGACAGCCGCGCGCCGCTGCCGGGATACACCATCGGGGTCTGGCGCAGCGTCCCCCCCGCTGCTTCATCCGCCACGCTGTGCGGGCGCGCCCCGGCATCAGCGGGGGCCGCCAGATCGGTTGCCGGCTGGCCGCGCGAGCCACCGCAGGCCGCCAGCGCCACGACGGCCGTCAACAGCAGAATGCAGCGCACGGTGTTCATCGCCGGCAAGTACCGAGCCTCCTCGGTTCACTATAACAGAATGGGCGCGGCCGGGCCGACCGGCTCAGCGGCGCTCAAAGACATAGAACAGCGCGACGACCACCAGCGGGGCGCCGACGTTGGCCAGCAGCTCGAAGGGGTTGAAGTCGCGGGGCAGCCAGATCTGGACGAACTCGCAGAGCGCCCCCCAGCCGCTGCAGACCAGCACGGTGGCGACGTTGGCGCTCAGCGGCGAGGCCGCCCGGGTGAAGCTGTAGCGGTAGATAAACGCGAAGGTCAGGAACATCGCCGCGTGCGCCAGCAGGTCGCGCAGATCGAGGCTCAGCCAGGCCGGGTGGTGCTTGCTGATGCCGAAGGTGATGATGTGGGCGCCGAGCACCACCAGCGCGATCAGGTAGCTGAGCATCCTGAGCCACGTCCTCCGGCGCGGCGCCTCGTGATCAGCCACGCGCTACTCCCCGCCCATGGCCTGAGCGTAGAGCGTCTCGGCCAGATGCGAGCTGCGGGTCAGCGGACTGGACGCCACGCCCCTGAACCCCAGCGCGCGCGCATCGCGGGCCAGCTGATCGAACTCCTCGGGCGGCACATAGCGCTTGACCTCCAGCAGCCCCTCCACGTTCAGCGGTTTGAGGTACTGCCCCAGCGTCAGCAGCTCGACATCGCAGGCGCGGATCTCACTGAGCGCCTCCCGGACCTCGCCTGCGCTCTCGCCCAGCCCCAGCATCAGGCCGCTCTTGGTAATCAGCGGGACGCCCTCGCGGTCCGCGATCCGGCGGGCGCTGCGCAGCACACTGAGCGAGCGCTGCCATGAGGCCGACGGCCGCGCGACGGCCTGCAGGCTGGGCACCACCTCCACGTTGTGGGCGAAGACGTCGGGCCGCGCGTCGATCACCGCCGCGATGCTGCTCTCCGCGCCGCGGAAGTCGCCGGTCAGCACCTCAATGCCCACCCGCGGGCAGCGCTCGCGGACGGCGCGGATGCAGGCGGCCCAGTGCGCCGCCCCGCCGTCCGGCAGGTCGTCGCGGTCGACGCAGGTGATGACGACGTACTTGAGCCCCAGGCCGGCCACCGTCTCCGCCAGCCGTCCGGGCTCGGCGGGATCGAGCGGCGCCGGCTTGCCGTGCGGCACCCCGCAGAACCGGCAGTGGCGCGTGCAGATGTCGCCCATGATCATGAACGTCGCCGTGCCGCGCCCCCAGCACTCGCCGATGTTGGGGCAGTTGGCGCTGACGCAGACCGTCGGCTGGCCGCTGAGGCTCCGCTGCATCAGCTCGCGCGCCCGGCCGTCGAGCCGCTTAACGCGAATCCAGCCGGGACGCGGGGGAGACTGATCTGCCACCGCATGATGGTAACGCCTGCGCAGGCTAAATGTAAGCAGGCGGGCCGCGGTAGATGCTCGCCGAACTGATCGTGGTACATATTCCCGTATGTGGTGGATCGATGAGCAGGACGTCATGGGTTCCTCGGCCAGCGGCGGCACTGCCGGTGCGCCGCGCTGGATCGACGCGGGCGATAGTCTGCCGGCGGCGGAGCTGCCGGCCCACGACGGCACGGAGGTCAGCCTGCCGGACCTTCACGGCAAGCGGCATCTGGTGCTGTTCTTCTATCCCAAGGCCAACACCAGCGGTTGAGCGAAGGAAGCGGCCGCCTTCGGCGAGCTGTACAGGCAGTTCGCCGCGGCCGGCGCCGAGGTCTTCGGCGTCAGCGGAGACTCCACCGCGACCAACGCCAGATTCGCCGCCAAGCTGAGCCTGCCCTTCAAGCTGCTGACTGACAAGGGCTGGGAGCTCTGGCAGCGGCTGGGCGTGCGTGAGCACAAGGACAAACAGATCAAGCGCATCACCTTCGTGATCGACCAGGGCGGCACCGTCCGGCTGGTGTACTACTACACCGGCCGCGGCGACGTGGCCGACCATGCCCGCGAGGCGCTGAAGGCAGTAAAGGCGCTCCGCGACTGACGGCGAGAAGGCCTGGCGGTCTCAACAAATGACACAATACTCGGGTAGACTAACTCATGCGTATTACGGCAATCGCAACCGTCGTCCTGCTCCTGATCGTGCTGCTCGGCTGCAACAAGAGCGAGGGCAGCGCCGGATCGGGAGGGCAGGCCAGCCAGGTGGGCAGCGTCAAGATCGGTGACCAGGCCCCGGACTTCAGCCTGCCGGGCTACCCGCACCAGGAGTTCATCCTTGAGACCTACCGGGGCCAGCAGGCGGTGGTGCTGTACTTCTATCCCAAGGACGATACGCCGGACTGCACCGTCCAGGCCTGCGCGTTCCGCGACACCGCCGAGGAGTTCCTGCGCAACGGCGCGGTGATCGTCGGCGTCAGCCGCGACGACCTCTCCGCCCACGCGCTGTTCGCCGACGAGCTTGAGCTGCCGTTCGCGCTGCTGTCCGACGCCGACGGCCAGGTGCGCCGCGCCTTCGGCAACCCCGACGGCAGCACCGACCTGGTCTCGCGCATCACCTACGTGATCGACAAGCAGGGCGTCGTCCGCGAGATCATCGACGGCCGTCAGACCTCGGACCTCAACGATCACGTGATTCGTTCGCTGGGCAAGGTGCGTGAACTGGCCGGCGAGCAGAGCACCGCGGGCTAGCGGCGGCCGTCCGTGGTCGATTCGTGCTAGCATAGCTGCCATGCCCCTGAAAGCCATCCTGCTGGATGCCGACGGCGTGCTGTGGCGCGGCCGTAGTGTGATCGAGCCGGCGCCGGAGTTCATCCGCCGCGCGCGGGCCGCCGGGCTGAGCTGCCTGGTGGTCAGCAACAACGCCGGTCCTAACCGCGAGGCTTACAGCGACAAGTGCGCGCGTCTCGGCCTCGACCTCGGCCCGCACGACATCTTCAGTGTCAACCACCTGGCCGGGCCCTATGTGGCGGCGCACCATCCCCGCGCCCACGCCTTCGTGATCGGCAGCGAGATGCTGGTGCGCTCGATGCGCGAGCATACGGAGGTGACCGGCGCCGACGAGTGGCTGGCGGCGCGCGGGGCGGGCGGCCGGGCCGCGACGCCCGACGACCTGCAGCTGCTGGCCGACATCGACTTCGACCTGGTGATGATCGGCATCGACGTCAACGTCAATTACATCAAGCTGGCGCTGGCCTGCGTGCTGATTCAGCGCGGCGCGATTCTGCTGGCCGCCAACCCGGACTACTCGTTCCCCTTCGCCGGCGGGGTGATCCTGCCCGGTAACGGCAGCATCGTCAGCCTGGTCGCCGAGGTCAGCGGCGTGGAGCCGCATTACTTAGGCAAACCCAGCCTGCACCTTCTGGAGCAGATCGAGCGCGAGACGGGCATCGCCCGCGCGGAAATGGTGATGATCGGCGACCGCCCGGAGACGGACTACGACTTCGCGCGCGCGGCGGGCATCTTCACCTACATGGTCGAGACCGGAGTCACCCCCAAAGCTGAGCTGCCCGAAGACAGCGACGACGTGATGGTGCTGCCGACGCTCAGCGAGGTGGCGGAACAGCTGGGAATCTGAGGGGAACGGCTAGGGGCGAGCCGTAGCGGCGGCGGCCCTGCCGCCGGATTTGCACACCACAGAGGTCACAGAGCTCACAGAGCAGTCCGGATTCTGGTAGGCGCGGGTTCTATCCGCGTATTCCGATGGGCCGCGCATAAGATGCACGGCTACCGGTTTGCCAGCGCTCCCAGAGCCGGCGCTATCGTGTGGTAAGCGGGGCTTTAGCCCCGCAGGGCAGGTCAGGGGGCTGAAGCCCCCTGCTACCGGGGAGAGATCATGGCGCGGCTGCCGAGGCCGCGCCCAGCTTACGAGCGCCTGCTGCTTCCTCCCGCGCTCCCTCTACCAGCGCAGACGCCGGGAGCGAGGTGTGGGGCTGAGTAGTGTGAGGGCACCGCCCAGCCCCATGAGGAAGAGGAAGGCATTGATGGTTAGCGAATCTGGTCTGAGCCCCGTGGTGATGAACTCCCCCAGTCTGAGCAGCACATAGGCTGCCAGGCCCGAGGTGAGGTAAAGCAGGATGGTGACAAGGCTTCTCGCCATCTCAACTCCTAACTCACTTACTCTTCACGCCGAAGCGCAGCCCTACCCGTTTTCGAGCTTAAACAGCTCGTCCACCTTCAGCTCAAACAGCCTGGCCAGTCTCAATGCCAGTCCGACCGATGGTTCGGCCTTGCCACGCTCAATCGCATGGATGGTCTGGCGACTTACTCCCACCGCCCTGGCCAGCTGCTCCTGCGTCATGTCAAGCCGCGCCCGGTGCATCCTGACGAAGTTCTTAAGCTCCATCATGCCCCGTCTGTCTAGTGTGCTTTACTCAATGTACCGTGCGCTAGGCGTAGTATATATGATCACATACGATCTGTCAATGATACTGGCGACATATCGTGTTGGCTTTACATCGCGGAGCGCCGCTGCAGCTGCCTTGCGCTGGTGTAACCACAGGTACAGGCCCGGCGTCATGGACATAGAGGCCAGAAACATCGGGTCGTAGGGGGCCTTAAATGAAGAGGTGGACGCGTGGACATGGCTGGCTCGCGGCAGCCGTGCTGATGGTGCTGGCGGCCTGCGGCGGCAGTCCGCAGATGATCTCGCCCGTATCGGATACGGGCACTCCGCCGGCTGCCGGCTTGGACGCGGCGGGAGCTGGGCCGCCGGGCACCGATCTCAGCGGCTTCGCGGTGACACCCGTCGATAGCAGCAGCCGGCTGGCGCTGGGTATCGAGCAGCAGGGCGGGCAGCTGACCGTCAGTGTGGCATCCGCCGCGCCGCAGCAACTCGCTGAGCTGCTCTGCGAACTCAGCTACGATGCAGCGCGATACACCCCGCTGGCCGCCCAGGCCACGGATGTGATCGCCCCGCCGGCAGAAAGCCTCTGCCTGGAGGTGCTGGACACCCCCGGAGTGGTCAGCCTGGGGCAGGTTGCACTGGGCGGTGCCGGCCGGCAGGTTGAAGCAGGACAGGCGCTGGCCGAGGTGCTATTCGCCTGCGAGCCATACGAAGCATCGAATGCCAGGGCGGCCTCCCAGGCACCCGCGCATGCCAAGGCGCTGAGCCCGCTGCTGTGGGACGCTGAGAGCGGCGAGCTTACGTGGTATCTGGTCAATCCGGGCGACTACAACCAGGACGGGCTGGTGGGGGTCAGCGACCTGTCCCCGCTGGGCCGCGAGTATGGAGCAAGCGGGCCCTTCCGCTTCGATACTGCCCGGTCAGTCATCGACGGCAATAGCGACGGGCTGATCGGCATCGGCGACCTGGCAAGCATCGGCCAGTACTGGGGCTGCCACATCGAGGGCTACAACCTCTACGCCAGCGATGACATCGCCCAGGTGCCGCTGAGCTTCGCCGAACCCTCCACCATCGAGCCGCTGGCGAGCTTCCCGCTGGCTGAGGCCCAGGGCGATCCGCTGACGGACCGGCTGTGGTTCAGCTATACGCCGGAGCCGGGCGCTGATGAGCTGCTGTACTGGGTGCGCCCGTATGCAGGCGAGAGCGAGGGCACGCGCAGCAACGTCAACGGGCCCGGCGTGGAGTCGGCGCCGACCGACCCCGGCGGGGACGGCTTCAACCTGCCGCCGACGGCGCGGCTGAGCCTTGAGCATGAGGGCCAGAGCATCCCGCTGCAAGTCAGCTTCGACGCCAGCGACTCCGACGATCCCGACGGCCAGATCATCTTCTACGAGTGGGACTACCAGGGCGACGGGCTCTTCGACGCCTTCAGCACTGCTCCCCAAGCCGAGCACACCTACGTCCAGCCGGGCACGTACGCCCCGCTGGTGCGCGTCACGGACGGCGGCGGCCTGTGGGACACCTTCCAGTCGCCCCCCTTCGAGGTCACCGACACCGAGGTCAGCAACATCCCGCCCGTGGCGGACCTGTTCGCCACGACGACCAGCGGCGAAGTCCCGCTGACGGTCGGCCTGATCGCCACGGGCAGCTTCGACCCGGATGGCCACATCGTGAAACACGTCTGGAACTTCGGCGACGGGCACAGCGATCTTGACAGCGGCGCCGACCCGACTGTGCTGCATACGTACAGCAGTCCGGGCACGTTCAGCGCAACGGTGGAGATCACGGATGACCGCGGTGGCACGGCGATTGGCACTGCGGTAATCGACGTGCTGCCGGCCAACCAGCCCCCGCTGGCGGCGCTCGCGATCGGCGCGGGTGAGGAGTTCGGCCACGCGCCGCACGCGGTGCACTTCGACGCCGGGGGGTCCAGCGATCCGGACAGCGGCATCGCGCGCTACTGGTGGGATCTGGACGGCGACGGAACGTACGAGCAGATGACGCCGGCGGCCACCCTTACTCACGTCTATGCCGCCTCCGGCGAGTATCTGGCCGGCGTCCGGGTTGAGGACAACGCGGGGCTGTCCGCCGCGGCGGCGGTGTCGGTGTCGGTCAACATGCCGCCGACCGCCGTGCTGGAGGCCAGCTCCACTTCCGGACGGCCGACGCTGCGGGTCGACTTCGACGCGAGTGCGTCCGCCGACAGCGATGGCGAGATCGTGGACTGGGAGTGGGACTTCGACGGCGACGGAACCTTCAACGAGGATGGCTTCGAGGCCGACGCGCGGGGCTGTGGCGCGGCCGAGTGCCTGTTCGAGGAGCTCGGTGCATTCAACACCAGCCTGAGAATCACGGATGACGATGGCGCTCAAACCGAAGATACGGTGGTCATGCGTCTGTGGGAGGTGGACGCCGCGAAACTAATCGTAAGGACCATCACCTTCACCTGGAATAGCGTCGATGCCGATGAGTACAAGGTCTACCGCAGCACCATCCCTTACGATCCGGCACCATTCCACGTCGGCACCGTGCCAGAGGCAAGCTCCGGCGAGAACAGCTTCAATGAGATCCTGGTGCTGGATGACTCCGGGCGCTGGGTGCCGATCCTCGATGACAACGACACTCCCGACAATCCGCAGGACGACTTTCCGTCGATAGCGCCGGAAGTGGAGTACTACTACAAAGTGGCGCCAGTCGTGGATGGCGTGGAATACCCGATGTCCCCGGAAGACCACACGCACCTGCTTCAGGGTGGCATCTGGGCCGCGAACAGGGATTGGCCGGACACTACTAACCAGACCCGCTCTTTCGCCATCAATCTGAGGCCGGACTTGATGACGGACGCTCAGCTGGAGTGGATGGCGAGCAACTACGTGGGCGCGCTGGACATCACGCAGACGGCCGCCGACCGGATTCGCGCCTACAATCCCGACTTCATCGCCCTGGGCGAGCAGTGGGCCTCATATGCCAGCCCGGAGCAGCACGGCTCGTACTACCGGATCGAGCAGCTGGTCTACGGCGACGTCCTCGATGCCGCGGGCTTCTGGCCGTATATCAACCGGCATGAGAACTGGTTTGTCCACGCTGACGGCAGCGATGTATACCGCGAGCGCTCCCTGGTGTTTGGGCCCTCGTCCAGTCCGGAGCTCTACTGGCTGGACGTGGACGGCCTGCACAGGAAGTACCTCGGCGCGAATCTGCTGCAGCTACTAGGTTCGGACCACTTCGACGGCTGGGTGCTGGGCAAGACCGAGCCATTCTCGATGCAGAACCCGATCTTCGGGGAGTGGGAGACACATGCGGAGTTCTACGATTACTGGCGACCCAAAGCCCTGAGGATGCTCGAGTATGCGAAGGCCAAGAGCGCGGATCATCCACGGGATCCGATGGTGATTGCCGGCGTCTGGGACTGGTGGCTCTACGGCGAAGGCGAGATGGACTACGACCCCTGCGACGGGATCTTCGTCGAGGAATTCCTGATGGACTGGCGGTATGGCCTGGTCTGGGGCAACGGTTCACTGCGCTTCCCCACCGTCATGAACAACGCACTGGAGGCTCAGCACGAAGGCAAGGCGCTGATCCTGAACAGCAACTTCCCACCGTACATCTGGGATCAGGAACGGATGACAATCCTGGCCTGCTACCTGCTGCTTCGGGACGCGCACACTTACCTGTACTACCCCGGCATCATCGGCGAGAACAACGCCTACCCGCTGTGGTATCCGGAATGCGGCGTGGACACCGGCGCCCCGCTGGATCCCCTGGCATCGACCATCGGCGACTACCTGACGACTGACGGGTACGGCACGCCTTACTACCGCCGCGATTTCGAGAACTGCAGCGCGATCGTCACACTGGACGGCAGCCCGGAGCTGCTTTTCGACCCGTTCACGTACGACATCGACTATGTGGTCGTGCACGACGGCGGCTTGGTCGACGAGGATGGAACCGCGGAAGGCTACTGGGAATGGGTGCCCAGGGCAACGGATGGCGGTCTGTACCGGTTCAACCCTGGCGGCTACGTGGTGCGCGGCCTGCCGACGGAGTGAGGTGGCATTCCCCGCTGTGGCCGAAGGACGGCGTGCCTAGGCGCTGACCGGTTGGCGCTCGAGCGCGTCGCCGAGCTTGAGCTGCTCGATCTCCTTGAGGATGCCCAGCAGCTCGTCGGGATCGCAGTCGTCGTCGGGGAAGATGTAGCGCGTCAGGCGCAGGAACGTCTGGACCAGCTCACCGTCGTAACCGAAGGTGGACGGGTCGTCGCCCATCAGCTTGCGGGCCTTGGCGAAGGGCATCGCCTTGCGATAGGGCCGGTCGCTGGTCAGCGCGTCCCAGACGTCGGCGATCTGCATCACGTGCACCAGCAGCGGGTACTCGCGGCGGCCGTAGGGATAGCCTTTGCCGTCGATCCGCTCGTGGTGCAGCAGGGTGATGTCCAGCAGCTCCTGCTGGGCCAGCGGCTTGAGGATGTTGTAGCCAAACACGGTGTGCTGCTTGACCTCATCGAACTCGACCGCCGTCAGTTTGCCCGGCTTGTTGAGCACTTCCTTGCTGACACCGATCTTGCCGATGTCGTGCAGCGCGCCGGCGTCCTTGAGGATCTCCAGCTCGCGTGTGCTCAGTCCCAGCTCCAGCCCCAGGGCGACCGCCAGTGACCCCACGCGGTCGGAGTGGCCGCGCGTGTAGGCATCGGAGATCTCCAGTGCCTCGATCAGGCTGGTGAAGATCGCCTTGAGGTGTACCATCGCATCCGCGTATGCCATACGTGTAGATTATAAAGAGAAAAACGGCCCCTACCCCCCTTTAGCCTAGGTTTTAAGGGGACTTAACGCGTGTCCGGGCCGCGAAATCAGGTTAAATCAGGGCTAAACGGGTGCCTCTGTCACGCGTCCTTCGTCGATATAGAGCACGCGGGCCGCCTGGGGGCCGATCAGATCCACCTCGCGCTCCGAGGCGCTGGTGATGAACACCTGGCTGTGCTGGCGGCAGAGCCTGAGCAGCCGCTGCTTGCGCTCGTCGTCCATCTCGCTTAAGGCGTCGTCGAGCAGCAGCAGCGGATCGTCACCGAGCCGGCGCCCGGACAGAGCCGCCAGCGCCAGGCGAAAGGCCAGCGCCGCGCTGCGCTGCTGGCCCTGGCTGCCGTAGCGCCGCAGCTCGCGCTCGCCATTCAGGATGAAACTAAGGTCGTCGCGGTGCGGTCCGACGGTGGTGAAGCGCAGACTGGCCTCGTTGTCCGCGGCGGCGGCCAGCAGCTCTGAAAACGAGGCCGCGACGCGCTCGTCGGGCTCCAGTTCGATCGCCGAGTTGTAGCGCAGGCCGACCCGCTCGCCCTCGGGGGGCGCCAGCCGCGCGTAGAGCGGCGCGAACAGCTCGTCGAGCACGCGCACCAGCCCGCGCCGCTCGCGGATGATCTGCGCCCCGCTCTTGACCAGCTGCTCGCCGTAGACGCTCAGCGCCCTGGCCAGCTCATCGCCCCCCCGCCGCTGGCCGGGCTGGGGATAGAGCAGCTTGAGCACGCGGTTGCGCTCGCGCAGCGCGCTGCGGAACTGGTGGTAGACGGGCGTCAGGGCCGGCTTGAGCCTGAGCAGCTCCAGATCGAGCACCTCGCGCCTCAGCACCGGATCGCCGCTGAGCAGCGAGAGGTCACCCGGAAAGAAAAACTGGCTGTGCAGCCGCCCGATGAAGTCCTGGAAGCGCGTGACCGGATTGCCGTTGAGCCGTACGTGGCGCTTGCCACCCTTGAGCACCACGCGCACCTCGAAGCTGCGGTCGGAGTCGTCGCTGAGGCGGGCCTCGACCACCGCCAGCGGCTGGCGATAGCGCACCACCTCGCGGTCGCGCTGGGTGCGGAAGCTGCGCAGGTAGCTCAGATAGTGGATCGCCTCCAGCAGGTTGCTCTTGCCCGCGCCGTTGGGACCGGTCAGGACAACGATGCCGCGCGGAAAGCCGACCTCCAGCCGTTCGTAGTTGCGGAAATCGCGCAGTTTGAGGCGGGTCAGCCGCACGCGCGGATTATAGGGCAGGCGGCTACCAGCCGTAGCGGTAGACGGTCAGCTGCTCGATGTCCTCGGGGACTGGCGGCGCTACCTGCTCCGCGGGCGCATCCTCGACCATCGCGCTCTCAGCCTCGTCCGGCTCGGCCGCCGGCGCGACCGCGGCCAGCTGAGAGATCGGGCGCAGCAGCGCCTGGGCGGTCAGATAGGCGTGGGCCCGGGCCCAGATGTGCTCGTCGACCTCGGCGGCGGGCGCGTCCATCTCGTCCTCCGCTGGCGGCTCATCGACGGCCGGCGCGATCTCCACATCCTCGGGCGTCGCCGGTGTCAGCCCGATCACCGGTTCGTCAACCACCGGCGCGGCCGACCCTTCCGCACCGCTTTCAGGCTCCGGGGCCTCCACTGCCGGCACATCCGCCGGTGGCTCTGCCGGCCCCGGTTCGGCCTCAATCTCCGGCTCAGGTTCGGGTATGGATTCAGCGGACTCCAGATCGCCCGGGGCGACCTCGGAGGCGGTGCCGATCTGCATCGGCTGGAGCTGCTCGATCTCGGCCGGCGGCGCGCCGATCACCACCTCCTGGCCGGCGGGCGGAGGCTCGACCGGGACGGTGGTGGCTTCCTCAGCGGGGGGCGCGGGCGGCTCGGCAGCCGGCACGGCGGCCAGCTGCAGCTCCGTGCCCAGCTGAGTAAGCAGCGGGGCCGTCAGCGTCAACTGCTCACCGGCGCGCTCGGGCCAGAACGCGGCGAAGCGCTGGGCCAGCTGCGGCTGGGTGCCATCCACGTTGCTCAGCAGGTGGACCGTGTCGTAGCCCTCGAAGTAGAACGCCGCCGGCACCTTGCCGTGCAGCAGCAGCCAGTACCCCTCGCGCAGTCCGTCACCGTTGTCATCCAACGAGTAGTAGGCGAAGTCACCGCTGCTCTTCTTGCCGAACTCCTCGGCCTTCATCGGCCGGTTGCCGAAGCCGCTGCGCGGGTACTGCCCCAGCAGGAAACCACCGCCGATCAGTTCGTCGCGGCGATTGTCGCCGCCCAGCAGCCGGAACGGATACTGGCCGCGCGCGCTGTAAAACCGCTCCAGCGCCTGCTGAATGCGGTACAGCCCCTGGCGGCTGATCAGCTCGCGGCTCTCGTCCTCGGGCCACATCTCGGTGGTGTACAAGTACGGCCGGCGACGCGCCTCGGCCAGGGTGTCATAGCTCAGCGCGTCGTAGATCTCGATCCGCCAGGCCCAGCCGTCCCGGTCGATCAGCGGGGTATCCGGCTCAGCCTTCTCGTGGATCAGGTAGTAGTGCATCCGCTCGGCGATGGTCACCGGCGCGTCCGCCTCCGGGTCGGCGAACTCGACCGTCACGCGCATCGCCAGGTGCTGCGGGTCGGCCAGCTTGCGGACGTCGAGGATCTGGTAGCCGGCGCTGAGCTGCTCGCGGCGCCTGACGAAGTACTCGTCGATGGTGGCACGCTCCTCGTTCCAGAACGCGTGCCTGAACGCCGCCGAGAAGTACTGGCCGGCCGCGACGTACTCCTCGGCCAGGATCGCCTCGAAGTGCCCGCGCACGGCGTCGGCGATGGCGTCGGACTCCTGGGCCCTGGCCGGCGCGGCGATCAGCAGGAGTGCGCCGACCATGGCCAGCATTGAAGCGTAGCAAGTCTGCCTGCGGTACAGCATCCTGGCCAGATTATAGCCCAGCCTGGCTGCCGCCGTGCACACTCGCCGCCCGCCCGCGCGATAATGGGCGATGCGGTACTGCGAAAGCGTGGTGGAGCTGATCGGCAATACGCCACTGCTGCGGCTGGGGCGGCTGGCGCCCGACCATAAGGTCTTCGTCAAATGCGAATTCATGAATCCGTTGAGCATCAAGGACCGGCCGGTGCTTCAGATCATCGAGGACGCCGAGGCTGCGGGCCGCATCCGGCCGGGCGATACGCTGATCGAGATCACCAGCGGCAACACCGGCATGGCTGCAGCATTCATCGCGGCGATCAAGGGCTACCGCGCCATGCTCGTCATGTCCGAGATTCAGAGCATGGAGCGTCGCCAGGTGCTGAGCGCGTTCGGCGCGGAGCTGGTGCTGACGCCGAAGGAACTGGGCACGGCGGGCGCGCGCGAGCGGATGAAGCAGATCCTCGCCGAGCACCCGGAGTACTTCTACATCGGCCAGCACGTGAGCCCCTCCAATCCGCGGGCGCACTATCAGCACACCGGCCCGGAGCTGTGGGCTGACACCGATGGCGAGATCGACGTGCTGGTGGCGGGGCTTGGTACCGGCGGGACGCTCTGCGGGGCGGGGCGCTTTCTCAAGGAGCAGAAGCCGGCGGTGCGCGTCATCGGCGTCGAGCCCGCGGAGTCGCCGTACATCTCGCAGGGGGTGTTCCGTCCGCACCGCATGATGGGCACCGCGCCGGGTTTCGTCCCCGAAACGCTGGATCGCGAGTTGCTGGACGAGATTGTGCTGGTCAGCGAGGAAGAGGCGTTTTCCATGTGCCGCCGGATCGCGCGGCGCGAAGGGTTGCTCGTCGGCATCTCGTCGGGCGCCGCGGCGCATGCGGCGCTGGATCTCGCCGCGCGCCCGGAATACGCGGGCCAGTTGATCGTCTGCGTCTTCGCCGACACCGGCCAGCGCTACTTAAGCGTCGACGGGCTGTTCAACATAGCCGGCAACGGGCAGTCTGATACTGGCTAGTCGGGGAAGCTCCCGGCCGCGAACTTCAGGTTATCAGCGCCGAAGGCGTAGTAGCCAATATAGGCCTTCCCGCCGTAGCTGATCATCGATGTATACCACCCAACGTCATTAGAACTGTCCACGACCATCGGCGCATCCCAGGTGCTGCCGGTGGCGTCGCTGGCCTGGATGTACTTGAGATGACCACTCGATGAGCCGTAGTAGCTGATCGCTGGACTGCCATTCACCACGCACAGGCAGCTGCCGATCAGTCCAACTCCCGAGCTATCCACCGTCAGCGGGGTGTTCCAGCTGGTGCCGCTTGCGTTACTCGCCCTGACGTACTTCAGATTGTAGTTCGAGTGATCGTAGTAGCTGATTGCCGGATTGCCGTTCACCACGCGCATGCTGCTGTATTT
>Ga0180432_10007225_pt1 | contig 14173 bp, 10 predicted proteins | sample SS_ome_10_FD_132414 | JGI IMG/M metagenome (GOLD analysis project Ga0180432, IMG submission 132414) | Hypersaline lake sediment archaeal communities from the Salton Sea, California, USA - SS_1_MS_2 metaG | ecosystem: Environmental > Aquatic > Non-marine Saline and Alkaline > Hypersaline >... | reverse complement strand
CGTTCTTGCGGTCTGGCTTCTCGGTGGCCGACGGAGGAGTCATCCCCGCCGCTTGGCCGTTGGCGTCGTCGTTGTCATGCTGGCGCTCTGGCCGGCACTTGCCTACTATAACAGGCATTACAAGGTCGGGTACGAGGTGTTGATGCAATTGTTCCCTTTGCCGCCGGATGCCAACGTGCGGCCGGCCTCCAACGCGACCTTTGGTGCTTCCGAAAAAGAGCTCTCTTTCCACGGAAACGGGATGGAATCCTACGTGGAATGGACAGGCTTTCGCCTTCCTCCCGGCGGCGGGTACTTCCTCGAGGTGGAGATGTGGGTCAGCGGCGGGAATCTGAGTCGCCTTTCCTGGTCGTGCGGGAAGGGGGGCTTTCACCCCGCCCGGTCGACGGATTTCCAGGGAATAGTCAAATACACCGGGTTGGTTCCTTGGTACGACTCTGCCTTGCACAGGTACTTCGTTATGCTTGACGAGTGCGACGACCCGCTTACGGCCGTGCGGCTAGCGCCCAGCAATGTCGAAGCTGTGGCGGCAATTACGTCGGCCAGGATAGTCGCGCTCGCTGAGTAGGCTCGTTTCGATTTGGTCGTCTCGGAGCGTTCCGCCGACTCGAGGCAAGAAGCAAGTAAGGAGGCTGCTAACTCTTCTCGTCCAGGACGCGACGGAAAAGCTCCAACGCCGAATCCGCCTGAGCCGCAGGCGAGAACTTGGTGGCTGCCAGTTCTCCGGCGCGCCGGCCGAAGCTGCGACGCATGTCCGGCGAATCGGCAAGCCGAAGCACCGCCTGCGCCAGCTCTGTTGCGTTCCCCGGCTCGATCAGAATCCCGCACCCGCCGTCCTCGATCACCTCGGGCACCCCACCCGTCCTGCAGCCGATCACGGGTTTCCCCCAAGCCATCGCTTCCGTGTATATGATCCCGAACGACTCGTAGAGCGACGGCGCGACGAAGATGTCGCACCGGCTGTATTCCTGCTGGAGCCTGTCGTTGCCGACCAGTCCCAGGAATCTCATTTTTCCCCAAGCCCCGGCCCGCCTTAGAGCGCGTTCGTATGCGATCTTGTAGGGCACTCCCTCAGGACCCGATAAGCTGTCATCGCCTACGATGACGAATTCGACCCTGCGGTTGCCCGCAACGATCGCGGGCGCGGCTTCGAAAAGGGTGTGAATGCCCTTTCGTCTCTCCAATCTGCCTACGAACAGCACTCGAACCGCCTTTCGCGGCTCCTGCTCGGGGACGCTCTCAGGCATGTCGACTCCGCAATACACCGTTTGGGTCGGTTTACCCCTGAGATTGACATCGTACAACTGCTCGACCGTCTCCAAAGCGGCCCTCGAGGCGCTTGTGATCCCCCGCGTGCCCTCCATCTCCAAAAGCCTCTTTTCGAGTTGGCACAGCAACGTCATATCGGGAGTTTCCGGCCAGCCGTTGGTCTTCATCACCGTCTTCAGTTGGCTCACTATGTCCACGACGAGCGGCACGGTCGCATCCATTCCCAGCGCGTAGCCTTCTACGTCCCACAGCGGTGCGTACAGCAAGTCCGCCATCCGCGCCTGGGCGAGTTCCTTCACCACTTGGTGAACCGCCGCCGCACGGCCCAGGTTTCTCTTGCTTGCCATAAGGTCGGACAAGTAGTCCAGTTCCGGCAGATAGGGGTCCGGGGTCTCGGTCACAGGGATACCGCGGTAATACCTGGTGCGTCGCACTTTACCTCGGGTAATGATAAGGGGCCGGTGACCACGCCTAGCGAGCTCCGTCGCCAGTGTTGCCGTACGCCTGACGATTCCTCCGACGCCCATAGGGAGGTAATCTTGCGTGGCAAGCGCTACGCGCAAGCCTCGTTTTCGTGCAACCGGTGGAGCGAGTAGGGAAAAATTCTTGAAGGGGAGCTCCACCTTCAACTGCTCTGATGGTAGGGTCTTCCGGGGCGCGAACAGCCCTATGCGGATACCTTTGAGCATCCCTCGACAAAGCCTGAACGCAACCCGGGCAAATATCGTTGCTGGCAGATGCCGAGCCCATTTGAGGTGCCTTAGTGTGGAGCGAACGGAACAGTAAAGCCTTCGCCAGAGGCCAAACCTTCCCTCCGACGCTTTGAGGGCGAAGTAAACCGTGTTCTGGCCTACCGCATCCAAGTTCGCCCTCAGCCATCCTAGCCGCACGCCTCCGGGTGCCGTCTGGTGAGTCACCGCCGTGTCCACCGAATGATCGATCTTGTAACCCGCTTTGATCGTTCGGAACACAACGTCCGCTTCATCGTGGAAGTAATTGTAGGTCTCGTCAAATCCCCCTATCGCCTCCAGGACCTTTCGCCGAAAGCTTGAGTTCACACCCATGAGTGTGTTGAACCTCGTCCCTTCGGGGGAATTGAAATCTGCCGGCGCTTCTCGAATGGCGTCTACCTCTCCCCAGATGTCGAGCGTTCCGCACCAGAACTGAGGTGTCCTTCCTTCGTCCGAGCATACTACTCGCCCTCCCGCGCCGCCCACCCTGGGGTCCTCGTACGCGTCGGCCAATTTGCTCAGCCAGTCCGTCGGGGGAATGCCGTCGTCATCAATAAAGGCCACTATCTCCCCGGAAGAGAGCTTGATGCCCACATTGCGGGAAATGGAGAGATTCCGAGTGGGGTTTTTGCCTACCTTTGTCCGGTGGTAGTACCTGTCCAATAGTCCCGCCGTATCGTCTGTGGACGGGCCGTCAACCACCACCACTTCGAAGTTGGGGTAATCGAGAGAATCCAACGCGCGTAGGCATTCTCGCAGGTACTCTGCCCTGTTGTACGTGCAGATCACGATAGAGATCGGAGGTTTGGCCATCACCGTTTTGATCGATTCTTCTCCTCGTTGGTGATCAAATTCGCGCGGATGACCCTGAATGGCCCAGCCGCCTTCTTTGTTTCGATCCGAAGATCTGGGAATTTGTCGATGAGGCGCTGGAACATGTCGTCGTCGAAGTTCCACAGGTGCGTCGGGTCGTAAAAGTCCACGGGAACCGTGAAGATCACGTCCCTGCGGGCCACTCGTATCGCCTCGGTAATGACTTCGTTCGGATTGGGAACATGTTCGACGATTTCCGGCAGGAGGACCGTGTCAAACGATTTGTCCCTGAACGGCAATTCCTCCGCCAAGCCGTTCACATAGATTGTTGGCGGTTCTCCGGCTTTCAGACGGTCCAGCGATATGTCGACGCCCACTAGAAAATGGTCTTTCGGATCTAACTCCCCGATAATTGCTCCCTCTGCGCAACCCACTTCCAAAATTCTGCCGGGACGGGTCAGCGAGACAACGTATTCCCTGCGCCGAGCTTGATCCTCGTCCTCGAATTCCCCGCCGCATTTCGGCCATAGCTCGTGGTACCGGGCGAAGACCCTCTTTATCCAGTCCCTGTCTCCCGACCGAACCGCGTCGCGATACTCCAGCCCGATAGCAGTTTCGAGACGAATGAATTCCGTTCTGTGCATTAGTTGTTTGTGTGCGTCTTTCTCAAGTGCATCGATTCGGTCCCATAGCTGCTGTATCTGGGTACCAGTACTCCGCCCCGTCGCGTCGATCTGTTCCCGCAAGTCCTGCAAGTCCTTGTGCAATTGACGGAGGTGGTTTGCTGCTTGCTTCAGGAGGGTCGCCAGGCTGTAGGACACGTTGACCATATCGAGGTTGAGGCTTTCCTGACGCCGGCTGAGCAACGCGGCGGCCCTGCGCAGCACGCGTTTTACTTTTCCGCTCAGACCGGTCCCGCCCGAGGGCGTCCAGCTTTCACGAATTGCCTCGAGTCGGTTCGACAGTCTCTCAAGTTCTACCTCGATATCGGATTGACGGTTTTGCTCAGCCACTTGATTCTTCCTCCAGGGCAAACAACGCAGTCAGGGCGCCGAGAAGCAACGCTTCCGGGTTTTCCTCGCGGGCGCGTCTTATGCGCTTTCGCTGCATAGTCAGGACATCCCTGCGAAACGAGTTATCGCGTATCAGGGCATCAACTACTCTGGCAACCTTAAGCGGGTCTTTCGTGTGGAGAAGCACTCCGGCTCCGTCCATTGTCTCAGGGACTGCGCTGGACGCATACGCAACGACGGGGATATCGTACTGCATCGCTTCGAGAAGAGGCACGCAGAAGCCTTCGTGCTCGCTCATGCAAACGAACGCCGATGCAGTCCTGTAGCATGCCCTCAGCTCCTCTTGCGAGACTTTGCCCGTCAGTATGACTCGTCCGGCAGGCATAACCGTTGATAGGTCTCTGACGTAACGCGTGTACGCGGGCAATGATTCATCGTCTCCCACCAACACGAGGCGTCCATCCCGTCCCAACACCTGCGTGTAGCACTCCATCATTCGGACAAGCTCATGCTGGCACTTGTTGGGGACGATGCGGCCGACGAAGAGAATTGTTGGGCTCTGACGGGAGTCTGGTGCTGTGCTTTCGCGCCACAGCGGGGGGCCGAATCTCTCCCAGTCTATTAGTATGGGGAGCACCCCCGCTCGCTCCGCGCCCAACTCCAGTAGTTCGTCTCGGTTGAAGGAGGAATCTCCAAACGCCAGATCAACTCTAGCGATAATAGCGCCAAGCATGTGTCGGCAATATTCCAGCCATTCACTCGGCGGGCGCGAAGCCCACCACGGCCAGTCGTCTTTGTTCCTTTCGTATGGCTCGCAAAACGCACCCGGCGTGACATTGTGATATATCAAGATCTTTCGTTCCGGCAGCTCCAGGGCATATGAGATCAGCGGAGTCCAACTGGAGTAATGTATGATCGCGACATTTCCAGGCGACGAAAATCTCTCGTATTCCTGATACGGGACACCGTATGGCCGACACTCTTCGTCCCAGAATTCGGCAAAAATGTTGGAGCGAAATCCCCACCTTCGGAGTATCCGCGCAATGTGAATCATCTCATCGCTGATCGCGTCACCGGACTGGATGATGGTGTGGAATTGGTGGATTTCCAACTTGCTCTCCCTATTTCCGTGCGATCAGGAGGTAGTAGGGTGAGCCGAAGTCCTCCTCCGACCGAGCCCCGCTGTGAGGGTCGGCGAACTCCAGGGTGACATCTCGGAACCCCTGAGCCGACACCACAGCCCTCATTGCATGAGGATTGAATGCGCGCACATTCCTCGGATCGCGCCTGAGGGGTCCCTCACCCGGGGCAGAGAAGGGGTTGATGCCCTCTACCAGAAGCACGCCATCTTTCTGCAACTTGGTCAACGCCAACGCGACCACTTCGCGGAAAGCTGCATAAGACAGCCTTTCAGGGAGTCCTGAGCAGAAGATCAGCCCCAGCTCGCCTTCCCCCAGACTCTTCAGGAAATCGGCTGCATTTGCCTCTTCACAATCCAGGCCTTTGACCTTGCATTCCCCGACAAGTGCCGGCTCTTCCTCCACACCCTTCGCTCTGATCCCCTCGTTGCGCAGAATCTCGAGAAACTCCCCTCCGCCGCACGATAGATCCACTACGCTTGCGCCGTCACGGATGAGCTCCACATATGTCTGGCGCATGCGCAACAGGGAGGGGTCAACTTGGCCCGGATAGGCGGCGAGAAGTTGAGCCGGTCCGGCATAACGTGTCACCGCCGCCTTGATTGCCGCCTTCGTACTTGCATTCACGCCCTCGAGCTTGGATAGGAACCCGTCGAGGGCTCGCATCCTAGTCGACTCCCGATCGGCATCGTCCAGGGCCGCATATGCTTCCCTCTGAGATCGGAGCGATTCGCTCTCTTTTCTGACGGCATTGAGCTCATGCCTGGTGTCTTCAGCTAATGCGCGTATAGCCGACATCTCGTCGCTCCAGGTCTTGGCGGTCTTCTTCGACCATTCTCCCAGCGTAGTCAACAGCGACCTATTGAGACGTGTCTGCTTGAGAAGAAACGGGCTGATCACCCGTCTGGAAAGGGAACGGACCTTGGCCAGCAGCATTCCCACGAGCCCCCGTTTCGTTCGCAGCTTGGTGCTATAAAGGTCGCATTCGGAGAGCAAATCCGAGGGGTCCAGTATGGGAAACGACGGCGCAGGGGGCGGCGGGACCGGCGCCTTCTCGGCAGCGCCCAAGGCTCGTGGCTGCTTTCCCAGCAGGCGCGACAGCGTCTCTTCGATCTTTGAAATCAGCTCTTGATCGTTCATTTCGCGATGCCCTCTCATCTAGACGTCTTCCTCAATTTGGGAGGTGCCGAGCGCACACCTTCCTTGCCGGCCACGCGGGCGTCACCGGCCCGTGTGTTCCTTAAAAGCCGAGCCATTGTACCAATGCGCCAACGGGCGATCAATCAGATCAGTAGTCCGGACCAAAGCACACGCTAGGGCACACTTGTCCCACATTAGCAAACACGTTGCCGGTCAGGGACAATCGCATGGTTGCCGGACTTGTCCCTTTCTATACGTGAGAAGCGCTTTGCCGCCTGTTACTTCAGCATCCCCAGGCTCAGCGCCATAACCGCCATACCGGCGGCAGTCCCCAGGATCGCGGTGTGGTCGTGGCCGTATTCGCGCGATGCAGGGACCAACTCGTCGAGAGATATGTAGACCATCAGTCCTGCCACAACTCCCAGCATCACCCCCAGCACCGATTCGGTGAGAAACGGGTACAACACCAGGGCCGCAATCGCCGCCCCGGCCGGCTCGGCCAGTCCTGAAAGGAACGAGTATCCGAACGCTTTCTTCCGGCTGCTCGTTGCTGCGTAGATGGGCGCGGCTACTGCCAGTCCCTCGGGTATGTTATGGATCGCGATGGCCACCGCGATTGCCAGGCCGAGTCTTGTGTCCTTCAGAGTCCCCGCAAACGTCGCCATACCCTCAGGGAAGTTGTGAATTCCGAGACCAAGCGCAACCAGCATGCCGGTCCGCAACAGCCGTGTGCTTCCGCCGTCGTGATGCTCCGCAAGGTACTCGTGGGGAACCGCCGCATCGATCAGGAACATCACCAATATGCCTCCGAAGAACGAGAAGGTGCCGACGGCGAGCGTGCTGCTCTCGACCGCCCCCTGGAGCAGCTCTGCGAAAGAGACATAGAGCATCACACCGGCGGCGAAGCCCAGAGTGAAGCTCATGAACCTGGGGCTTGGCTTCTTAAGGGCGATTCCCAAAAAGGCGCCGATTGTGGTCGAGAAGCCCGCTGCGGTGGTGAAAAGCAGCGCCGTCGCGATGTTTGCTTGCATCGCTATCTCCTGCGACAGCAGCCCTCGGCCATGCCCCCGAAGCGCTAAAGGTAGAACAAGAGCGCGCAGTGACCGTATATCTGCACGTCATTCTCGCGCCAAAACATTGGAAAAGGGTCGCCTTATGATACCATATAGGCGGCGGTAAGGATCAGGTTTCCCAGGCATTTTCTACGGACGGGGGGAGGATGATGAGCATGTCGCGAAGGAACTTCATTAAGGCCGGCATCGGAGCCGGATTGGCGGCTGGCCAACTCAGTCGAAGGGGCTACGGGGCCTCGGACGAGGGTGTTTCGCCAGGGTTCATCCCCCGGCGCGAGTTGGGGCGGACGGGCGTGACGCTTCCTGTCATAGGATTCGGCGGAATGGTCGTAAAGGACGCCACCGATGCCGAGGCCATGGAACGCGTGTCTGCGGCCTTGGAACGCGGCGTGGACTACTTCGACGTGTCTCCCATCTACGGCAACGCGCAGGACAGGCTTGGCCTGGCCTTGGAGGGTAGGCGCGATAGGGTGTTCCTCGCCTGCAAGACCAATAAGCGGACAAAGGCGGAAGCGGCTGCCGAGTTGGAGGAGTCGCTTCGCCTGCTGCGAACTGACCACTTCGACCTTTACCAGCTCCATTCGATGACCACTGAGGCCGACGTAGAGACGGCCTTTGGCAAGGACGGGGCGATCGAGACATTCGTCGAGGCCAGGGAAAAGGGGGTTGTGCGCTTCATTGGCTTCTCTGCGCATTCAGACTATGCGGCTCTCGCGTGCATGGACCATTTTGACTTCGACACCGTGCTGTATCCTGTCAACATCTCCCTCTGGGAAAACGGATTCAGCCCTCAGGTTATCGAGCGAGCCAGGAACAACGGCATGGGCTGCCTGGGGCTCAAGGCGATGGCACTCGACCGCATCCCGCGAGGCGGCACGAAACGCTTCCCGAAATGCTGGTACAATCCGATATCAGAGCCGGAAATGATAGGACTCGCGCTGCGCTTCGCGCTTTCCAAGGGGCTCTCGGCGGCCATACCCTCGGGGGACGAGGGTCTGTTCGCCCTGGCGATGCAGTCGAAGGACCTCCTCAAGCCGCTTGACGAGAACGAAACCGCATCGCTGAAGAAGCGCTACGAAGGGCTTACTCCGCTGTTTTCTCGTGATAGACAAACTAGATAACCCGGGACCCTCCGAGGCGTAGGTCGTTCCCCCACCGTACGCACTTTCCTCACCAGGGAAGGCACTTGGTGCAGCAGCAAGCGTTGACGGGGCCAGCGGTCCATCCTGCCCGGCGAGTTGGCTTCATGCCAAAGAACCCCCGGGCCGACATGCTCCTCCGCTTGTTGCTGAACTTCGATTTATTCAGACCAACGGCGGCAATCCCGCGACCACGCGAAGGGCGTTGACCGTGTCGCTGATTCCGATCTGACCGTCGATGTCGAAGTCGCCCACTTCAACTTGCTTCGCAGAGGGGACATCCATGCCGGCACTGAGTCGCAGAAGGAGGATCACGTCGGAGATCCCGACTCCGCCTCCATCAAGGTCCATCGAAGTAGGAGGTCCCATGGTCCCTGAGGGCCGGGTGGCCCAAGTGACTGCGACGTTGGTTGACTCGTCCCCTTGCCCCGCTACCGACGCGGTCACGACGTCGGTAACGCCGCCAGTATCTCCGGATTGATACACTCCGGTCCCTGGGTCGATGCTGCCCCCGGACGCTTCCTGCGTCAGAGCCCAATCTGCTAAGGTCCCGGGTATCACGCGGAAGTGGATCCACTCGCCGACTGCAACTTGCGGTGACACCGGGTGGACGCTGACTGTCCCACCCCCGGTGCCGGTCAGCCACTGGGCGTAGATATCGAAATCCGTGCCCTGCCGGAGATCCTGCCAAACGGTCAGCGCGACGAGTTCCCCGCAACCTATCGCCGGTTGGTCCTGAGCCTCTACGGCGTCGCTGACGATGATGACCGGTCCGACGCTTCCGTCATTGGTGATTTCCTTGGCTGCGATATCCAGGTCGCCGGGGTTCCCCAGGTAGGGAAACGCCCACGTGACGAGAAAAGTGTCCCCGGAGGTACCGGAAGACACTGATGGCGTCTGCGCTGTGTAAGGGGAATCCTCGATGGTAATTGCGCCGCCGGCGGGAATCGCGCCTCCGGGGCCGCTGGTGACGAGTACGCCCTTCAGGTCGTGATCCGTAGAGGTCTGCACCTCCTCCCAGATGACCAGGAATTGGTCATGCGCCCAACTGTAAGCTACGCAAGGATTCACCTCGCCGAGCTCTGCGTCTGCAAGCGTCGAGGCGGCTCCCGCGGGTGATCCGCTCAGGTCAACGGTCCTTGCGGACACGTTCCAGTTCCAGTCGTCGACTCCTCCCTCCATGCTCGCGGGGTATTGCCACGCGACCAGCGAGTAGGCGCCCCCCGACGCGGCGATCTGCGGGTTGATGCTTCCGGCCTGGGTGCTCACCTGCCGGATCGTCCCGAGGACCCCCGTACTGCTAACGGTTGTAGCGAAGATGTCTCCGTCGGGTACCGTCGCCGGGTCCGACGTGCTGGCCCAGGCAACGACGAAGACCCCCGCTCCACCGTACGTCACCCGAGGACGGACGTCGGCGGCGGGCGTGGTGCCTATGGCGAATGAGCCCACTGCCAAGCTGCCGTTGCCGTCAAGTATGGCTCCGTATATGTCACTGTTGCCGCCGCCGCTTGGAAAGTCTTCCCACACCACTAGAAAGCGCCCGGACTCGGAGTCGCAGGCAACGTCGGGCGAAACGGAGTCGTGGAGCGAGTCGTCTACTAGTATCTCCTCGCTCAGCCCTTCTTCGGTTACGAACCTGGCCCACACATCGTGATCGCCCGGTCCGAACTCGTAGCTGTGGACTACCAGAAAGCCCCCGTCCGCGTAAGCAACTGCCGGCTGTGTTTCATTTTCGAGGTATTCTTCTACGGGGAAGTCGGGTCCTTCCGGGGATAGCCCGGAAGCCGGCATCGTCAGGAAGACAGCTCCTATCAGCGCCGCAGGAACCCAATATGCCCGGAACCATTTTGCTCTGCTCATCGCTTTCCTCCTCTTTTGGTGGATGTTCTTTCTACGCCGCAGAATTCGAGAGCGGGCGACACAGTCATGCCTGGTCCGATGTTGCTTGTGTAGCGGCGACCGGCGCGCTCTGGGCCCAAGCATCGACTTCGGCCTGCACCAGCTCGACCGCCTGCGGAATGGCCGCCGCCACCTCGTCGGACAACTCGTCGCCCCACGCCAGGTCCTTGGATGTCACTGCGAATACGGTCACTTCGCCGGGCGCGCAGCCGAGGAGTTTGGTCATCTGCAGCGTCTCCAGAAGGCCCACTTGGTGCAGCGACATCGTGGGGGCGAACTGAGCGGCGAAGTCGGCGGGGGTCAACCGAAAAATAGTGCCCGGCGGCTCGTCGGACTGGGCGGCGTCAATCACGATGACCTTCGAACGCTCGGACACCTCGTCTATCAGGTCGACCCCCGCCGTTCCCCCGTCGTGCAGTTCCACTCCCCCCGGGAGTTCAATTGTTTGCATTGCTTCGACGACGCGTACCCCGACTCCATCGTCCCGTAGCAAGATGTTCCCGATTCCCAGAACGAGCACGGGCGCACGGGTTTGGGACTTGTGGCTGGCGTTTTGACCCTTGGTGGGGCTTCTCATGCCGTCCCGCCCTTTGGAAAAGCCGCGACCCTATGCGGTCAAAATGAACTTCCTGGCGTATCGACCTGGCGTCAGCACGTGCACCGAGCACGACAGACACGGGTCGAACGAATGCACGACCCTCAGCACTTCGATGGGCTGGTCTATGTCCGTGACCGGGGTCCCCACAAGTGCCTGCTCGATCGGTCCCAATTGACCGAAGTCGTCTCTGGGCGACGCATTCCAGTTGGTGGGAGTCAGAATCTGGTACCGATCTATTTTGTGGTCACGGATTCGGATCCAGTGTCCCAGAGCGCCGCGTGGCGCTTCCGTCAGCCCCACGGCAGTGGAGTTGCGTGGGACCTTGCTCTCTGCGAAGGTCGCCTCCCCCGGCTCCGCCTCGTCCAGCCACTCGTCCATAGCGTCTGCGATTTTCTTGGTCTCGAACGCCCTTGCCGCAATCCGATCCAAGGCCGAGATGCCTCTTCTGTAGTCGCCGTTGACCCACATGCGCGCGAGCGCACCGACTTCGTACGCGTCGCCTTCATACCTGGGGGACTTCAGCCAGGAATAGGCGCCGGGCTTGTCTGCATCCGGCTCGGTGACGCCTTCGCTGGGGTTCTTGTTGCCGCTGTTTTCCGTGTACCAGGAGTGGCTTACGTACTCCGTGATTTTGTTGACATCAACGCCGCTGACGCTCCCATTGGCGTACCGTCCTCTTGCGAGCAGCTTGGACGTTCCTTCCGCGTCGAGGTCGAACACTCCGTAAGCCAAAAGCTTTCCAACCCCCTGGCCGATCAGGTAATACTCCGGGAACGCCCCGGCGACCGTCAGCACGTCCGGCACATAGACGTTGTCGATGAATCCCCGAATCTCGGTGAGAAGGGCCCGAAAGGCCGTGAGCTTCTCCTGAGTAATGGTTTCCGTGCAACCGCCGGGGACGAACGTCGAGGCGCAGGGCTGGCGTCCACCGAATATTGCGCCCATTTGGTGCGCCTTTCGGCGGATGGCCAGCGCGTCCACATAATGCTGAACCAGCTCCGCCGCCGTGGCACCCGACACCATGTCCGGCGTCATGTAACTGGGAGCCCAAGGCGATAGTTCCAGTATCCCTGTCGTGTCGATGTAGTCCAGAGCGGTCAGGTGATAGAAGTGCAAGATGTGGGACATGACGAAGTTGGAGCCCAGGACCAGGTTTCGCAGGACCCTCCCCTGGTCGGGAGCGGAAACCTTGAAGGCGGCCTCGAGATTCTTGCTCGAGGCCATGCCGTGGGAGACTGGGCACACGCCACATATCCTCTGCGTGTAGTGAACGGCGTCTACAGGGGTCCGGCCTTGGAGCATGATCTCGAAACCCCTGAACATCGTGCCTGTGCTTCTCGCATCCACGACCTGCTGCACTCCCTGCAGAGTGTCGACGGTCACCTCAATTCCAAGATGTCCCTCGATCCTGGTCACGGGATCTATGGTGATGGTTTGCATTTGAGCCTCCTTTGGTTATGAATCACGGACCCTGAGCCGCCGGCAAGCTACTTGTCCCGCCGTTTCTTGTCGCCTGGAAGACGCGGCTCTCCTTTGCTCTCCTCCCACTTTATGAAAGGGGTTACCCGGTCAGGAAAAGCGGGCTCCGTGCACGCGTAGCACGGGGCTCCTCCCTCTATGCAGAAGTACTCTCCGAAAGTTCCGTGTGCGGCGCTGTTCCACTTGCGAGTGGAGCAGTCGGCCTTCGACTTCGGCCCGCTGCAGTGAAAGTTCTCTTTCAGACACCCGGGATCGGTCAATCTCGTGGCTTGTTCCGTGCCTTTCCGATAGCATTTCTTGTGGACCCCGTTTCGCGGTTCGAAGTAGTCCAGCGGCCTGCGCAAATCATCAAGTGCCGGCGCCTGCCCGTTCGCGAGGATGTAGGCCACCGTTCCAATCACCCAGTCAGGATGGGTCGGGCACCCTGGGACGTTGATGAGCCTGGGGTCGCTCCCAAGATACTCTTCCACGCCCAGCGCGTTGGTTGGATTCGGCGATCCCGCCGAGACGCCGCCGAACGCGGCGCATGTTCCCACGGCCAGGATCACGGCGGCGTTCCGGCTGTAAGCCGCCACCGCATCCTTCATCGTTAGCCCTTCACCCACGTAGCAGAACTTGCCCTCTGACCCGGTGGGTATCGCGCCCTCTATCGCGAGTACGTAGCCGCCGTTGTCGAGAGCTTCTCGGGCCGCCTCCATTCCTGCGTCCCCGGCTGCCGCCATCACGTTGGGGTGGTACTGAAGGTCGACCGTATTGACCAGCAGCTCGTCGATCGTGAGGTAGTAAATGCTGTTGAGAAGCGACACCGAGCACCCGGTGCACCCTTGCCCCTGGAACCACACTACCTGGACGCCGCCCTCGAGGGCCAGCGCTCTCCTGGGACTCACCAACCCGCTTGCGGTAAGACCCAACGCTGACGCCAGAGCGGCGGACGCTTTCAAGAAATCCCTGCGCGTGATGTCCACGACTCTGCCTCCTCTAGTTCTTCTTCCTCGATTACGTGAGTATGAATTTCTCTGTCTGATATTCAGTTGTCCTATGTCCTCCTTCTTTCATGCAAGTTGTCGACCGTACAACCGTTTCTCAGACACTAGCTGGGGGTGTAGGCAATCGCCTTTTCCCAAGAGGTTCCCGCGTTCCGTGACCAAGCGTCTCCCTCTCAACTCCACAACGCTGCTCCTCCTTTCGACGAACCGGTTCTTGGTCCTCTCTGTGGAATCCCTTCGTCCTCTTGTTAAAGCCCCAGCCCCTCTATCACTTGGATGCACACAGTTCCTTTTCATAACGCAGTCCCGACGAACAGCAGGCTGTCCAATACGAAGTGGATTGCGGGAAACGCGTTTGGTGCAAAGTCCGCCCACGAATTCTACCTCGGCAGTCCCTTGGTGGTTCGGGTTGTCGCCTCGTGGCGAGACGAATCTCCCTGAACAACTTCGGAGGGAGGTGGAGCGTCGTCGATAGGCAAATCAGAGCAAGCTTTGGGAGCCTCTTGATGCTCGACGGGAGATGTGCTGCGGCGCTTCTTCCTTCCAAGCGCAAATCCTGCCTCTTCCGCGGACAGGACGTGGCGGGGGCCGACTATATCTCTTAGACCCCCTGCGAGCAAAGCCCCGAGGCTTCTCGGCAAATCCTTTCGACATGCCCGCGCAAGCAAGTCCCGGCGAGACAAGAGCAACCTTGAATCCCTCCCCCCGAATTCCGCGCCCAATCGACCTTGCAAGAGGACCCAATAACTGAGAGAAGCCAGGCCGAATGCGCGATTCCGGGGAAAAGCGCGACGCCTTATCGAATTATTTATGCTCCCAAACCTCAGTCGAAGAAAGCCAGTGCGAAGTTGCCCGCAGCCGCCGATGCCTCCCTTCTTTCATAGTGATCCTATG
>Ga0180432_10007223_pt1 | contig 14176 bp, 12 predicted proteins | sample SS_ome_10_FD_132414 | JGI IMG/M metagenome (GOLD analysis project Ga0180432, IMG submission 132414) | Hypersaline lake sediment archaeal communities from the Salton Sea, California, USA - SS_1_MS_2 metaG | ecosystem: Environmental > Aquatic > Non-marine Saline and Alkaline > Hypersaline >... | reverse complement strand
CTGATCCGGGTCAACCGCCAGCCGGTGACACGCGACTATGTCTTACAAGAAGATGACCGTATCACTATTACTCCCACGAAAGTAGAAGGCGCGCGGCAATAGCCGCTGGTTGAATGAAAATGTCACTTGGGGCATCTGCTTGAATGAATGATAAGCAGGTGCCCTTTTCTTATTGAAAGGACGTCCTATGAAAGACAACAAGAGATTGGTTCAAATGGCCTCTCAAGTACTCGATTCAGTAGCAAGGCTAAAATACGACCGTCATTCGGAACTGGCGGGAAGGCTTGGGAACCTTGTCAGTAACCTCGATCAGATTAGCAGAGAATCCAGAAAAATGTCGATTGCCCTGAGACGCCATTGGCTCGCTGCGGCAGACCGCTGCCGCACCTGTGTTGGTAACCGACTTGGTGAGTTGTCGTATTCGATATCTAAAGTCCAAAAACTCACCGAAGCCCGTCACAGAAAGACTGCAACGTTGTCTGTAATTGTCGGTGAACTCGGGCAATTACAGGATGAATTCGGCGACATAGAATTCAAAAAGGCGGAAAACTTTCTATCTGTGATTACAGAGCCTATCACTTTAGAGGGTATCGCCCTTGGGCCATTTAAGATTCTACTGGAGCTGAACAAGATGGATCAGTTGTATTCCGGCAGTCCTTACCGAGTGATTGCCCTTGATCCAAATCCCGCCGCTACCGACAGCTCGATTACGCATCCTCACGTCAATGCTGAGAAGCTATGTGAAGGCGAAGGTGCTACCGCTATCAGAGCAGCAATTGAAGAAGGCAGAATCAACGACTTCTTTACACTCGTGCGAAGCATACTCAACACCTACGGCGCCGATAGTCCATATGTGCCGCTCGCTGATTGGGATGGCACATCATGCTACGACTGCGGTTACACTGTCAGCTCCGAGGACAGGTATTACTGCTATCGATGCGAGCATGATTACTGCTCGGATTGTTCGAGCTATTGCCACAAGTGCGAAGAGACGGTCTGTCTGGGCTGTGGCGGGCAATGTTCCGGTTGCGAGGAATTCTTATGCCTCAACTGTGTCAGTAAATGCCAGGAGTGCGAAGGGATGTTTTGTGAATCATGCCTGGAAGATGGCATATGTCAGAATTGTAGAGAAGAATTGGAGAACGAAGATGAACAAGAGGAAACAGAAAATAACGAATATGAAGCAACAGGTCAACCGCAAACGCCAGAGGTCAAGTTGGCGAGCTGAAACAAGTGATGAAGAAAGGATTTCACTTAGATTCAGTCCGACTGCATGGGCGAAGCTTCTGTATTTCAGGGATAAATCCGAAAACGAAGTCGGCGGCTTTGGAATCAGCGATCCTGATGATCTGCTCTTTGTCAGAGAGTTTGTCACTGTAAAGCAGGAGGTAGACTTAGTTAGCGTGAAGTTCGACGATTCTGCGGTGGCGGATTTCTTTGATGCTCAAGTCGATCTCGGCAGAAAGCCCGAGCAATTCGCGAGAATCTGGCTGCACTCGCATCCGGGTAGTTCGCCGGCGCCAAGCGTCATAGATGAAGACACGTTCGATAGAGTCTTCGGGAAGTGCCAATGGGCCGTGTTGTTTGTTGTGGCCCGGGACAGTAGAACCTATGCGAAACTGCGTTTCAATGTCGGTCCTGGCGGTCAGGTGCTTATTCCCGCTGATATAGACTACAGTGAAGATTTTAGTCAGAGTGATCATGACCTTTGGGATGCCGAGTATGCAGCGAACGTCAAAGCTGTCGAATGGCTGCCCGGTAAATACGATGCGGAACTGCAAGCAAACAACCATGATCTAAGCGGTTTTGCGTTGCCCTACGACTTCATCGATGAGTTCGAGCGAATGGAACTCGAAGAAAGACAGATCATACTGGATGAGCTTGCCGAACGTCCTGAACTCTGGGACGAAAAGGAGGTGATGATTCTATGAGTGAGTTGCAACAGGACCAAAGGTATAGCCGTCAGCGGGATATCGTCCCCGCCGAGAGGATTTCAGAGTGCAAAGCCACTGTCATCGGTATCGGCGCCATCGGCCGGCAGGTTGCTCTGCAGCTTAGCGCAATCGGTGTTCCATGGCTCCAACTCATTGATTTCGACAAGGTTGAATGGAGTAATCTGGCAAGTCAGGGTTACATGGAAGCCGATATCGGTAAGCCGAAGGTCAATGCTACATTGGATTTGTGCTGGAGATTAAATGCCGCAAGTCAGATCCATGCGGTTCCGGAGCGGTTTCGAAGGAGCATGGAGATCGGCAACATGGTTTTTTGCTGTGTCGACTCTATCCAGGTCCGACAACTGATTTGGGGTGCTGTTGAAGACAGAGTGTTGTTCTTTTGCGATGGGCGCATGAGCGCAGAGGTTTTGCGTATCCTGACTGCCTGTGACAGCAACTCTCGATACCACTACCCCAAGACACTGTTTTCCGCAGAAGAGGCGTACACCGGCCCTTGTACAGCCAAGACAACCATCTACTGTGCAAACATTGCCGCCGGGCTCATGCTCGCCCAGTTCACCAAATACCTGCGGCAACTGCCCATCGACTGTGACATACAACTGAATCTATTGGCAAGCGAACTGACTTACGTCCAGACCGCTGAATCTTCGCAAGATTAATTTTCAGGAGGGCTCGCGTGACGAGCCCTCCTTATCCTTTATGACTGCAATATATCTTTCTCTTTGCTATACATTCCATCACCACAATCCTTAAATACTCTGCTGGCGTTGTCATTTTAAGATGACATCAGAAACAACTACACCCAAAGACGACAAGGGCGTTAGCACCCTTGAAGAGATCTGCGAGAACATCCGCGCCATCCGCCGGGTGGTCAATCGGATTCTCGACCACCTGCACGAGTCCCAGGAACATGATGACGACTTTGACGACTGGTATGATCCCGATTGGGACTATCTCGATGACTATGACGACATGTACTCCTGAACCGGTGCGTCGGACGCAGGTCGAGGGGCGGTCTGCGTAACATTTATATAGCATTGCCGCCTCCTATTTACAGGATGGAACCGGAGATCCAGGAACAATTGCGGCATCTGCAGGAAAACCTCAAACGAATCAAAGCCCTCCTGGCCTGGGAGCGGCTCAAATGTAACGAGGCTGGATCTGGCGGGATAACCATGTTTCAGTTGCACGATCCGACCCGCGAAGACCTCAAGAACGAATACTCTCTTCTGATGTCCTCCTTATTGAATATGAATTCTACTCTAAACGATCATTCCGCTGAGATCTCACATGCCGGTCGTAACGATATCCAGTGGCAACTGGAAGAGATCGAGGAGCAGGTAAATGGATTGGGACTGCACCGGAGGTTTGCAGCACCCGGCAGGTAAAGATGGGCCTGTTCAATTGGTTCAAAGGCAGAACCGGACCTCCGAAAATGAGCACGGAGGAACATCGCCGAATCGCCGCTGCCTTTTCCCATATCAAAGAGGATATCTCAAGACTGGATGGCCAGATCGGGACGATTCATATAGCCCTTCATAAGCATGACGATGAAATCACCGAATGCAGGGATATTGCATTGCGGCATGAGCGAACGTTGGTCGACTTAGAGCAGATGGTCAGGAGCCCATCCGTACCGCCTCGACCGAACACCGACCAGCCGACCGGTACGACCGTATCTCCTTCGATCCGCCGACTCGACATCGACCGGTTCTCCGAACAGCAGAAGCGCCTGCTGGCGGTCTTCTTTCAGAACAGGGATCGTGCAATGTCCTATGCCGACCTGGCGGTTATTCTGGGCAAATCCGCGTATACCATCAAGAACCAGATGAACCAGATCAGGCACAAGGCCGATTTGTTCGATCGCGTCATAGGCCCCCAGAGCCGGAACTTCTTTCGACTAAAGGACGACCTGAAGGTCGAGCGATACCTCGATGTTGGTCGCTCCATCGGTCGCCCCGTATCGATGGCAGGGTCCGACCGGTCGGCCGGCGAACAGGTATCTAAATGGAACGCAACATCTCCCATTCACAAACCTGATCCAAATTGACGGTCATTCTGGCTTATCTCATACACCCCGGCTATACGGCAGATTCCTCTGATTCACAGAAGAGTGAGAGTTGCGACCGTTCTGGTCCCCCGCACAATTAATACAGCCATTACCGGCCTCGGCCTGTCGTGGTAGCTGCCTGAACCGGTCTTATGGACTATTATTCGGCTAACCGAATAACTTTGTCCGGCATTCAAACACCCGCTCAGAAGGTTTGCATTGACAAATCCGCTCCCCGGCGACCACCGTTAGATTTATAAAACACCATGACTTTATACGTTCAGCGAAGTTTACGTGTTATCATGGATATCGATCAATATCTCTCACAACGACAGGCCTCTCTCGACAGGGGCAAAGAAAGGATTCGCCGTTTCGAGGTCTTCGACTTCAACTACGTACCCGAAAAACCTTTAATGCGTGAAGAGGTCAAGCCGGTCATCGACGCTTTACTGCGTTATCAGCAGACCGGAATCGCCAACAATATTCTGATCCTCGGATCCCGGGGTTCGGGCAAAAGCGTTCTGGCCAGGTACCTCATGAATGTTATGGACCGACCGGATTCGCTGGTCTTTGCCTACGCCAACTGCCGCCAGCACAATACGAGCGTTAAGATCCTGGCGGCCTTGCTGGGGCTGCGCCCGAGAGGCTCCAGCCTCGATGAGTTATGGCAGCGGTTCGAGGATACGCACACCGGTCGGGTCGTCTTCGTGCTCGATGAGGTCGACCTGATGAGCGACAAAGATCGACGCAAGGACATCCTCTATTTGATTAGTCGCTCGACCAGGAACTACATGGCCGTGCTGCTGAGCAATAATCCCAAGTTCCTCAATCTGCTGGATGAGAGTATACAGAGCACCCTTCAGCCGGAGATCGTGCACTTTCGCAATTACGACGCCACCGAGATCGAGCAAATCCTCATCGATCGGGCGCGTATCGGACTGAAGACCACACCATCGGGAATACTCAGTGAGATCTCGGCCATGACGGTCAGGAACACTCATTCCGACGTGCGAGTGGCAATAAAGACCCTTTACCTCTGGGCACTCGAGCCGGAGGCGACCATTGTCGATCATTTCGAGAAGGCCAGACGCGATATCATGGTCGACGTGGTCCGCGACCTCAACGACAAGAATCTCCTGATCCTCAAAGCGGTGCGCGACCGGTCGGGCGGATTCGCCAAGGAAATCTATGCGGCCTATCGCTGGATCAGCGTCCGGGTTCACGAAGAGCCCTTTAGCTATATGCACTTTTATTCCAGCCTCTCTTATCTCCAGAGTCTCGGTCTGGTCGTGCTCATATCGACCAAGGTCAACCGCACCTACGCGAACCGAATCGAGCCGACCTTCGATCCGGGTATACTCGACGCGGTCTGGTCGATGAGGTTCGACTAAAGATCCCGGTCGTGAAGTATATTAGAACAAGTTGTGGTTAAGGGTTGCCTTGGGCTTGGCGTCCATTCTCTCGGGACAATCGGCTCCAGAGATATCACAATACCGGCACTCTCCCCAGCTGGGGGTTTTTCGGGCAGGCTCCGGTCCGCCAATCGTCAGAACGGTTCTACGGAAAAGCTCTTTGAGATTAGTATCTATCTTTGACGCCGGAACGTCCACAACGGTATCACCGTAGATGATCCGTCCATTGAGCTTCAGTCCCTTCCATGGACCCGCCACGTGGGGCAGCGAGAGCATATAGACCAGCACCTGAAAGTGATCGGAATGTCGCGGACTACCCGTCTTGCAGTCCTCCACATACGCCTCCTGCCCCCGGATCGCGACAATGTCCGGCTTGCCCGAGACCTTGATGCCCGTCTTGCCCGTCAGGGTAAAGGCGTTCTGGTCCTCGGCATAGACCGTGAATCCCTCCGCTTCAAGCGCAGCCCTTCGGGCGCGAAGCAGTTGGGCATGTTCGGCGGTCCACTTAGCCACGTCCAGGCCGCTGGGCAGCTTTTCCCAGATATAGTGAGAGCGGAACCAGGAGGCCCATTCGCATTGCTTTTCACCGGCCATGACCTTGGTGAGCCAGCTGACCCAGATAAAAGGTTCGGAGCGTTTAGTGGCAGATCCCGGAGTCTGAGAGGAATCCCCTTTAGAAACCGGCTTGCCCGTTTGGCTCACAGTATGTGGTTTATCTTCTTGATTCATATTGACTACGAGAAAGAACACTCTCTTATTAAACCTTTGGGTAGGTTGGCATATCCCGGTCATGGAGCAGATCGCAAAGAGTGTGTGCATTTTACGCGTGGGCCCAATCTCGAAAATTCCAGCGGCTCAAAGAAGGCCTCTTCACTTGAAAGTGGTGGGAAAAGTTTTTAATGGGGCTATCTGTAATATAGGCATAACTCGGCGGGAACGATCGACATAGCTGCAGGTGCGTTATATCCAAAACATTAAACAAAAAGATAGGCCATACCGATCGACTTGACGTGTAAACTCTACTCTCTTTGCCCGGGTGAACGAGTTCACATAGCACTGCCGCTCTGCGACAGCAACTGCCTGCCTTTTTCAGTGAGTCTAACGATCATTCGCCTTGCGGTGTTTGTATGCTCCAAACGCACATCAATGAGATTGGCTTCGAGCAGTTTGACCTTGAGTTTCTGGCCCTGCCTGCCGGATAACCCGAGGCGTTTGTACCGGGCCGCCACACCGCTGTCGGGGTGGTTGCAGACATCCTGCAAGAAGGCAATGTCCGAAGAATCGTCGGTGATATCGTCAGTGAGCTCCTTCTTCTCCGCCGGCCCATCCTCGGATGGCTTGCTCTCGGCATCTAACTGCGATATCTTATCTTTCATGAAATTCCTAATCTGCCCGTCGGTCACCCGGCCTTTTTGAATCTCGAACTCGGGGATAGAGATAAGAAACGGTCTGGCGATTCTGCCCTGGAGCTTGACCACTGCCTGGCCGACCTCCAGGGTGCCGAGGATATCCTTGCCGCTATCGAGCAGCAGGCTCTGGGCCATTGCGTTGATATCCGCCCGATTGCTCATGCTCATACAGATTGTCGCGTAACTGTTGGCCAGGGCGAAACTCGACAGCTTGGACGGCATCTGGTCCAGCAGCACCAGACTAACGCCGAATTCCCGGATCTCCCGGTAGGTGGTGTCCATTACCGACTCGGAGCCCGTCAGCGAGGTTCGCTGGCCGCTCAATATGTGATGAGCCTCCTCGATCAGGATGCACCGGTCGAAACGCTCCCGCACGTTTTTCGCCATCTTCTTGTGATGGAGATAAAGCAGGCAGGCCTGAATAAAAAACGTCTTATCGGATTGTGAGAGGCCGTCAAGTTCAAGAATGACGTTACCGTCCAGGATGTGGTCGATGCTCCTGTTACTGGAGGAATTGAGCAGATCGCCCATACCGCCGAAACAAAGAGATGACAGGGCCCGCAGCGTTGAGGATAGCCACCCCGACTCCCGGCCCCGCGTATCCATCGTCCTGGCCTTTAATAATACATCCTTGAACGTCGGCCATCGCTGCACGAGATTCTCGTAAACGCCGGCCTCTTCGTAAACCGCATCCACCGCCTGCTGGAGCAGAAACAATACCCCGTTGCCCAGGCAGTAGGCGTGGGCGATCACCTCATTGAGTTTCTTTAGCCATGTCTTGGGATCCGTGCCGGCCGGCGGGATCAGGGGATTGAACCGCAGCGGAGCAATGTTTCTACCAATCGTATAGACCTCGACATCGCGGAATTCCGGTCGGGTCAGAAGGTCGCGATAGTTGCGTTTCCAGTCGAAGACCAGGAAGGGCTTTTGATGCTCGGCCAGAGTTTTTAGAATCGAAAAGCCAATATTGGTCTTACCGCTGCCGGACCGGCCGACGATGGCCATGTGCTGAATCCACTCATTTTCACGAAGGCCGAACGGGTAGAGATTTTTTCCCGAGTAACTGACCCGGCCGATGGGATAGGCCCCTTCAGCCTGCCGGTTGGAAGGTGGGATCAGGACGGGCTCACTGTCGTCCAGGCCCTGCGGCAGGTATTTGGCACAGAGCATATCGAGGTAGACTTCAAGCTGCTGTCTGCCCTCGGAGTCCTCGGCGCAGTAGGCTGCAAAGACCTCATCCATCCGGGGCCCGAGGACCGGCCGAAGCCGTCGGCATAGCTGACGGACGTATTCCACCCTCCCCCCTTTGGCCTCAAACATCTTTCACCTCCACACCGCAGAGCATGTCCTTTCGGCGATTGGCCGAGCCGTACTCCGAAGCGCCCTCGAAGAGCTGCCGGCGGATCTCCGTGCTATCCTTCCAGAAGCTGGTCTGCTCCTCGTGCCGCTGTCGCTCCAGTTCGATAACAAGCTTCTCCAGTTGCTGCCGGGATCTTCCTCCGTCAATTTGAAAGTGCATCTTCAAAACCGACAGACGATCCAGCAGCTCCGTCAAACGATGTTCAATATCCCGCAGACGCTTGTCATGCAAAAGGGTCCTTTCGTAAAGGATGTTCGCCAAATGTCTCAGGCCAATCCTCTGCTGTCTGGCCTGGCTGCCGAAGACACGCTCAGCCAGCGTCGCCTCCCGCGGGCTCGTGTAGCCGGATAGTATCTCTTTCAAAAGGGCATTATCATATGCGAACTTTTCGGCGTCGCTGTTCCGGAGCCACGGGCCGAACGGACCGTACAAATAGTCAGATGCCGTTGCCTCTCGAACACAGTACCGACTGTGACTGGAATATGTTTCTTCGAGCGGGGTGATGATGTTGTAGCTCATGGTGTAATTGCAAAGTAGTAATGGAAGGATTGCAGGGTTTATAAATGTTGTCATTGCAGGGTGAAAGATGAGCAGGCCCTCAACAACTGAAAATATATAGTCTAAAACCCAGCTTCGCGACTGTTCCGCCCGGGAAATGTTAATGTCGGTAATTTTGAAACGTAAGGTTTTATAATACACACGCTTACGATTCGTGCGATTGTTCCCGTTCCAGGGGCTTTATTTTCTATTCCACCCGGAACAATCGCTTCTAAAACTAAAGAATTACCCAAATTCACAACACACACCACTCTCCCCGCGACCGAAGGGAGCGGGGCATCCGCTAAACAGCGCTGGGATAAAAGAAAGACCTGCCGGTCTCACATAACCGCCGGCGCTTACATTATCCTATCCTTATTATACACTCCCTACCAAGAACCTCAGTTCTTCCCCAAACCGAAAACTGCCTCTGCACACAGGATTCTTCGCAACATTCTCCCGAACTCACCCCCTCAGAAAGATCTCACACTTGATCCTCATCAGGGATCAAATGCACCAAGTTTACAGCCTCCAGTGGATATACCGCCACAAGACCGAAGGTCGTCATAATCAATGGCGGTTCATAACTTCAGCCCTTGCTGTTTTCACAAGGGCTCTCCTTCACTATCAAGATTCGCGCGCCGCCTGCCAGAACAAGCCGCCCCCGCTCTTTACGGCCGCGACTATCTGATAACGCCGTGTCGAGAATATAATATTCGCGGCCGTGCTCTCCATACAACGTCGCTCGCACTCCTACTCAGCGTGAGCTTCCATTTGCCTTTCTAATCGGACCCGCCCCAACCGAATAGGCAAGCCCCTCTCAGTATGCCAATACCATTCGTGGCAGAGCACCCCCCCTCCACGAACCAATCCTCACAAACGTCTCACTCCGGAAATAGCACCGTTTGCGCATCCACCTCTGGGCCCCTCGCCATCCCCTACTTGCGCGGGCCTCCATCACCAACGGACCATCTTTCGACCGGACTGCCCGGCGGGATCACCATCCCAGCCCACCGTCGCAATCAGGCCCGCTCATCCCATCCAACCTTCCCGGAACCTCGAACCATCGTGAGATCCGCAACCTAACCATCACGCTACGGCGATCCTCTCAATGGCATCAGCTACTCGCGTGGTTCATGGTTGCCTCGCCCATCTCCAAGGCGAAAAACCTAAAAGTTTAGCTGAGCGGTTAGCGAAGCGACTTTTACGTTTTTCGCCGATACCCCGCTAGCCGCGCGCATCCCACAAGACCGAAACCGTCCTTCGAGTCCCCACAGCGAGATGCCTTTTATCCGGTCTGGATCGACGAACGGCGGGGTTTATGATTCGCAAAAACCCGGTACCTGAACGACATTCAGGTGAACAGCGTGAAAGGTTCCCTCATCAACCGCAGAGCCTTTGACGCTGTTAGGGGAGTTGCACAAACTCCGGCAGTAGTCCGACTGCCGGCACTCCACGTCGGCGGGGCAGTGAAGCTCTAAAGCGTGTCTTTCCCACGCCGCAACTCGAAAGTACCTTTAGTGCTTCTTGGCCGGGATCCTTGTCGTCCGACTCTATGCCCACTACACCGGGCACTTTCGAGGATTGGATCGTTTTTCTCCACCTGTCAACAGTCGCTCTTCTCTACCGCCCGCAGCACTTTTTGTACTTCCTACCACTGCCGCATGGGCAGGGTGCGTTGCGAGGTACTTTGCGCTTAGGAGAAATCTCTTGTATTGGAATTGATGGCTGTGGTTTCTGACGCCCTGATGATTTTAACGAGGATTCTTTCTCTAATCCGAGTTCGCTCAGCATAGCTTCACGAGGAACCTGGACAGGAATCTGTCCCATCGGATCAGGCATCGTTCGTATCAACATCGTAACCTGTCGGCGGCCCGCCTCCGTCCGGCAGGCCTGACGCGGCGTCTTACCGCCCAACGCCGGTAGCGGAGTGTCGATCCATTCGATGTAATGTCTGTCCATCATCTCCTGCAGGCCCGCGGCAAGCTCCGGCGTCATCTCCACGGGCTCCGGCTGGGAAATCCTTTCATCCATCGGCCGGTCTTTCTCCGCTTCGTCCCAGCGGCGAGTCCGAACATTGCTGAAAACTACGCCCGGCAGTTTCTCCAGCCACTGGCGGGCACGGGTGAATCGCTCGGCCGAATTGACGGTCAATACCAATTCATCACCCACGAATTCGATCCTGCCCAGCGTTACTGTTTGGCCCGGCATACCGCTGCCTCGGCCGGCTTCCTTACTCCAAACAAGTTCATCGGCTTCCTCATCAAAATCGATATCCCCTCGCCGCATCAGCATCTGGCGAGTCTGGTCCGGATTCGTCAGCGAAAAAGAGGCGATATGCCAGAGGAATTCCTCGCCGTCTGTGTTCCGCAAGCCTTTCAGCTTTTGCCTATCCCGCCATCGGTCGGTCCACTGCCACAGCCAGCCGAATTTATGGGCGTCCCAATGCAAGCCCTCAGGCGTAAAATCCATACCAGCGCCCCGGAGAAACTCCACCGCGTCCAGCCCCATCATAGCGCCAAACAGCGGTCCGGCCGGCTCGAGAAAATGGAAGCGACCGACCGGAAAGACCCGCGCCGCAAGGAACAGGCTGTTCTCGATGTTCTCAGACATCATCTGGTCGTAAACAGTCACGGCGCCGCCCATGAGCACATCCTCCAGCTCGACAGTTCCCGCCTTGGGATTGTGGCCCGCAACGCGATACAATGTCGGGCAGGCCTCCATGCGGGCGCGTAGCAGAATCTCTTCCGTTTTGGGCAGGCCCTTGGCCAGCATCTTCTCCGCGTGCGTTTTGCTCGTCCTGTTCGGACGATAGTCCAGGACGCCCCAGGCGGTGTACGCCGGGATAATCCCACGCTGTCTGGGATCCTTGAGATAGAAATCCAGGCCCTCATCTTCATTGAAGTACCGCTTGACGGCTCGACTTGACCAAAGCCGCCGGCCGGACTGGAAATGTTCTGCGAAACGACGCATCAATCGCAGGTCTGCCTCCTTCCAGCCCTTGAGGTCATCCGGAGCCGGATTCCCGGCCTCCGGCTCGTTGCCAGACTTCGTGTTCTCATCAAACAATGAGAAACCCCGGTCAAGGTGCCCCACCAGGTCCGCGACAAGTTCCTGAAGTTTGGGCACCATCGGCTCATAAACGCACTTCACCCCGGCCGGTTCGAGAGTCGGCGTCATGGCATCGAAGAGTTTGCGACTGGAGAAGATGATCCTTTCAGGAAGGCCTTTCCGGCCGCCCAGACCACCGCCGCGGAACGTCGCTGCGACAATCTTCATCGCCTCTCTGAGATCGCCCCCCAGCACAGGCTTGCCCTCAAGGACAAATTCGCTCGCCTCATCGACCACCAACACCATCCGCATGGTGCGTTCGTCACCTTCAATACCCGCCGGAACCGTTGGCATCCCGACCAGCCAGGTCGCGCCGAGCCGAGGAAGGCCCCGAAATTCGAGACTCTCGGGCAGCAGAGGAATGGTCTTCGGACTTTTCTGCTCGGGCCACTGCTCGCGTGCGACAGCCACGTGCGGCGCTGCCGCCTCACCGCTGATCGTCAGGACACAGATTCCATCCTCATATTCAAGCCTTCCGGGCCGTAGAAGCTTCTTTTTGTCAGCCTCAACCACACCCTGCAAGACCAGATGGAGAACCTGCATCTCAGATTTACCCAGCGGCCTCGGCCGGCGTCCCGGCGGCTTGGCCAGAAAATACGGCACCTGCTCGTCGTATCGAGGGTGCAAACCAGCCTCACGCAACTGCGCCTGATCATCGGGCAGCAGCTCGCCAAACGCCTGCATCGTGAAGCCCAGCATGTCCATATCTTCCAACACATCATCCACCAAACCGTCTGAGGCCAACAGCGCTGTGAATGAGCCCACCGCCCCGGGGCCGCGAAACAGCGACAGGCCGTATTCCTCGCCGGCATTACCGAGTACAGCGCCCAGCATCGGTTCATCCCCTCGACTTGCGTCTGGGCAAGCCGGGCCGGTAATCTTCACACCGAAGCAGTCGGAATTGCTGAACCGCCTCCAGAGCTTGCGGCTGTTGAAATCGCCCGCCGCCTCAAGCACCTTGCATATAATATCCTTATATTCCATAGGCTCACCTACTGTATTCTATGCTCACCCTGACGAAACCGTTATCCACGCCTCGAATCCTGCTCAATGCCAGCCGAGATATACCTGAGCCATATCCGCCGCTCGTCAGCCTTCTCACAAATCGAGCCGACATTTTACAGCCCGACCTATTGTACTACCGCCTGCGATTGTAAGCCGATCGAGGCCCTTCCGCAAGCATCCCAACCCTTGTTATTCGCTTTCATCATACGGGATTCCGGATCACGTGTATACAGCGGTATACCCACCACCACACTGCCGCACACCGCCGCGAAGCCTTGCCTTCTTCGATCCCGGTGAGGTGTCTCGTCACCCTTCGAGACTTCTTGTTCATGCTGCTTCTGATTCGCTCACAGCACTATCCACGGCCTATTCTTTGCGGCTCTTGCATTGTTCGTTCCACTTCTGCCTGAGTTGCTGGATAAACCCGTTGTCCCAATTTGCGATACAGAAAGCGGTCAGCCTTTCGATTATCAGGGCGTTCTCTTCAGCCCGCTGCTGCTCTTCCGGGCTGCCGTCGTCGAATACATATGCGTTGACATCCTCAACGTCGCTATCGGTTTCCTCACAAATCCGCCAATTGTCCCGGTTACACAACGCCAAAGTCCGCCCGTCGCTGGCCGTGAAGTTCACAAAGAACCTGCGGCCTTCGCACAGCAAAATCCAGTCCCGCGATACCGTGTTTTGCTCGATTTTCATCCCATTCACCTCCTTTCAACTATTTGAATATGACAGCCGATGACCGGGACGGATAACGCAGGTATACCGCTGTATACCATGGTATACCAACTACAGCGCCTCTGCACTCAGCCGTCCACGGCCCCGCCATCGCTTCTACTCCTGACGGCAAGGGCAGGCCGAAGCCTGCCCCGTTCAGCATTCACTCCCCGTTTTTACCAAGTTCGTCGTCGATCAACACCGAAGCCTCATGCTTGGTCACATTCTCAGGAAACTGTATGCTCAGCTTCTTCATGAACTGCTTCTGCTTGGCTGTTGCCGGCTCAGCGTTCTTTGCCTGACGCTCCTCGCGGATCTCGACTGACCGCCTGTCTTTGGATATCTCCTGAAGAATACTGACCGCGGTCCTCTCGTCCGTCGTCTTCTGCTTGATCTGCTCAAGTAGTTTCAGATACTCATCCGTTTTGGATTGCACATTGAATTCCATTCTCTCGTCCACCTCCTTACACGTCTTTGAACATGAAGACGATGGCTTCAAATCCGCCTCGTTGCCATCGCAGCGGACAATCCTCGGGTTTTGCATTCTTACGGCATCCAATCGATCCATCACTGAGCTTTCCGGCTCTCCTATGGATTCATCCATAGCTTCATCGATAGCATCG
>Ga0180432_10007219_pt1 | contig 14180 bp, 11 predicted proteins | sample SS_ome_10_FD_132414 | JGI IMG/M metagenome (GOLD analysis project Ga0180432, IMG submission 132414) | Hypersaline lake sediment archaeal communities from the Salton Sea, California, USA - SS_1_MS_2 metaG | ecosystem: Environmental > Aquatic > Non-marine Saline and Alkaline > Hypersaline >... | reverse complement strand
GAAGGGCCCCCGGTGTCCGGGGGCCGGACGTGCCGGCCCCCGGATCAGATCACATGTTGCACTGATCGGCGTAGGCGTCGCCGCGATCTTCCAGCGCCACGCCGATCACCTTGTTGGTGAAGATATCGCCTTCCTGGATCACCTCGCGGACATAGATGTCCTGGATCGGGTGATGGTTGGCGTTGAAGGCGAAATCGCCGCGGGTGGAGGCGAAATCGGCCTCCTTCAGCGCGGCGCGGAACGCGTCCTGGTCGGCCACGTCGGCCTTGGCCATCGCCGACAGCAGCAGGTTGGCGGTGTCGTAGCCCTGGCTGGCGTAAAGCGACGGCAGCCGCCCGAATTCCTCCTCGAAGGCGGCGACGAAGGCCTGGTTCGCGGCGTTGTCAAGATCCTTCGACCACTGCGAGGTGTTCCTGACCCCCAGCGCCGCCGCGCCGACGGCCTGCAGGATGCCCTGGTCGAAGCTGAAGGCGGGGCCGACGAGCGGGATCTCCACGCCCGATTCCGCATATTGCTTCATGAAGGCGATGCCCATGCCGCCGGGCAGGAAGAAGAACACGCTGTCGGCGCCGGAGGCGCGGATCTGCGCGATCTCGCCGGCATAGTCGGTCTGGCCAAGCTGGGTATAGACCTCGCCGGCCAGCGCGCCTTCGTAGAACCGCTTGTAGCCGGCCAGCGCATCCGTGCCCGCCGGGTAGTTCGGCGCGAGGATGAAGCTGTTGCCATAGCCGGCGGTATTGGCATAGGCGCCGGCGGCCTCGTGCAGGTTGTCGTTCTGCCAGGCGACGTTGAAATAGTTCGGGTGGCAGTTCGCGCCGGCCAGCGCCGAGGGCCCGGCGTTGGGCGACAGGTAGAACTTGCCCTGCGCCACCGCCGCCGGCACCACCGCCATCGCGAGGTTCGACCAGATGATCCCGGTGAGCACGTCGACCTGTTCGGCCTGGATCATCTTGTCGGCCAGTTGCACCGCCACGTCGGGCTTGCGCTGGTCATCCTCGATCACCAGTTCCACGGCCGCGCCGGCGTCGCCGGCCATCTTCAGCGCCAGCTGGAACCCGTCGCGCACGTCGATCCCAAGGCCGGCGCCGCCGCCCGACAGCGTGGTGATCATGCCGACCTTCACGCCCTCGGCCTGCGCCGCGCCCGCCGCCATCACGGCCGCCGCGGCGACCCCCGTCAGAAATTTCTTCATCGGTCCTCTCCCTGTTGTCCGGCTTTGCGGCCATGATGCCCACCCACGCGCGCGCGTCCAGAGGCTTTTCGGCACCGATCGCGCCCGGCCGGCGGCGACAGGGCCGGCGCGCAGCGTCCGGCGGCCATACCATCGCACGCCCCGGCCGGCCGTTTTCGCACGGCAGCAGACCTTTCGCCGGTAACCCTGCCGCCGGCGCGTTGGCAGGATGGGGCCACCCGGGGGTTCCGGGTGTCTGCGCTCAACTTCCGGCCTCGTCCACGGTGGCGAGGCCGTTTTTTCCGGCCCTCACCCCGCCGCGATCCGCGGCCGGCCGCTGGCGGTGACGCGCAGGTGGCCCTCCACGAAGACCGGCCGGCCCTCGATCTCGGCCTCCTCGATCCTGCGCTGCGTCGACAGCCGCGCCTCCTCCACCCCCGCGGCACGGGCGCGGCGCAGCGCCTCGGCCGCCAGCGCGGCCTCGAGCGCGGCCATCGCCGCGCCGGCCTCCGAATGGGTCTGGGGGCCGGCGGGCAGATGCGCCACGAACCGGCCGGGGCCGGGCGCGCTGACGATCCCCTCGACATGCATCGAGACCTGGCCGACCACCGCGCCGATCGCGTTCGCCACCCCGGCATGGTCGGGCAGCACCATCCGGCAGCCCAGCCGCGCGCCGACCGCGCCGTAATAGCTGGGCGCGGAGGCGCCAAGCCCGACGACCGGCACACCGAGCCGGAGCACCGTCTCGACGATCCCGCGGTGACCGTCGAGCCCGGCCAGCGCCAGCGGATGCGCGGCGAGCACCTCGGGCCGGTCCTGCCAATCGCGGCCATCCTCGGCGAAGGCGGCCTCCAGCAGGCAGGTCACGGTCTGCCGGGTGAGCTGGTCGATCACCCGCGCGGCCATCGCGCGCGCGTCGGTCGCGATCCGCGCGCCGCCCGCGTCGCGGCGCCGCGCGAAGAGCGCCAGCGCCTTTTCGGCCGCCGCGCCGTCCCAGTCCGACAGCCGGCCCAGCACATGCGCGGCGTCCGAAGGCGTGACGCCCGACACCATCACCTCGCCCCGCGCGACGAGCTTGTGCAGCGCGGCCTCCTCCAGCCGGGTCCGCACCGCCGCGCCCAGCCGCACCGGGCCCGCGGCCAGCCGGTCCAGGACCGCCGCGTCCCGCGGCCCGGACGCGGGCGGCGGCGCGCCCTGCCACATCGGGATCGCGAAGCGCCCGTCGTGATCGCCCGCGACCTCCGCGGCCAGCGCCCGGTCGAGCGCGTCATGCACGAGCGTCGGATGATCGGCCGCCAGCAGCGCCACCGGCACCAGCCGCCGCGGGCCCAGCCGGATCCCCGCGCCCAGCCCGGCGCCCGGCGTCACCTCGCTGTCGCCGCCCAGCCCGGTGGTACGCATCGCCACCGCCTCCACCATCGTGCGAAAGCCGCCGACGCGGGCGCCCGCCGGGTCGATCTCGGGTCGGCCGCCGCGCAACAGCGCCACATCCGTCGTGGTGCCGCCGATATCGGCGACCAGCGCGTCGGCCTCGCCGGTCAGCCAGCGCGCGCCCTCAATCGAGGCGGCGGGGCCCGACAGGATCGTCTCGATCGGCCGCTCGCGCGCCAGCGCGGCCGAGACCAGCGCGCCGTCGCCGCGCACCACCATCAGCGGCGCGGCGATGCCCAGCCGGGCCAGATGGCCCTCGCAGGCCGCGATCAGCCGGGCGATCAGCCCGATCAGCCGCGCGTTCAGCAGCGCGGTCAGCGCCCGCTTCGGCCCGTTCAGCCCGGCCGACAATTCGTGCGAACAGGTCACCGGCAGGCCGGTACGGGCGCGAACCAGATCGCGCGCCGCGCGTTCATGCGCGGGGTTGCGGGTGGCGAAGGCGGCGGCCACGGCAAAGCCGGTGATCCCGGCCGGCAGCGCCGCCAGCCCGGCCTCCAGCGCGGCAAGGTCCAGCGTCGCGGCCTCGGACCCGTCGTGGCCGTGCCCGCCGGCCACGGCGATCACCGGGTCGCCGGCCAGCGCCTCGGCCAGCCCCGCGCGGGCCAGTTCGGCCGGAGAAAAGCCGATGAAGACAAGCGCCACGCGGCCGCCCTGCCCCTCGACCAGCGCGTTGGTGGCCAGCGTCGTCGACAGCGACACCAGCGCCACCTCGCCCGGGGCGATCCCGCCCGCCGCCAGCGCCGCGTCGATCGCCGCGCCGATGCCGCCCGCCAGATCGGGCCGGGTGGTCAGCGCCTTGGCGGAGGCGACCACGCGCGTCGCACCCTCGTCCAGCAGCACCGCGTCGGTATAGGTGCCGCCCGTGTCGATCCCCAGAAGATGGCCCATGGTCCCGCCCGTCCTGCCGTTCGGACCTGACTAGCCCGCGGGCGCGGCCCCGCCTAGCCCCGCGCGCGGCGCGGCGTTGTCCGCGCGCGACATCGCCGGGGCGCGTGGCGCGCGGGGCGGTCAGGATCACCGGTCTCGGGGATGTGACTTGACCCGTCGCGACCGTGCCGCACTCTGGCCGCCATGTTCGGACAAGCCGCCCGCATCGCCGCCCTTGCCCTGTTGCCGTCGATGGCGGCGGCCGATGGCTGCCCCGCGGCCCCCGACCACGAGGCCGCGATGGACAGGCTTTTCGCGAAACTCGAACGGGTCGGTTCCGAGGACGAGGCGCGGATCCTGGGCAATCGGCTCTGGGATCTGTGGGACGACGCGCCCGACCTGCCCAGCCAGGCGATGCTGGACCAGGGGATGCGGGCGCGGTCGTCCTACGACTACCTGCAGGCGCTGGACCGGTTCGAGGCGCTGGTGAACTATTGCCCGTTCTATGCCGAGGGGTACAACCAGCGCGCCTTCATCCACTTCCTGACCGAGAATTTCGAGGCCGCCCTGCCCGATCTCGACCGCGCCCTCGCGCTCAACCCGCGCCATGTCGGCGCGCTGTCGGGCAAGGCGCTGACGCTGCATGCGCTGGGCCGCGATGCCGAGGCGCTGGTCGCGCTCGACGCCGCGCTTGCGCTGAACCCCTGGCTGGGGGAGCGCCACCTGCGGCCGGTGCTGCTGCAGGGCATGGACGAGCTTTAGGCCGGAGCGCGCCGCGCCCGGCCGCACCGGGCCCGAAGCCCGCACCGGCCGAGGGCGGCGCGCAGGCCGGCCATCCCGCCGCGCGGCCTTCAGTCATCGGCCTGAACGCGGTCCCACAGGATGTCGCGCGCGCGTTCGACGGTGGCCAGCGCCTTGCGGAAGTTCACCTTGTCGATCGTGTACTGCGGGCTGTGATAATGCGGGTTGTCGCCGACCAGGGTCTGCGCCGCGATGCCCATCCGCGCGAACACCTCGCCATCGACCTCGCAATCGTCCCCGTGATCGCCGCTATTGGCGCGGTTGTGGGTGACAAGGTCGGCGCCCATGCCGATCTGGTCGATGTTGAGCGCGTAGACCGTGTCGACCAGCGGGAAGGCCGGGGCCTCGTGGACGTAGTGTTTCACCCCGGTGCAGCCGCATTCCTCGCCATCGGTCGACACGAAGACGAGCGTGCGCCGCAGCCCCCCGGCCCGGGCGCCGAAGACATGCGCCAGTTCCAGAAGCGCCGCCGATCCGGTCGCGTTGTCATTGGCACCGGGACGAAGCCGCGTGCCGCGCCGCCCTTTCGGGCAGCCGCTGTCACGGTTGAACTCGAGGTGGTCGTGATGGGCGCTGACCACGACCACCTCGTGGGCAAGCGCGGGATCGCCACCGGGCAGCACCGCGATAACGTTGCCGCCCTCCGTGCGCCCGTCCCAGCGGTGCCGATAGGGCTGGACGAAGCCGTCGAACCGCGGCGGCGGGCTCAGGCCGGCGGCGCGGAAGCCCTCGGTCATGAAGGCGATGGCCCGCCGCCCGCCCTCGGTGCCGATCCGGCGGCCCTCCATCTCGACGGACGAGAGCGCGGCGACATGCGCGCGATACCGCTGCGGGTCGATCGGACCCGGCGGCGACGCGGCAACGGATGTCGAACGTTCCCTGGCCATGGCCGGGCCCTCCGTATGCAGCGGGGGATGCCAGATCAGGAAGGCCGGGACAAGCAGGGCGACACGCCCGAGCCCGATGCCGCGCCGCAAGTCGGATGTCGCCGTCTGTCTCCGGCCCATTTCGCCCCCCGTATCACCCCCCGGAACGTCCGGGCCGGAGTGTCCGGGCCGGAGATGACGCCGATTTCCGCCGCGACACAACCACCGTCGAAGCGACCGATGCACCGCGCGGGGCCGGTGTGAACCCGCACCCGATCACATAGCCGCGATTTCCGGGCGGCCATGGCCGGGCCGACCGCTGGCGCGGGCGGGACCATGCCGTCGCGCAGCCGACCCGACATGCCGGGCGCGCGTTCCCGTCGCATCGCCGACGCGCCGGGCCCCGGCCGGGCCTGCCCCGCCTTCAGCGCAGATCGCTCGCTGTCGCGGCCCGCGCCCGTTCGCGCGCACTGGGATGTGCCGAGGGCCGGAACGGAACCTCGACCACCTCGGCATCGACCGGCTGGCCCGAGATCTCGGTATAGGCTTCCGGCAGTTCGACCTTCAGCCTCGTGCCCTGCCCCGACAGCTCGAAAGGCACGTGGCCGAGCGCGATGTTGTGGCCCAGTTCCGGTGACCACCAGGGCGAGGTGACATAGCCCACCCGGCGGCCCTCTGGCGTGGATATCAGCCAGAAATCGGGCGCGTAGTCGATGATCGGCGTTCCGCCCATCGCGAGACCCACCATCTTCAGGCGGAACGGGTAGCGCCCGGCCTCGATCTCGGCGCGCTGGGCCTCGAGCGCCGCGCGGCCGATATAGTCGCCGGCCTTCCGGCGCGGCACCTGGTAGCCGAGGTTCACCTGGAAGGGCGAGGTTTCCGCATCCATGTCCTGGCCCCAAGACAGGATGCCGGCCGCGATCCGGCGATGATGCGCCGGCGCGATGACCCGAAGCCCGTAGCGCGCGCCCTGTCCGCGCAGCGCGTACCAGACCGCCTCGGCATTGAGAGAGGCCTCGCGCACGAAGATCTCGTACCCCTTCTCGCCCGAGAACCCGGTCTGGCTGACGACCACGGGGCATCCGGCCAGTTCGGTCTCGACAAGGCCGTAATAGGGCAGGTCGTGAAGTGTGGGGCCGAACAGGTCGGCCATGAACTCTTCGGAAAGCGGCCCCTGGATCTGCAGCGGCGCGACGTCGATCTCGGCGATCTCGACATCGTGGCCGAGGCCGACATTGACCCCCTCGAGCCACAGTTGAAGATCGCTGTCCGAGGCGGAGAACCAGAATTCGTCACGGTCGAGCCGCAGCAGCACCGGATCGTTCAGGATGCCGCCCCTGGCGTTGCACAGGATGACGTATTTGCCGCGCATCGGCGCGATCGCGGTGGCGTCACGGGTGACGACGCGATCGACGAAGGCCTCGGCACCGGGGCCGCGCACGCGGATCTGGCGCTCCACCGCGACGTTCCACAGCGTCACGCGGTTCACCAGCGCGTCGTATTCCGCCATCGCGCCGCCATCCTCGGGCCGAACATAGCCGCGCGGATGATACATCCGGTTGTAGATGGTCGCGCGCCAGCAGCCGGCCTCGACCGACAGATGCCAGAACGGCGACTTGCGCACCCGGGTCGAGATCAGCATCTGCACCGGCGTCGGCCCGGACTGGCGCAGGTTGATCGGGACAAGCCGATCGGACTGGTCGATGTCCGGGACATTGGGGCTGGATCTGCCGTCGGTCGTCATTCGGGCGCCTCCCTGTCAGCACCCGTTCAGCGTGACGGCCCCGAACCGGCCGCACAACCGCTGTGCCGACCGATCCGCATCCCGATCCGACCCCGCGACCGCGCGCGGGTGCCTGCGGCGGGCCCCGCGGCATTCGGCCGGGCATGCGACCGCGCACCGGTCGGGACGACGGGGGGGTTGCCCACCGCCCGATCGCCCCGGCACTCGCTCGAACCGGCGTCGCCGCTCCGACGCGGCGCGCGGAGACGTGCCCGGCCGGGGCCTTCCCCTTCGGCGCCGGCGCGCTAGCTTCCCCGCATGGCCATCGCGATCCTCACCCTCGCCACCGGAGCGATCTTCCTCGTCGCCGATGCCGTGATGCTGTCGATGGTCATGGGCCCGCTCTTTCGCCAGCATCTGGGCGCGCAACTGCTCGACGGTGTGCGCCCGGCGGCCGCCGCGGGCTTCTACCTCGTCTATCTGTTCGGGATGGTCTGGTTCGCCGGATTGCCCGGGCTGCGCGATGGCCTCGGCGCGGCCGCCCTGAACGGGGCGATCCTCGGCTTCGTCGCCTATGGCACCTACGAACTGACCTCCTGGGCGGTGATGCGCGACTGGAACCCGGCCATGGTCGCCGCCGACATGGCCTGGGGCACACTCGTCACGGCCGGGTCCGTCACCGGCGGCGTCCTGATCGCGCGCGCGCTGACCCAGTGACACGGGCCGGGGCGCGCAAGCGCCGCGCCGGCCGCCCTGAACCTGCTCGACGGGCGCAGGGCGCCGGGCGGGTCACGGCGCACGTCGCGCCACGGGATTTGCCGCCGCGGCGGAGATTGCGGAACTGGCGGGTTCCCCGCCCCCGCGCCCCCGTCGCAAGGGGACGGCCGACCATCGCCTCGCTGTCTGGGTCAAAGGGTTGGGTGGTGGGTGGTGAGGGGCTCGAACCCCCGACATCTTCGGTGTAAACGAAGCGCTCTACCAGCTGAGCTAACCACCCGCCGCGCGTCGTCTACCCGGCGCGGGGCGGCGATGGCAAGCCCGCTGGTGGAACGGCAGGCCGTGCGACACGGAACGCCGCCGCGGCAAGGGCCGGTGACGGGGAGTTGCACCGCGACGCGACAGCCTCGCGGCGGCGGGTACGTTTCGCCGCAGGGTCAACGCCCCGGTCCCGGCGGCAGGTCTCCGGTCGACTCCGCCGTCCCGGTCTTGCCGGGGCTCTCGCCAAGGAACCTGTCGATCTCGTCAAGGCACGGTCCCCAAACGGGGTCGCTCGGCACGAGAACGTGGTTTGGCGAGTCGAAGATATGGAACTCGGCGCCCGTCAGGGCCCGCGCGATCTGGCGGGACTGCTCCGGCGACTGCACCTGATCGCCCGAGAAGTGCATCACCAGCGTCGGGCAATCCACCTTGTCCAGACAGCCGCTCACGTCGATCTCCGCAATGGTCCGGCGCAGATCGGCGGCCACATCGGGGGTCGCCGACAGGGCCTGCATCTCCACGAGGCTGTCGACCTCCTCGGGGGTCGAGCGCGGCATGAACACCGTCGCGATCGCCCGCATGAAGGCCGAGCCCGGCACCCCCCAGCCGCTTCGGATCATCCCGACGATGGTTTCGGTCGTCTCATGCTCTCCGCGGGCCGTCGATCCCCGGACCAGACCGTTGAGGAGAACCAGTCGGCTGACGCGGTCCGGCCGCCGCGCCGCGAGGGTCAGCGCCACGGGCACGCTCTGGCTCACGGCGCAGATCGGAAAGCGGTCGAGGCCGGCGGCGTCGGCCACGGCCTCCATGTCGTCGGCCAGTTCCTCCACGGTCGCCCCGTTCATGGTCGGATCCGAAAGGCCGGACCCGCGCGGATCATAGCGGATCAGCCGTCGCCCGCGCCCAAGCCGGTCAAGCAGCGGCCGCCAGACCGGGCTCGACCAGTCATGCTGAAGATGACCCAGCCAGTGCCCGCCGCGCAGCAGCGGCGGCCCCTCTCCGGTCTCGGCCCAGGCGATGCCCGTGCCGTCGCGCGATCCGGCGTAGCGAATGACCTGGCGATGCGGCGCGCCGTCAGCCGTGGCCGTGGCCCGATCATCCTCGATTTTCCGGACCTCGGGCACGAGTTGCACGCCGCGCCGGTTCACCGTCCGAATGACGGCCTGTCGCCTGCCATCGTCGCCGACGGCTGCCCTTGAGGCACTGACGCGGGACGCGACGGTCGCGTCGGACACGATACGCCCCTGCCAGACGTCCGCGATCAGATCGTCGTAGGTGACAAGGCGCCCCTCCGCGCGCACGAGGCAGGCGATCAGGTCGAACACCTGCGGCTCGACATGCACCTCCGCGCCGCCGTGCCGGAGCACGTGGTTTCGAAGATCGAGCGTGCAGTCGGCAAACGCATAGCGCATGCGCGCATCCTGAGCCGGAACGGGGCCTGTCTCAAGGAATTCGGAGGCCATCTGCAGATTTCTCCAGACGATCCCAAGGAGACCTCCAAGCAAGCAACGGCGATCCGGCGCATCGTGGCGACATCGATCCTGGAGACTGAACATGACCGAGCATCAGAACATTCGCCATCGCCCCGACGGCTCCATCGACACCGATCACTACATCCGCAAGGGACGCGTCGCGCGCAGCACCGTCGCCCACGCGGCGGCCGGCGCGGCCCTGCGCTCGGCCCGCAAGCCCGTCCTCGGGCTGGCGGCCCTCATCGCCCTGCTGCCGTTCATCGGGCCCCAAGGCTGAACGGGCGGCGACTCGCGGCGCACCGGCTGCGTCGCCTGTCCCGTGCCGACGGACCGGCGCGGCAGGCCGGCGATCATGGCGCGCGCCCCGGACGGAACCCGGCATCGCGCAAGGGCCGGCCCCCCTTTTCACGGCGTTGTCCCTGCACCGCGTCGTCCGGCCGTCCGACGCCGCCGCGTCACCGCAGGGCGGCGCGGATCAGCGGGTTCATGGTCCCGGGCCGGGTCAGGGCCGCCATGTGCCCGCCCTCGTCAAGCCTCTCGAACCGCCAGTCGGGGCATGCCGCTTCCATCAGGTCAACGATCTCGGCGATCGACCGCACGGTATCCGCGGCACGGATCACGGTGGTGCGCAGCGGCAGCACCGCGCGCCATTGCGAGAGCGGGGTCGTTTCGTTCATCACGGCGTCCCATTCATGGAAGTTCGGCCGCAGCGCCCGGGCGAACTTCGCCCGGCGATCCGGTGGCATCGCGTCCCAGCTGCCGGGGCCGGTCCAATAGTCGGCGAAGACGGCGGCCGCCGCCTCCCAGTCGCCCCGGCCACCGTTCTCGCTGATGCAAGTCCTGAGCGTCAGCGCTTCGGCGAAGGCGGCGTCGCGCCCGTGCTGCGCCAGCAGGTAGAAGGGATTTGGTTCGATCAGGACGAGCCGGTCCACGCGGTCACCATACACCGCCGCGGCCTTCATCGCGACCGACCCGCCGAAGGAGTGGCCGACGATGGAGAACCGGCCGATCCCGTCCGGCAGGATCCGCTCGACAAGCCGCGCCTGGTCGAGAAGCGTCTGCGCCCGCTCCGCGCGCCATGGATCGGTGCGGCCGTATCCGTAAAGGATCACCGCGAGAAGACGGAACTCCCCTGCAAGGTGCTCCATCAGCCCACGCCATTGGCCCGCGCCCGCCACGCTGGAATGAATCAGCACGACGACCGGCCCGTTTCCTTTCTCGATGACATCGACCTGGGGGATAGCCTCGCTCCTCACTCCGGATCCTTGCTCCGGTCATCTTCCGGACATGGCATGAGAACCTTAGCACTCCGCGACGCCACGGTCGCGCCGCATGTGCCCGGTGCCCGTTTCGCCCTGTGGCGCGGACGAACGCCCCTGCAAGGCGATTGCCACCGCGCGCAGATGCGCCGCGCCGGTTCCGCAGCATCCGCCAAAGATATCCATATGCGGGTATCGTCTCGCAAGATCGCCGATCTGGCCGCCCAACTCGACAGGGTCGCCCTCTTCGAGATGGCCAAGCTTGCACAGGGCGATCTTGTCCATCGGCGAGGCGTTCGGACGCACGCCGCGCAGCCGCCGGATCCATCCCCCCGGTTCAAGCGCGGGCGCGTATTCCAAGGGGTGCGAACAGTTCAGGAGGTAGAAATCCGGCGCGTCGGCCCCCGCCTGCGCGTCGATCTCCGTGATCGCCCGCGCCAGGGTCGGGCCGGATTTCAGGCGGGACGTACCGTCCAGCGTCAGGGCGACGGACAGGGGCATTCCGACGCGACCGGCCGCCCGGGCCACGCCGACGGCCTCGGGCACCGAATTGAAGGTCATCGCGCAGGCGAAATCGGCGCCCGCCGCCCTGAGCGTTGCCAGCTGGACGGCGTGATAGTCCTCGGCGCCTTCGACCGTGATGCCGCGGTTCAACCCGTAGGCATCGCCGCGCGGCCCGATGATGCCGCCGATCAGGATGCGCCGCACCTGCCCGTCATATTCCTTCGCCAGATCCCGCAGGAAGGCGATGGCGCGCGTGTTGGCATCGGCCAGCGCCGGCGGCGAATAGCCGAGCTTCGCGCCCCAGTCCGGGCTCGCGCGATAGTCGAGCCCGGTCAGCATCACCGACAATCCGAACTCCGCCGCGACATCGAGCTGCGCGCGGAAGAGGTCGCGAAGACGCGCCATCGCGCGCGGATCATCGAGCAGCGGCAGCATGCAGAACTCCGGCAGCTCGAAGCCGTGGCGATAGAGCATCTCGGTCTCGGTTCCGCCTTCGGTGAGAAAGACCTCTCCCGAGCCGGCGGGGGGAAACGGGGACGGCAGGCGCATCTCAGCCCTCCGGCGCGATGTTCTGGTTGAACCGGAACATGTTGGACGGATCGTATTTCGTCTTGATCGCGACCAGCCGTGCATGGTTCGGGCCGAAGGCGGCCCTGGTCAGGGCGTCGCCGTCTTCGCCGTGGCCCGGGAAGTTGAGGTAGACACGCCCCTCGTGCCCGAGGCGGGCCGATGCATCCCAGCCCTTTCGCGACCAGTCGATGTTGGCATGGTCGTCGGACGGATCGGCCCAGATCCCGTCCAGCGAATACATCCAGCCCATCGACCGGTCGCCGAAGGCCGTGGCATCGGCGGCGACGCGCGCCGTCGCGCCGCCGAAGTTCCAAAGCGACGAGATGGAATTCGGCGAGGGCGCCGCGGCGGCCATCGACATCGCGAGGTCGATCATCTCGTCAGGCAGATCGGCCAGGTACCGCGCCTTCCAGTAGCAGCGGAAATCGCCGAACGGGATGAGCGTGTCGAAGAGTCTCTGGACATCGCGATAGGACATCCGCCCCGAGAAATCCGCGATCGGCGTTCCGAGGTCGCGCAGGGGCGCGAACGCCCGCTCGCCGTCCTCCGCGTCGCCGTTCCAGATGCAGGCCAGCGTATAGACGCGCTTGCCCCAGTGCTCCGGCGCGAAATCCTCGCCCTCGGCCACGGTGGAGAATTCGCAAAGCGATGCCACGCGGTCGGCATGTTCGGTCACGAAGTCGCGCCAGGCCCGGATCGGGCCCGGCCCGTCCTGCAGCGCGTGAATCGGCGCCGCGAACATCACCTCGGGGCCGCACGGGTGCAGCGCGAACTCGAACCGGACCACCACGCCGAAATTGCCGCCGCCGCCCTTGAGCGCCCAAAGGAGATCGGCGTTCTCCGTCCCGCTCGCGCGGACCAGCCGACCGTCGGCGGTGACGACATCCGCCGCCAGGAGATTGTCGATGCTCAGCCCGTGTTGCGCCCGAAGCCATCCGATCCCGCCCGAAAGCGTCAGCCCCGCGACCCCGGTATCGGAAATGAGCCCGCCCGGCGTGGCGAGGCCGAAGGCCTGAGTCTCGCGGTCGACATCGCCCCAGGTCGCGCCGCCCTCGACCACCGCGATCCGGCGGACCGGATCGACATGCACGGCGCGCAACCCCGACAGGTCGATCATCACCGCACCGTCGCCCACGGCATGGCCCGCCACGTTGTGCGCCCCGCCCCGGATCGAGACGGCGAGGCCGTTCTCCCGTGCATGGTTGACCGCTGCGATCACATCGGCCGCGCCCCGGCATCGGGCGATCAGCGCCGGGCGACGGTCGATCATCGCGTTCCAGACCGCCCTTGCCGCGTCGTATCCCGGATCGCCACCCGCGAGGATGTCGCCGGCAAAGTCGCCCGCAAGGTCGTCGATACCTGTCCGAAGATCGTCCATCGCCCCCTCCTGTCGCTGTCTCCGTGATACCTATCAGGGTTATCCCGTAGCCCGAGAGTGGCGGATGCGTCAGAAAAAGGGCATATAGGCCATATCGGCGGGGTATTCCCGTCGAAACCGGGCCGGATCGGACAGGAGGCCACAGACCCGTGTCGAAGCGCCCCGTCATCGCCCTGCTCGCCGCGCCCGAGACGTCGGCCTCGGTTCTCTACGGGCTCTATGACGTGCTGTTCTCGGTCGGCGCGGTCTATCTCGACATGGTGGCCGGAACCCCCGGCGAGGAACTGCTGGACATCCGCATCGTGTCCGGGGACGGGAAGCCGTTTCACTGCCTCGGCAACGTCCCGGTCGAGCCGCATGCCGCCATCGCCGACATGGCCGGGCGCGAGACCGTGCCCGACGCCGTGATCGTCTGCGACATGTACACCTCGATCTTTGCGGTGCCCGCCGGCCACTACCCGCGCGAGGTCGCGTGGTTGCGGCAGGTGCATGCGAACGGGGCGCTGGTCTCCTCGGTCTGCTCGGGCGCGCTTTTGCTGGCCGAGGCGGGCCTGCTGGACGGGCGCACGGCAACCGCGCACTGGGCCTACCGGGACATGTTCGGGCGGCACTTTCCGAAGGTGCGCTTTCGCGACGACTCCATCCTGTGCCTGACCGAAGAGGCGGACGGCATCGTGACGGCCGGCGGGGTCAGCGCGTGGCACGATCTGGCCGTCTACCTGATCGCGCGGTTCTGCGGCTACCGCCACGCGATCGAGACGGCCAAGGTCTTCCTGATCTCCGGTCATTCCGAAGGCCAGTCGCCCTATGCCGTCATGACCCGCCCGATGGAGGCGCGGGACGCCGCGATCCGCGACTGCCAGGCCTGGATCGCCGACGCCTATGCCCAGCCGAACCCGGTCGAGGCGATGGTGGCGCGGTCCGGCCTGAATGCCCGCACCTTCTCGCGCAGGTTCCGCGCCGCGACCGGCTATGCGCCCATCGACTACGTGCAGGCGCTGCGCATCGAGGAAGCCAAGCAGATGCTCGAAACCGACGACGTGCCGATCGAGGACGTGTCGGCCGCGGTCGGCTACGCGGACGCGGCCTCCTTCCGTCGCGTCTTCAAGCGGCGCGCCGGGCTGGCGAAGACGCGGGTGTCGCGAGATGACCGGGGCGGT
>Ga0180432_10007213_pt1 | contig 14188 bp, 11 predicted proteins | sample SS_ome_10_FD_132414 | JGI IMG/M metagenome (GOLD analysis project Ga0180432, IMG submission 132414) | Hypersaline lake sediment archaeal communities from the Salton Sea, California, USA - SS_1_MS_2 metaG | ecosystem: Environmental > Aquatic > Non-marine Saline and Alkaline > Hypersaline >... | reverse complement strand
GACCTGGCCGCCCGCCACGGTAACCTGACAGCCCACGAGCTGCTCGTTCATCTGGGATGCGATGCTGGCCGCCGTCGTGGTCACGCCCGCGAACGTGACGGTCTGCTCGTCGCCGCCATCGATCGTGACCTTCTCGGTCTTCGTGTCCTGGTCCGCCACGGGGTAGCCCGTGGTGTCCGTGACCGTGCCCTGCGCCGCGTCCCATGTCGCGGTCGCGTTGCCCACGTTGTCCACATCGATGACCATGGTGTCGCCCGGGGCCATGTTCCACGGCGCGCCGGTGTTCGTGGTCTTCGTCGCCGAGGTCGGATCGCTCGAGGTCGCCGAGGCGCCCACGAGCTGGGCGTTCAGGCTCGCCGCGATCTGCGCGGCCAGGGTGTGCGCCCCGCTGAACGTAACGGTCTGCTCGTCGCCACCGTCGATCGTGACCTTCTCCGTGAGGCCGTCCTGGTCCGCCACGGGGTACGAGGTCGTGTCGATCGCGTACCCGGCTGCGGCGTCGAAGGTGGCCGTTGCGTTGCCCACGTTGTCGACATCGACGACCATGGTGTCACCGGCCGCCATATCAAACGGCCCGGCTGAGCTGTCCTTCGTCGCCGAGGTCGGTGCCGCCGCTGCGGTCATCGCCTTCCCGTTCGCGTCGGTCTGGACCAGCGCCCCCTTGAGGATCGCGGCGCCCGCGACCACCTTGGAGATCCCGGAGTAGGCCACCGAGACTGCCTTTCCGCTCGCGTCCGGCTTGTCCTGGATCACTCCGTCCACGGCCTCACCCTGGGTGTTGCATCCGATGACGCCCCCGCTGGAGACCTTGGCGAAGTAGTACTGCTTGCTCGACAGATCCGCCCCGGCCGTGAGACCGGGCGCGATCTGGAGATTGCCTTCGTATGCCACTGTTCTCTCTCCTCGCTCTGCGGCCAAGGGCCGCTGTTTTCAGAACGACCCCTAGCGCCTCGCCTTCTCCGACTCGTCGACGTAGCGCGTGTACAGCTCCGGCTGGTGCTTGCACACCAGGTCGATCGCCTGCGCCCTGGTCAGCGTGGAGTCGCCGGACTTCTCGATCATGCCGTCTGCGGCCTTCTCGATCGCAGCCCATGCCGAATCCGCGGCGCCTCCGCCGTCGAACGACGAGCCCTTGGACTTCAGGATCTCGCTCTCCTTGAGCGCGTCGGATGCGGCCTTCATCGCCGTGAACTGCTCCTCGGCGAGCTTCGGGTCGACGTCCGCAAGCGCCTTGAGCGACTTCGCGATCTCGTCCGTGCTCTTGCCCGGGAAGTGCGCGAGGTCGGCCTCGGCCTTCTTGATCCAGGCGTCCAGCTCGCGCGCGTCCTTCTCGGCCTTGAGCGACTTCGCGATCGTCTCGTTGCTCTCCTTCAGCGCCGTCAGCTCCTCGTCGCGCGCCTTCAGCACCGTCTCGAAGTGCTCGCGCACCTCCTTCGGCACTCCCTCGAGCGACTTGGCCATCGGCGAAGGATACTTGTCCTTGTCCTTGGGCTCGTCCTGCTTCGCGGTCGGGGCCGGGTAGCCGGCGAGACCGGCAAGCTTGTCCAGCGCGTCCTTCGGCAAGACATCCTTGAACCCGGACAGGATGCGGAGCGCGGCCTTCACCGCGTTGACCGCCTTCTCGTCCAGCTTGGCCTTCTCGACCCAAGCGTCAAGCTCCTTCTCCTCGTCCAGCTCGGTCTCCAAAACCGACTTGAGGATCTCGTTGAAGTCGTCCATCTCTTCTTTCCTCTCCTTGTGCTTCCATATCGGAAAGCGCTTCTTGTTGTTCTTGCCCCACTCGCAGAGCGTTACCTCGAAGAGGTTCAGATCCGGGAGCGCGGTCAGCGGTTTGCTCATGTCACTGGTTTCTCGACGATGTCGACGAAGGTCACCTCGGGCATCTGCGACCGATCGATCGGGACGCGGACGGACATGCCGCCGGGGGAGAAGGCGTTGATCTCACCACGCTTGTACATGGCCCACTCCTTCTCGCCCAGCTCCACGCCGAGTAACCATGATCCCGAGTGGATCACATCGTCCCCGAACTTGCGCCGGTAGACGCGGTGAGGAAGCTCGCCCATCGCCGCAAGGTAGTCCTTGCGCGACGGGTACTGCTCCACCCATGATTCCACGACCTGCGCGTTTGCCGGCTTGCGATGCTCGAAGCCAATCACCCTGGACCCCTTGAGCCAGCGGTGAGCGGCCTTCTCGACACCCGCGGGTGTGGGCCAGTCGTTGTCCGCGTCGGGCGTTGGGCCGCGCTCGCCGTAGGGGTCCATCGCGATCCCGTACACGATCCGCTTCGCCTCGTCCGCCTTTGCGATACCGACCCACGTGCTTTCCTTCAACACCTTCCCGGTCTTCACCTCGATTATCCGAGGCTTCTCTCCGGGCTTTCCCCACACCAAGTGACTTTGGTTCTTGCGTCGAAGCTCGCCTATGAGATCGGCGAGGTCGCGACTCTCGGCCATGGGCGTCTGATCATCCGGCTTGTCTATCAGCCACAGACGCCGCCCAGCCACGGGCGCGTACACGAGCAAGTATCGGCCCTTCAGATTCTCGCCGTCAAGGAAAATTTCTACCGAGTGCTTTCGGGCGACCCCGAGCTGGTAGGTGCCGTGGTCGCGTCGGAAGAACTTGGAGTACTTCTCGGACGTCGCGCCGACCTCGCCAGGCGGGGACACGTAGGGCTTGTCAGCGCCGACGTCCAGCCACTCCCTCGGCTGCGGCAACTTGGGGCTCACCTCGATATTGTCGTCGGCCTTCCAGTCGATCAGCTTGTCCAGGTTGGGGCCGCGGTTGTCCTTCGTCTCGCCGAGGAAGATCGTGAACCCCCAGAGGTCTCCGTTGCCTTCCAACCTGAGATCGCCGTGTACCGAGTGGTCGGTCTTCATCAAGTCGGCGTCGCTCAGGCCGATCTCGTCTTCCTCGAGCCCGCGCCAGTGGTGCTGGTACGTGAAGCGGCCCTCGCCCGAGCGGGGCAGCATCTTCCACCAGTTCTTGTCCCAGTTGTCGACGGCCGCCGCGGAGCGCGTGCCTCCCTCCGACTTCGCCTTGGCGAGCACGGCCGGGAGACGCTTCGCCACCTTCGCCTCGCGGTCCAGCCGCTCCCGGATCCGCTTCAGCTTGCGCGCCACCTCGCCCGAGTCGCCGAACCGACGTACTGCGGCCGGGTGCGGGACCATGACGTCCGCACGCTTGCCCAACGCTGTCTCGGCCGTCTTTCCCAGCGCGATGACGATCTCCGCCTTGCGCCCGTCCAGTTGCTCCCCGAGCCACTCGCGCCAGTCGTCGACCTCCTCGGGGGTCGGCTCTCTGACCCGGCCGTGTTCGTCCGTGAGGAGTTGCGGCACGGCGTTGGTGATGGCGACCTCGGCGCGCTTCAGGCCGAGCGGCCCGAGGTACACTTCGCCAAACGTCTCACCGCTGGGTCCGGCCAGGGGCTCGCGGCGGGCCGCCTCGATCCTACCGGGGGAAGCGGCCACGAACACGACCCGCGCCGTCTGCGGCCCTACCGTCGGCACGTCGACGCGGCCGAGCGACTTCACCACGTTCGGCGCGTAATACGTTTCGACCGCCCCAGCTTCGTCCGCCTCTTTGCACTGTAGGACCAGATCGTCCGCCGCACGCTTCGCCGCTGTGTCCACCGTGTCTGGCTCGCCGTCGTAGCCTCCGAGCACGCGCGGAACCCACGCGGTCAGGCACACCCCCTGGGGCTGCCGGACCTTGTTCACCGCCTCGACCTCGACCAGGATCGCATCGCCGGGCTGGAACCGGAGGCCGGTCGCGAACGTCTCGCCCACGGGGACCAGGCCCTCGTCGACCCGCGTCGCCGCCTGCTCCTTGCCCGGCCTCACGCCGTAGGAGTAGGTCCACACGCCGCCCCGGGTGCGCTTCGAGGCGTACACCACGCCCCGGACCGTCGTCGCGTTGTGGTACTTCACCCATGCGTCCCGCGTCGTACCCGTGAGGCTGTAGGGCGATTCGATTTGCTTGGCCACGATCCCCTCGGACCCGGGCAGCTTGCGGATCTTCTCCACCGCCTTTCGCAACTCTGCGACCGTCCCCACCTCGACGCCCGGGGCGATGTTCAAGCGCGCGTCCTTCGACGGCACGTCCATGGTCCCCGTTCCGAGCTGGCGCAGGTATTCTAGCCGAAGACGAAGCTGGCGCTTGTGCACGTCGTCGCCCTTCCACCAAAGCACGTCGAACACGTTGGCGACCAGCTCGGAGTCGTCGGGCTCGCCGCGCTCCGCCAGGTGGCCCGCGACGGTCTCGCGCGGTAGGTGCTGGCCGTTGTGCCAGCGCTCGATCTCGCAGTCCAATACGAGCTTGTGCGGTTCGAGCTTGCGGACGGCCTCCACGATTCCGGGTAGCCGGTCGGTGTTGTCGTCGCCGTCCTCGCTGTAGATCGTGACCGCCGAGTTGTCCTTGTGGATCTGGTGGCGAGCGCCGTCGTACTTCTTCTGGACCCACGCGGGGAGCCAGTCCTCGCGCCGCTCCTCGTACAGTTCCAAGAGCCGGTCGACCGTCTGCGCCTCTTCCTCGAACGCGGGGCGCGTCGGCTTCGGCTGGTAGAAGAACTCGCCGAGCGTAATAGCGTCGGTCTTCTTCGCTCGCTCGGCCTGGGTGCGGATCTCGGAGGTCGCGGCGCGGGCCTGCTTCTCCACCTTCCCCAGACTCTCGGCCCACTCCTTCCCAGCGTCTCCTCCCCAGAGGAGCCACGCGATCCATTGCGCGCTCGGGTCGTCGCGATTCTCCCAACCCTTGTCCCGGCGGTCGACCTGGGCACCGTGGCGCGCGAAGAACGATCTCATCCGAGAGATCGTCTCTGCGCTCACCGCGCGTCGGTTTGAAAGATCGCGGGCTCTCGCAACGCCGACCTCGGTTCCGCCGCGCCCGAACTTCTCTCGGAGATCCAATCCAAGCTTGGCAGCGTCCGCGACCTTCTCGGGCGGCTTCTCGGCGCTCTTCACCACCCGATCCTTGCCCTCGTATTCGGCCGGCTCGGGCTCGATCTTCACGACGTGCGGCTCGCGACGGCGGGCAACGAGGTCATACACCGGGACGTAGTCGGTGAAGCTCCCCTGGGGCGCGGCGAGGAGCTGCATCTGCGGGCCGCGCTTGTCCGGCGTGAGGAAGCGGCGCAGCGCGACCCAAATGCCAGACCCGTCGAGGAGATACGCGCCCTTCTGCCCGTCGTACTCGGCCCGGAGCACCACGTCCACGTCCGAGGGCTTCTCTGCGACTGCGGCGGACCCGGCCACGGAGACGAAGTCCCTCACGAGGAGGATCTCGTCGGGGGCCTTGTCCAGCCGCGACTCGAGGAAGCCGGGCAGCGCGCCTCGCACCCCGCGCACGGCCTCGCCCCGCGCCTTCTTGACCGCTTCCAGCTCGGCGACGGCGGCGACCAGGGGCGACGCGGAGACGCTACTCCCGCGCGATTGCAACTCGGCCTTGACCCAGAGCGCCGCGTTCACGATCCCCTCGACGGCCTCCCGGCGCCGCTTCGCGCTGGCGTGCCACTGCGAGAGCCGGAGCCAGACCGCGCGAAGCTCCTCGTCGTCGACTTGTCGTAGCTTGGACGGCCGGATTTCGGGGAGGGCCAGCTTCTCGATCGTGCTCGGCTCGTCCACGCGATGAGCGGCACGGCCGCCGGCACGCGCACGGGCCGCGTCGGACAGCGAAGCGTATGCCCATCCGGGAAGATACTTCTTCGCCTCGGCGAGCACTTCCTCCAGGTATTCGGAAGAGTAGCTTTTCGACATCAGCCTGCTCCTATGCGCGCTCCAGGGCCTCGGTGCACGAACACTGCGGGTGAGCGGGCGGACCGGCGAACGTGCCGTAGATCGATTCGTACTCGCCGTCCAGAGTCGCGGTCGTCCCGTCCAGGGCGAGGCAGATCTCGCACGGGGCGTTCGGGTTGTCGCTCGGAGCCCGGGCGATCCAGCGGCGCCGCACGGCCGGGAGCTTGCCCGAGTCCTGCGCCGTAAGCCAGGCAGCCCGCCTCCCCTGCGACTGCGCCGCGATCGTCTCGGTCCGCGCGATCCGCTTCGCTCGCTTGACCAGAAGCTTCTCGCGGTACGCTGAGGATATGGCGGCTACCTCGCGCGGCTCGTATCCCTGCGACTCGAGCAGGTCCTCCCGGTTCAATACCGCGTTGTGCTCTCGCGCGGTCAGGCCGATGCTCGCCTTGATCCGCTTCGCAAGCTCCGTCGGCCTAACGCCCTCGGCCATCGCGTTCTCGATCATGTCCGAGACGACCCTGCGCTGTTGCTCCGTGATCGATTGCTTGACCAGGTCGAGGCCACGCTCGTTGACCCACTTGATCGAGTACGGGTTGACCCCGACGGTAAGACCTTCGGCGGCGCGGCGCACGTCCTCCATCGACTTCGCGATCGCCTCATCGGGCGGTGGCGCGTCCGGGGGCAGCGCGGTGAAGACCAGGTCGGTGCCGAGCGCCTTGTTCAGGTCGCCGGTCGCCGCGTCCCCCGAAGCCTGGATCACCGACAGGTAGGCCACGGACAGCCGGGAGGTGAACTTCGCCCAGACGTCCGCGTCGGCCTCGATCCCGAAGTAGGGGATCGCCGCGAGCACCTTCGCCGGATCGCCGGATCGCCACGCGCGTTGAATGTCCCGCTCGATCTCCGGTGTGATCATCTCCCGCACGGCGCCGAGGAAGGCGCGCGAGAACTCCGACTCGTACTTCGCCGCTATCGCGTAGCCGTCCCGAAGCTCGGGCGACTCGGGGACGACCACCTGCCACGCTGGTCTGCCTCGGAGCGCCCGGGCACGCTTGGCTTTGAGGATGCGCGCGCCGCGGAAGTTCTGGACGAGGGGCATACCACTACGACCCCGCGGGCCAGAGGCTCACACCTCGCATCGGGGCGACGCGGGGCGACCGGGCACGCCTGCTCCTCGACTTGTGGACCTCGCCATCCTCGGCCTCCGGGATCGGGAGGCGAGCGAACTCGAGGAGCTTCCGCTGGATCGCCTCGTCGTCAGGGAGCTGGCCAGTAGTCGCCAGGGCCTGGATGTACGCGCCGATCTCCGCGAGCGGGGGCGACTCGATATCGCCGTGAACCAGCGCTGGCCAGAACTCGCGGGGCGCGTTGTTCAACTTCATCAAGCGCGCGACGGCGAACCGGTTGAAGGTCGAGCAGATCGATCCGAGGTGCGCGCCGAGGGCCATCACGAACGTGTCGGTGTGCGACGACGCGAGCGCCCATGACCCCGCCTTGTCCATGCCGAGCTGGATAAACTGCGCCAGCACCGATTGCAGGATCGAGACCTTGTAGTAGAGCTTCACCGCGTTGGTGTCGAACTGTCGCGTGCCTCCAGTGGTCAACAGACTGAGCTTGTACCCCGTCGGCTTCCCCTCACGGTCCAGCTCGGAGGGGACCAGCGCGAAGTCGCGCTCGTCGCGCTTGATCTCGCCGAGCATCTTTTCAAGTTGCGCTCGAAGGCTCTTCGCCTCGGCCGGAGCGTCCACCGCGAGGATCTCCTCCGGCACCTCCATCTTCGGGAGGCCCGTGAGGTCGCGCTCGATTCCCACCGCCTCGATGTTCGAGATCCGCTTGAGGTAGTACCAGTCGGTCACGGCGTTTCGCAACACGCTGCGCCCCTGGGGGTTCCCCTTGGTCGTCTCGGTGCGGAACAGGATCGCCTTCTCGATCGGTATGAACGCCCGCTTGCCCTTGTCCGTGAGCTGGATCATCCCCTCGAGGCCGTCGTCCTCGTCGCTGAATTGCCAGCGCTCGAGGCTGTCCTGGGGGCGAAGGGCGAACTTGCGCCATCCGATCTTGCCGTCGTCGAACTGGCTCCGCGTCGAGGAGTCGTTCGTGTCTCCGCGCCGGATCTTGTACACGGTCTCGAAGTAGGCCCAGCCGTAACCGAGCGAGGATAGCACCTCCGAGATCAGGTCTTCCCATGTGTGAGACATATCGAGAAGACAGCCCTCGAGGAACTCGGCCCAATCCAGCGCCGCCTTCTCGGTGCTCGCGGGCTCGACGCGCCATTCCACCTGGCGGACCAGCGCGCGGAGCAGATAGAAAATCGCGCCGACGGTCGAGCTGTTGTCCAACATCTCGCGGTAGGTCTTGACCCCGTAGGCGCCGCGCAGCCGGGGCAGGAACTCCTCGTCGACGACGCCGCCGAACTCCTTGAGCCCGGAGTAACCCCGAACCGCAAGGTCCAGGTTGCGGGGCTTGGCCGAGCTCGCGTCCTTTTTCTTTTTCGTCGCCACGTCAGAAACTCCACGGGCTGGGGCGAGCGCCGGCGGTCGGGATCGCCAAGTTGAAGGTCGGCGCCCCGCGGCGCGAGAGTCGGGCGAGGGCCATCGTCATCGCGTCCACCTGGTCGTCGTTCGCGCCGTGCGGGAAGTTGACCGCCTCTTCGATAAAATCCTCGGACCAGGGCGCGACGGCGCGGGCGGGAATGTAGACATTGCCAGCTTCGACGAGCCCGGACACGGCGAAGAGCCGCGCCTCCTTGCTCCCGTCGGGCCGCACCCCGACGAGCCCGGGAATCTTGTCGCGCAACGTCGCGAGCACCGCATGGCCGTTCGCCGCCTCCTCGACGATCTTCGTTGCGACCCCGGGGTGAGCCGCGCTCAACCGCTGGATCGCCGCGATCGTCTGGGGAAAGTCTAGCCGATCGCGAACTTGATCCACAAGGTAGAAATCCGAGCCGCTCCGAAGCCAGACCTGGCCGACCACGTAGGAGGAGCCGCCGGCCTTGAACGTGAGATCCCACGACTGGCACGAATCGTCCCAGCGGTCCGGGAGATCGGTCCACCGGCGGAACCAATCGCGCTTCACGATCCCGCCTTCGAGCGGCGCCGGCCGCTGCTGGTACAAGCCGGCGAAGAGATACTCCGACATCGCGCTACGGATCTGTTGGAGCGCATCGACCGGAAAGCGCTCGGGGCAGAGCGCCTCGCCCGGCTCGCGCCCCAGCGGGTCGTTCTCCTCGGCGAGGGCCGGTAGTCGGATGTGCTCCCAATCGTCCTCGTGTTCGTCGAGCAGGTAGCCGGACAGGTCCGCCTCATGCCAGCGGGTCATGTTCACGACGATCGATCCACCGGGCTCGGAGCGCGTGTAGAGGGTCGCGTTGAACCAATCGACCAGGCGCTCGCGCTTCGTGGGCGACAACGCTTCCTCCCACGACTTCACGGGGTCGTCGATGATGGTGAGCTGCGCGCCTTCGCCGGTGACCGAGCCTCCGACGCCCACGGATAACATGCCGCCGCCCTCGGTCGTATACCAATCATTCGCCGCTGATCGATCCTGGGAAACGATAGTTAGAACGTCGGGATCGTCCTCGAAGCGCTGTCGCACCGCGCGCCCCCACTTCGTAGCGAACCGGTCACCGTGACTCGCGAGTATGACCCGATGGTCCGGGTGGAGGCCGAGATACCATGCAGGGAGCCAAAGGGAGGTGCCCATCGACTTACCGTGCCGCGGCGGGGCATTGACCACTATCCGAGCGCCGCCCCTCATCACCGACCGATGCACTCGCCTGAGGACGTAGGCGATCCACGGGTAGCGGACCCAGGCGCCGCGCGACTTCACCTCGCCGAAGGACGCGGGGTCGAGGCGCCACTCGTCGCGCTTCAACACCGTCGGATCTACCCAGTCAGTCGCCGTCTGCATCGTCCTCGTCCGCCTCACCACGAATCGCGGCCTGTAGCCTCTCTACCAAGTCGGGATCCCTGGCAATCCGCTGGAGTATCTTGCGCCGCTCGCCCACGTCTACCGAGTGGCGCGACTCCTGGATTGACTCGGGCTCTCCCCGATTGAGACGCTCGATCTTGGTGCCCGCCTCGATCAGGGATACCAGATCCTTCGCCGAGAGTACGACGTCCTCGTTGTTTGCCGCGGCTCGCTTGATCTCGTCCTGGATCTGCTTCGCGCCCAGGACGCCGAGAGACTGGAGGGACTTGCCGATCTCGATATGCCGGGTCCTCATCTCCTCCAGGGATCGAATGCGTTGCGACCTCAGGCGCCTGTCGAGGTCGCGATCCCACGCTTCTATCCGCTCGCGCCAGCGCCACCTGACCGACAACTTCTCGCAGTAATTGACGTCGCCCTTTCCTCCGTGGATCTCCTTGTATTTGGATTCAGCTTTACGAATAGATCGCTCCGGCCCCATGTCTCGATAGACCACGAAGACGCCCCACGCCTTGTCCGGCTCTCCGGGTTGGCGGTCGTAGAGCGGGCGGTCGGTGACAAGGGACTTCTTGGTAAGCTTGCCGCCCATCAGTTGACCGCCTCTCGGAGCGCCGGGGTCGCCAGGCCGGGCATCTCCACCTTGGCGTAGGTGTGCAGGTATCGTGTCGGCAGATCGGACCACTGAAACTCGCCGAATAATCGATCTAGATCGAAGTGCTTAGCCAACGTCGCGAGCTTGGCCTCGCTCCTCGCGCGCCAGAACCGACGGGTTCGAGCCACTTTCGCAATGTTCTCCGAGTCGGCCTCTGTACCGCGTAGTGCGATGGCGTCCAGGGCGACGGTGGAAAGATGTTCGTTGGCCGTGGATTCGGTTGCCCAGTATCTATTGCCTTGGTAGAAAACGTGCCCAATATGAGGGGGGGATTTTAGCTTTCGGGCGATCTCTCCACGATAGTTCAACTGGGACATTGGCCAGCAAGCGGCGGGCGTGGCCGGCATAGCACGAAAGGGTGTACACTGTAGAATGACGCCCCATTGTTTACCCTCTTTTTTTAGCTCCATGTCAACCATGGAGAGATCTTCCAAAAACTCTTTCCAGTCGTCCCGTGTCTCATCTGGGTAACCCACCACCGTGTAGATTTTCAGCTTCTGGGGCGGGTGCTCGGATAGCACAAGACCTGCAAAGAAAGCTCTCAGATCCTCACGACTGATTTTTTTCCCCGCGGCAAAGCGAAGTCTCTCGCTCATGCCGTCCAGTCCTATTGTTCCGATTGGGGGCCAGCCTTGGGGTTCGTCTAGATTTAAATCTAACAAGGTAACTTCGGTATCGCCGACGTTCCATATCGCATCGGCCGCCCCACTTTCCGATTGATTTCCCCCCAGGTGTTTCCGATGCCAAGTGTACGCGCAGAATTTACACCTGTGCCTACAACCTATTGCTCGCTCCCTCCATGTCTTGCCGTTTTCGAGCTTGACATCATGGGGATAAAGCTGCGGCGCTTGTGCTATGCGGTAATCCCCATCGGGCGAGAACGATCGAGAGAAAGCAACCGATTCATGCTCGAAGGTATCACCACGTATCAGCGCATCCACCAACGGGGTGATAAACTCTTCAGCCCGTCCCCAGACAAAGACGTCGGCGAAATCGAGGAACGGTCGAATATTCAACATGCCCGCGCCGCCGACGACGACGGTATAGTCACCTGGCTGCCACTTTTGCCGCTCGGCGATGAAACTCCACCAATCACAGGCCGCGGTAATGCTGACCAGGATCACGCGGTGGCGGTGGACCGTGGACATTGAGCAGTAGGCGACATCATGGCCGGCGCGTTCGAGGGCGTCAACGATCATCGCGGTTCCCGGCCAGGCTCGAACGTCGTAGCACTCCGTAGAGTATGCGGGCTTAGCATACTCGGTCTGCACATATCTCGCTATGGCGGGTGGAGAAATCATCGCTTTGGGGCGAACTCGAAACCGCACTTGGGGCAGGACACCGTCGGCCCCGGGGACTCGCCTCCAAGCCCTTCGTCGAGGTCCACTGGTTCCGGCGCCGCCGCCGTCATCAACTCCTCGAGCGCCTCAAAGTCGAACCCGGTGAGATCCATATCGAGCGCCCCGGTATCGAGCTCGACGATGAGGTCTTTCAGGATGCTGCGGTCCATCTCCGCCAGCTCCGCGATCCGGTTGTCGGCGAGCAGGTCGGCCCACTCAGCCTCGTCGGAGTCGTAGTCCTGCCAGTCGACCGGAGCGGAGGGCGTCCCGAGCTTCTGCGCGGCGAGGAGACGGCCGTGACCACGGACGATGAGACCCGACCGTCGGGAGACCGTGATGGGCGCCCTCCACCCCTGCTCCCGGATGACCTTCGCGAGCAGATCGATCTGAGAGGTGGGGTGCTGATTCGGATTCCGCGGGTTCGGCTGGATCTCGCCGATCTCCACGACGGCATCGTGTGCACAGTGGACGGGGATACCGCCGGCCTTCGGCTGGTCCTTCTTCCCCGGAGCAGCCTTCCTCCTCTTCCCGCTCATGGTAGGAATACCTGCATAGTAGAGACATAGGGATTACCCTCACCCCCCTGTAGTCCCCCCTCTCCCAGAGTGATCCTATCGTTGGACCCCGATCCATGCCAGTGCTCGCGGCCGGTGCCGGAGGTCGTGATCGTCACGGCCGGCGGGTCGCTGTCCCTCGAACCCCACACCGAAGGCAGGTTCACCGGATCGCTCCTCACCGCTTCCAGGATCTCTCTCAGGGCCTGTGAGCGGGTGATTCCTCGCGTCTCCGCCCAGGCGTCCAGGGTCTCGCGGTGTTCCCGGTCTAGCCGGAAGGTACATATCTGTTTTGCTCTCTCGCTCATGCTCCAATCGTAATACCGAGACCTCACCGCCGTCAACCCGTCGCCTGCGAGGTGCACAGACACTGCCACTTCGAGCCGGTCCACAACCGCAACTTGCCGTCCCGTGTGTCGTAGACGGCATCGTTCACGGTTGCCGGATTCGGGTAGTCCTCATCCTTCGACGCCTCGACCGCGTTGACCGCGGTCTTCATCCAGCACGCGCAGTCCGGTATCTTCGATCCGATCATGGTCTTACTGTCCCTCCCGTGTCTACCCAAGCGGCTCCGTTCCAGGTGAGCCACGTACCCGCGGTCCCGCCGCCGAGCGTGATGTCGAGGGCAAAGAACTTGTAGGAGATCGGCGGGACGTTCCCGGCCGCGGTCGGCCGCTGGTCCGGGCCGCCTACTCCCGTTGTCCCCGCACCTTGCGTTCCGGTCGGAAGGATCACGGTGATCCCCGCGACGCTCCATGTTGACCAGGGTGCGGCGCCGAACTGGTCGAGGGCCACGTTGCCGAGCGCGAGCACCGTTCCGGCCGCGGTCTGGACGGGAACCCCGGTGAAGCCGCCGATGTTCGCCGCGTCGTGAAGGATGGCGATCCCGCCGTTGCTCAGGCGTAGGCCGTTGTACCCGCCGAGCGTGTTGCCGAGCAGGATCGCGAATCCGCCGTCGACGTCCAGCGCCCAGGCCGTAGCGTCCGAGTCGGAGCAGTTGATCCCGACCTCGGCGCCGAGCAGCGCCACCCCGCCGTTCTCGATCAACACCCCGTTCTTCTCGCCGCCTATCCCGCCCAGGAACTGAATCAGGCCGCCGCCGTCGATGTGCACGGCTCGCCCGCTCGGGCCGCCGTCGAACGACGTGTACAGCGCGATCGCGGTATCGCCCGTCGCGTTCGACTCGACGAGGACCGCGTCCCCTCCGTCCGTCGAGAGCCCCTGCGAGTTGACGACGAACGTCTCGGAGTCGCCCGCGCCGCCCCCGTCGTCGTAGACGCGGATAGCCGCGTGCGCCGGTGTCGCGGAGTCGGAGCGAGCCTGTATCCCGTTGACCAGACACTCGCGGTAGGGGACGGTGAGCGCAACCCCGCTCGCCGTCCGTATCACCGTCTCGCGCGAGATCCCGAACCCGGAAGCGCCGCAGAGCGCGACGTGTCGCTTCGTGGTTACGTTCTCGGGGTAGACGGACGGCGCCGCGGAGACAACGTACTTCTTGTCCGCCGCCTGGTCCGTGATGGAATCGACGGCGTCCTGGATCGCCTTGTACGGCCGAATCAGCGATCCGTCCTCGGCGTAGGAATCGGCGCGCGCACCGTCGACGTGGACGATGCGAGCCCCCGTGCTGAGATATGAAGGTGTGAACCGGGCGAGGTCCACGAGCCCTACTTCGGCGGCGGTGCCGGCTCGGGCTGGGCCGCTTCGAGTTCCGCGGCCATCTCCTCGAGCTTCGCGATCTCCCCCTCGATGTAATCTCTCTTGCTTTCGAACTGCGCGATGCGCCGGGCGATCTCCACGGCGTCGAGCCCGAGGTAGTTGACCGCTACCTCGGTCCGGAAGACGGTATCGCCCTGGACCTGGAAGGCGACGTCGCCCATCTTGAGATCGTCGCCCTTGCCGGGGATGTCGAACTGCGGTCCTTCCGCGTTTCCTAGTGCGAGCTTCGGCATGATCTTCTCCTCCCTATGCTTGGAGTCCAGTGTACTGTTC
>Ga0180432_10007212_pt1 | contig 14193 bp, 6 predicted proteins | sample SS_ome_10_FD_132414 | JGI IMG/M metagenome (GOLD analysis project Ga0180432, IMG submission 132414) | Hypersaline lake sediment archaeal communities from the Salton Sea, California, USA - SS_1_MS_2 metaG | ecosystem: Environmental > Aquatic > Non-marine Saline and Alkaline > Hypersaline >... | reverse complement strand
GGCCAGGTTCCCGCAGCTACCGGTCGTCCCCATTGGGTCGCACCATTGCTGACGTAGACCTCGAACTTGTCGATGCGGCCGTTGGCCATGTCCTGTCGCGGCAGGTACGTCAGACCGGACAGTGTCACTGGGTTCTGAAAGTCGATAACCAAGTGATGCGGATGGGGATCGACGGTCGGCTCCCACCTTGTGTGCCAGATCGTGTCGGGGTTGCCGTCGATCGCCCGTCTCGCTTCGTGTCCCGGTTGCTGGCTGTCGGCCACGACCTTGGCATTCAGCCGGTGCAACGTCGTCGGCCTTCGGAACAACGATCCGACCTGGTCGATGGCTAATCCATGCTTCGGGTCGAAACGGTCGCCGGCCATGTATCGCAGCAAGCTGTGTCGCATCTGCCGCGCGACGGGCCGCTTGTCCAGGTCGTTCCGTAGGTCGATCGAACAGACCATCAGCTTCCCGCCGAGCACGCGGGCCTCGAAGAGCAACCCGAGGCGCCGGTTCTCGAACCAGGTGTCGATCGGCTGGACGAGCGGGCGAAGCTTGGGCCCCAACCCGTCGAGGATCATGGCTGCCGACCCGTGGACCAACTCCCACCATTGCCAGTTGCTGTGGGACTCGGTCGGGAAGCGTGCGAACACGGGGTGATTCGGGTCGCACAAGATGCCGAGCGTGTGCGGTGGCTGGCCCCGCGTCCAGGCGGTGTTCCAAAAGATGCTGGAGAATCCGATCGCCACGTTGCTGTTCACCGCGGCGCCGGGCGGCATCAGCAGCACCTTGCCTTCGGCGCGCAACCGCTTTTGCGCCGCGTCGTCCAAGCGGTCCGTCACCAGGACGTCCGCCGGCGCAGCCGTCTCGATCCGGTCGCCGAAGACCCAGATGTCCCAGTCGTTCTCGAACGGCGTACCGTCCAAGCCAACCACGAAGGTGTACTTGCGAGCAGGGGTGAGAGGTGTCAGGTCGACCGCCACCGCGCCCAGCGCGACCCCGTTGCCGACGGGAATCGTCTTTGCCGGCAGCCTCCCGGACGCGACGGCCCGGCCGGTCCCGTCGACCAGCTTCCACACTGCCGCGGCGTTCTCCAGCGGCGCCGGCCCGAAATGCGCCACCTCCACGTCGGCCTTGAAGGTCTCGGATACCGTCCAGTACCGCTTGTCCATCCGTGCCAGCGCCACCGTGCTATTGCAGAAGCGGCGGAATTCCTTCGGCGAGACGTAGCCCTTCGATTCCCAGAAGGCGTCGAGCACACCGACCAGGGCCGTCCCCTGACCCGGAAAGTCGTGAAGGTCGAGCAGGTGGAAGCCGCCGAAGCCGGGCGTGCGGAGCGCCGACTCGATGTCCTCCTTATAGCACAGCGTCTGTAGCTTGCCTGAGGCCATGAGAAAGTCGCGGGCCTGATCGCCCATGTGGTTGGCCTGGAGGGTCTCCCGGAAGATCTCGAAGTTCTTCGCCTTGAGCACGCCCGTGTACTTCCGGATCTCGTCGAAGTTCGGGTAGACGCACCACTGGCCGATCTCGTGGCTGACGATGGGGATGGGCGTGCGGCGAACGTCCCGGCGATAGTCCGTGCGGGTCTCCGGCGGGCGGGCGTTGATGCGCGACCTCAGACCCGCGCCCCATGCCTGGACGCGTGGCCCGGGGAGGTTGTGGTACTGGTTTTCGGGGATCCCCGGCCAGCCCGCGGCGCCGGTGTAGACGCGCCGCGCGTCCTTGCCCTTCCAGTAGGTCACCCACTTCGACAGGAACGCTTTGTGCCGGCCGCTCGGCTCGTTCCCGTAGGCCATCATGACGAAGGACGGGTGGTTCCCATAGGCGCGGGTGATCCCCTCGGCCTCCGCGTACAGCCAGTCGTCGATCGGCTTGCCGTTGCCGATGGCGGCCCACGCAGCGCACTCGGCCTGGAGATAGAACCCGAGCTCGTCGGCGGCGATGAAGGCCGCCTCCGGCGGGCACCATGAGTGGAAGCGCATGGCGTTCAACCCGTGCGCCTTGGCCGCGCGGATGACCCGCTTCCAGGACTCCGTGTCGGTCGGGGGGTAACCGGTCAGCGGAAAAATGCAGCACTCGAGCGTCCCGCGGATGAAGGTCTTGCGGCCGTTGATGGCGAACTGCGTCCCCTGGGCTCGGAACTCACGGAGGCCGAACGTGACCACCGCGCGATCGGCCAGGGGGAAGGCGCCGCCCTTGACGTCGAGGTCGGCCGTGAGCCGGAACAGGGCCGGGCTGAACTCATCCCAAAGCGGCGCGCCCTTGCCCAGCGGATAATCGATCTCGACCGAGCCGCCGCCTGCTCCGACCTGTGCGTCGACGGTCTTGGCCGGCGCCTCGTGCCGGCGGTCGGTATTGAAGCTCTTGGCCGAAAGCGTCAGCGTGGCGCGGGCGGCGTTCCCGGTGGCGTTCCCAAGACGTACCTTCACCCGGGCCGCCTTAAGGGCGACGTCTGGGAAGACCTGAACGTCCTCGATCCAGACCGGGGCGCGGGCGGCCAGAACGAGTCGCCCGACGATGCCGTTCCAGTTGCTCTGCGTGTGGTCCGAGACGCTGTGGGCGTTGAGGCCCACGTCGACGATCATGCGGTTGTCCACGCGGATCGTCAGGCGGTGTCGGCCCGGGACCAGCGACGTCCCGAGGTCGTACACGTGGGGCGCAGAGAGGCTGTTGTTCGACCCGATCGCCTTCTCGTCCACCCAGACCCGGGTCTCCCAATGAGGCCGCTCGAGCGTCAGGGCAACCCGCCGTCCCCGCCAGTCAGCCGGCACCTCGATGTCCCGCTGGAACCAGGCCACGCCGACGTAGTGCTTATCCGGCTGGAGCCAGAAGGGAACCTTGACGTTCCCCGGCTCGCGGTACCTGGCGTATTTCGGATCGGTGAACCAGGACCGATCAACGACTTGGCCGGTCCACCTCGTTTCCACGGTGACCTCTTGCCCGAATCCCCGCTCCTGAAGCGAGCCGGGGAGCTTGATGCGCTCCGCCAGCGGGCGGTTGAACCACTGCTCGGCGATCCCCCGATCTTGAGGGTCGAGCTGGAATGCCCACGTACCTGATAGGTCGAGCGCCGCCTCCACCGCCCACGCTGCGCCGCTAGGCCCCACAACCACCATAAGGGCCAGCAACGTTCTGCCTGTCATTCTCGTCGGCACGCACATGGCAGCTTCTACCCGACAGGCGTCGTCTTGTCAGACGATGCGCTTGACGAAAGGACCCTGAAAGCAGCAGGCTGATACAAGACTACTCCGCGGCTCGTCTGCCATGCAAGCCACAACCGACAGACCTCGACCTTGTGGATTGGGAAGAGATCCGTCGGTGACGGGAATTGCTGCGGGTGCCGGGAGTTGAACTGGGCCGCATCCGAGAGGATACTTTGTGCGTCGACGGCGCCCTCTTGTGGCGCCAACTACGAAATGAAAAGGAGGAGCATTACCGATGCGTCACGTGACAGGTGCTTTGGCGGTCGTGCTGGGACTATGCCCCGCGATGGGCCATGGTGCCGAGGACAAGCTCAACGTCCTGTTCATCGCGGTGGACGACCTGCGACCCGAGCTGGGGTGCTACGGTGTCAAGCACATCAAGACGCCCCATATCGATTCCCTTGCCAGCCGCGGAACGATGTTCACGCGAGCCTACTGTCAACAGGCGGTGTGCAGCCCCTCGCGGACGTCGCTGTTGACCGGTCTGCGGCCCGATACCACCCGGATCTATGACCTGCAAACGCACTTCCGGCTGACCATCCCGGACGTCGTGACGTTGCCCCAGCACTTCAAGCAGAACGGCTACCACACGCAGTCGTTCGGGAAGATCTATCACGGCGGCCTGGACGATCCGAAATCGTGGAGCGCCAAATCGTGGCGGCCCAAGGGCCCGGGGTTCGCCAAGCCGGAGACGTTGGCGGCATTGCAGAAGGCCCGCGAGAAGATGAGGCGGGAAGGGAAAGACCTGCGGACAGAAACGCTGAAACGCGATGAGAAGACGGGCGTGCCGCTGAAGTTGTCCCGGCCGAAGTACAAGATACGCGGCCCGTCGTGGGAAGATCCGGACGTGGCCGACAATGCCCTGCCCGACGGGAAGACGGCGGACAGGGCGATCGAGGTGATGCGGCAGGTCAAGGACAAGCCCTTCTTCCTGGCGGTGGGCTTCCTGAAACCGCACCTGCCGTTCGTGGCGCCGACCAAGTACTTCGGTCTGTACCCCCCCGAGGAGGTCCGTCTGGCGGACAATCCGTTTCCGCCGAAGGACGTGCCGAAGATCGCGCTGATCAACTGGGGCGAGCTGCGTGCGTACTTCGATATCCCCAAGAAGGGGCCGTTGTCCGACGCCAAGGCGTTGGAGCTACGACGGGCCTACTACGCGGCCACCAGCTATGTCGATGCGCAGATCGGTCGCGTGTTGGCGGAGTTGGACCGGTTGAAGCTGCGGGACAAGACGGTCGTGGTGCTCTGGGGGGACCACGGATGGCAGCTGGGCGAGCACGGCCTGTGGTGCAAGCACACGAATTTCGAGGTGGCCGCGCGCGTGCCGATGATCTTCAGCGCGCCGGGCCAGCCGAACCCCGGGGCGAAGACCGACGCCTTGACGGAGTTCGTCGACATCTATCCGACGCTCTGCGAGCTGTGCGGGCTGGCGGCGCCGAAGGGGCTGGAGGGGACGAGCGTCGTGCCGCTGATGGCGGATCCGAAACGGGCATGGAAGACCGCGGCGTTCAGTCAATACCCGCGCGGAATCGTGATGGGCTACTCGATGCGGACCCAGCGGTATCGGTTCACCGAGTGGGTCAGGCGCCGCGGGAATCGAACAAGACGTGGGGTCGAGCTGTACGATCACAAGGCCGACCCCAAGGAGAACGTCAACATCGCCAACCGGCCGGAGCACCGAGAGCTGGTGGGCAAGCTGAGCAAACAGTTGCGGGCGGGATGGCGTGCGGCCTTGCCGGCGGGGATGTGAGTTCGAGGAAGCGTACCCATGCGGTTCGTGTACGGCTCGACGTTGATGCTGTTGCTCTCGTGGGCGGGTGGCGGTTCGGCCCTCGGCGCCCAGGCAGCGCGGCGGCCCAATATCATCTTCCTGTTGACCGACGACCAGCGCTTCGATGCGATCGGCTACCGCAACGATATCCTCAAGACGCCGCACATGGATCGACTGGCGGCGTCGGGGGTGGACTTCGGCAATGCGTTCGTGACCACGTCGATCTGCGCGGCCAGTCGGGCCAGCCTGTTTACCGGGTTGGTCGAGCGGACGCGCCGGTACACCTTCGGCACGCCCCCGCTTCGGGCGACGTTCACCGACTGTAGCTATCCCACCCTGTTGCGCCGGGCCGGCTACCGCACCGGATTTGTCGGCAAGTTCGGCGTTGGGGTCGAGCGGGGCGCGACCGGCGAGATGTTCGACTCCTTCGTGAAGCTCGGCCGCAACCCCTACTTCAAGAAGCAGCCGGACGGTTCGGTTCGACACCTGACGGACATCACCGGTGACAAGGCGATCGAGTTCCTTCGCTCGTGCCGGAAGGATCAACCGTTCTGCCTGTCCGTCAGCTTCAACGCCCCGCACGCAGAGGACAGCGACCCGAACCAGTACATCTGGCCCGAGGCCTTCGACGATCTCTACACCGACGCGACCATCGACGCCCCGGCGTTGTCCGCCCCCAGGTTCTTTGACAAGCAGCCTGAGTTCATCCGCAACTCGATGAACCGCATCCGCTGGAAGTGGCGGTTCGACACGCCCGAGAAGTACCAGCGCATGGTCAAGGGCTACTACCGCATGATCAGCGGCGTCGACGCGGTGATCGGTCTAATACGAGAGGAACTGCGGTGTCGCGGTGTGGCCGGCAACACGATCGTGATACTCATGGCTGACAACGGCTACTTCCTGGGCGACCGCGGCTTTGCGGGCAAGTGGCAGCCGCATGAGCCGTCGCTCCGCGTACCGCTGGTAATATGCGACCCGCGTCTGCCCGCGTCCCGACGCGGCAAGCAGACCAAGACAGTGGCCCTGAATATCGACATCGCCCCCACCCTCCTCGATCTGGCCGGCGTCGAAGTGCCGGCGACCATGCAAGGGCGAAGCCTGGTGCCGATCCTCCGTGGCCAAGCCCCTGACGACTGGCGGACCAGGTTCTTTCACGAGCATCTGTTCGACCATCGCGACATTCCCAAATACGAGGGCGTCCGGACGCCGCGCTACAAGTACGCCCGCTGGTTCGAGCAGAAGCCCATCTACGAAGAGCTCTACGACATGCAAGCGGACCCGCTCGAAGCGAGGAACCTGGCATCCGACGCCAGGCACGCCGACCTGCTGGGCAAGATGCGAAAACGCTGTGACGGGTTCAGAGACAGCTACGGCGGCCCGTACGCCCCGAACCCCCGAAAGCCCAAACCCAAGCGAAACGCAAGAAGCCGACGTCAGTGACCGGCGCGGCATCGCGAGACGTTGCCCGGCATGAGTGACGATCGAAATCAGGCGGCCCTCGAAGATTCCGCTGCACCAGCGGCGCCGGAGAACGTCTCTCCCGGAACCTGGCGACTCCAGACCGGCACCAAGTTGTGCTACGGGGTCTCGGCCTTCGGCAGTGGACTGGCCGGGTTCTCGATGTCGCTCTATCTGTTCTACTTCTACACCGACCTGGTGGGTGTCAGCCCCGGCACGGTGGGGATCATCATGCAGGTGGCGATCTTGATCGACGCATTGACCGACATTCCGATGGGATGGTGGTCGGATCGCACGCACAGTCGCTGGGGCCGACGTCGGCCGTTCATCCTGTTCGCCGCTGTCCCTTGCGGGATGGTCTTCTTCCTACTGTTCACCCCTCCCGATCAACACGCGGGGCTGTATCTGTTGGGGGTCCTGACATTGTTCTACCTCGCCTCGACGGTCTTTGCGGTGCCCTACAACGGCCTGGGCACCGAACTGACGCTCGACCACCACGAGCGGACGTCGCTGATGGCCTGCCGACAGGTGTTCTTCATTATTGGCCTCGTCTGCGGGGCCGGTGCCAAGTTGGTGTCGGATCTGTTCGCGGATGAGCGCACGGGGTTCGCCATCGCCGGCATCGCCTACGGCGTCGTCATCATGGGGACCATGATGGTGACGTTCGCCGGTACCAGCGAGCGACCTGAATTCAGTCAGCCCCGATCGAACGTGCCCCGTCCCAAATTCGGCGACATGGTCCGCAACCGGCCCTTCCTGACCATCCTGATTACCTTGGTCATCTACAACGTGAGCATCACGGTTCCCGGAGCGCTGGGGGTGCAGGTCGCCAAGCATTGGCTCCACGCCGAGCACCTGTTCCCATTTGGGATGGTGACGTTCCTGCTCTGCGGGGTGGCCGCCGTGCCGTTTTGGGTATGGCTATCGCGCCGACTGGACAAGCGCCCTGCCCTGATTCTCAGCTTCCTGCTCGCCGCTGGGGCCGTGGCGCCGGCGGTGCTGCTCACGCCCGAACGGGTTTGGCTGTTCTTCCTTTGCTTCAGTGGGTTGGGGCTGGCGTTCGGCGGGTTCATGACGTTGCCTTTGTCGATCATCGGTGACACGATCGACTACGATGAGTACCGCACGGGTCGTCGCCGCGAGGGGTTTTATTGGGGCACGACGGAGTTCTGCCGCAAGGTCACCCAGGGGGCGGCCTTTGGCGTCATCGGGTTGACGCTGGAATATCTGGGGTACGAGGGGCGGGCCGCCGAGCAATCGGCCTCGGCGCTGCTGGGGCTCAAGATCCTGTTCGTGGGCCTGCCCGTCGTATTGTTTCTGCTGGCCGCTCTGGCGTTCTGGTCGTACCCGCTCACCAAGGAACGTCACAACCAGATCCACCACGAGATGGGCCGCGCGGTCGATCCCTGAACACACGACGATGTGGCAGGCGACTGCCAAAGCGGTTTCATCCCGCTTCCGTCAACACGGCCGCTATTGCCTTCGCGTGACGCTCTGGCCGCACTGCGGGACGATCTTCTTGGCTGCGGTGCCGCCATAGTTGAAAACCGTAAAGCCCCCGGTCTTCAGCCGGCGGGTGATCTCGATCTGCTTGACCAGCTTTCCGAAGTCGTCCGGTGGCTTCCAGACGCTCATGCCGATGCCGGGATAGCAGGGCACGTTGCCGGCCCAGGGGAGCTGCCGCTTGACCCTCTCCTCGAACCGCGCGTTGTCCCTGAAGTAGTTCATCGGACAGACGAAGTCGAGGTAGCCCCTGTCACACCACAGCTTCCAGTCCTGACCGAGCGAGTCTCGATACGTCTGCCAGTTGTTGAAAACGGCAGCGGAGATCTTGACCTTGGGCTTGGCCTTTCGAACGCCCTTGGCGACGCCGGCGACGATCGTCGTGATCTGCCGACGACGGAAATCGAGCCACGCCTGCCGGTGCTTGCTTCTTCGACGAAGACTGTTGGGCCAGCCGGCTACCTTCTCACCAATTGTCTTCTCGAATCGCTCGCGACAGCCGTCGCAGAAGCAAGCAAAGGCGCCGGGGTAGCGGATGTAGTCGAAGTGGACGCCGTCCACGTCGTACTTGGTGGCCACCTCGACCATCGCGTCGGTCTCGAGCTTCTGATTCGCTGGATGCGACGGGCACAGCCAGTCTATCGGCTTGCCGTCGAAGCGGGCCTGGGTCCGGCCTTGGGACCTCATCTCTTCGACGAAGGACGGAGACGTGCCGCCGATCAGGTAGTGGTTGACCTTCCACACATGGCATTCGACGCCGTACTTCTTGCAGGCCGCCAGACATGCCTTGATCTGATCCCCCTGACTCCCAACCTGTGGCGAGACGGGCAGGACGTCGCTCCGGTAGTAGGCAACGCCGCCCCAAAGCATGTTGGGCAGGATGGCCGTGAACCCGTTGTCGGCCAGGATCTTGATGGCCTGATCCCAGGACATCCCCCCAACGCCGAACGCGCTGTGGCACCAGAATGCGCGGTGCTCCCGCCTGGCACGCTTCTGCCCACTGCGGCTGGCGTCCGACGTCGCATCGCGCGCTTGGCCTCCCATCGCAATGGCGTCACCGTACCTGCCCTGCGGATGTCCTGCCTCGGGTGGCATCGACATCGGACCCGCGGAAGTCGGGACGGCAGTGAATCCGACTGCTAGGACAGCGGCCAGCGTTCGCATCATTGGCATGATCCAAAATCCCCCCTTCGAGACGACGCCGTGAGAACCTTATGCAGGACCCTAGCGGCCTTGGCATAGACGGTCAACTGTCCCGCCGCCGTTGGTGCAACGTGGCTGACCACCGCGCTCGAACGAGGCTCTTGACGATCCGCATGGGACGCGGGTTAACGCTGCTCGGAAACGGGCCGAGGCCCTCGTCCCCGAGGCGGCAGGAGCAAGATTGGCACGATGCAGCGAGCGAAGGTGCGTCAACGACGGCGTGATAGGCCGTCTTCGCTTGACCTGGGGACCCGGTTCGGTAGGCTGCTTCCCTGACGGCAGGTAAATGGGAAATGTTCCGTTAGTGGGCTCAAGAGGAGTAGTGCCGCTAGCGCGACCTTCTCTAAGGAGGCCATGAGTCGTGTTGGAACTGCCCGCGTCAAAGATCCTGATCGTGGAGGGGGTGGAGAACGACCCGGCGATGCGAGCCCGGGCCGGGCGGATGAGATCGGGCTTTCCCGCAGACAGTATCCGCACCGTTACCGACGAGGAGCTCGACGAGATCATCCGCGATGAAGCGCCACAGGAGGCGCGGAACGGCATGCGGGCCGACTTCAAGCCGACCGTGATCTTCAACCGCTACCGCTTCGACGACGACGAGGAAGAGCGGCAGCGTCGGACCGAGGCCTATCCCACGCTCAACTGGCCCGACAAACTCAGGCTGAACGGATACGGCGGCTTCGATTGGCGGGACTCCGGCTCAGCCGCCTATCGCCAGCGGACCGGTCTGGTTTGCCAGCCGGCCTATGCCCTGCACACGATCGTCGGGTGCCACTTCAGATGTGCCTACTGCACCCTGAGCCGGTTGATCAGTATCATGATGAACGTGGAGGAGTTGATCGACCGGCTCGACGGGTTTCTGGCCAGGTGTCCGGGCCAGACGCTGTTCCAGAACGACAACTACACGGACAACGTGTGCTTCGAGCCCGAATACGGCGGCGCGAAGCTGCTGATCGAGTACTTCGCCCGCAAGCCGGGCAAGGCCCTGGAGCTGTACGTCGGCAAGAGCGACTACGTCAACTTCATGCTCGACTACGACCACCGCGGACATACCGTGTGCTGCTGGAGTCTGGCGGCCCGGACGCAGAGCACCGAGTTCGAATGGCGATCGGCACCGACGGCCGACCGGATCGAAGCCATGCGGTGCTGCCAGGACGCGGGGTATCCCGTGCGCGTCCGGTTCTCGCCGATCCTGCCCGTCAAAAACTGGCGGGAGGAGAACCGCGAGATGATCGAGCTCCTGTTCGACAGCGTCCGGCCCGATGTGATCACGATGGAGACGATTCGCTTCCTGAACTACGCCGACATGGTCGAGGTGTTCGACCTGTCGCTGTTGGCTGATGACTTCCTGCGGGTCATGAAGGATCGAACCGGCCCGCCGGAGTTTCAGGGGTGCGAGCTTCCCGACGACTATCGGAGTATGGTCTACGAGTTCATGATTTCCGAGATCGAGCGCGTGAGTCCCGAAACGCCCTATGCGTTCTGCCGGGAGAAGCGGGACGTGTGGGACCGGTTCGCCGATCGCTTCGTCAGCCACGGACAGGACCCCGACCACTACGTGTGCAATTGCGGGCCGAAGAGTGCTCCGGCAACGTGCCGTCATTGACTTCGACGCGCGCGGAGTCGAATGGCAGGGCCCCGAGCGGGCTAACACCGAATCCCTGATCGGTGTCTACACGTTCGAACGAGGCGAAATCCTTGCACATGCGCGCGAGCTGCAACGATTCGTACCCTTGGAAAACTCCCCTTCCAGTTGCGAGATCCGCCACGATGAAGCACATTCGATGCCGTACAATGCCAGGGAAACACCCTATGCAACGTGGAAATCGATCAGCTTGCCTGCTGTTATGCGCAGGTGTGTACTTGGCACAGCCCGTTTCCGATCTGTACGGAGCGGGTTTCCATGTCTCGCCGGACGGGGACGACACGAACCCCGGCACGATGAGCAGCCCCTTCCGATCGATCGCCCGTGCGCAACAGGCAGTTCGCGAGCGAATCGCCAGGAAACCCAAGGCGAACATCGAGGTCCAGATACGAAGGGGCGTGTATCAGCTCGCCGGGCCGCTTGCGTTGGGTCAGGCCGATTCCGGGAGCGAGCAGTTTCGCGTCACCTACGCGGCGGCGCCGGGCGAGAAGGTCGTTCTGAGCGGTGGGCGCGGCATCAAGGAATGGAAGCGACACAGGGACGGCATCTGGGTTGCTCCTCTTCCCGAGGTGACGGTAGGGAAGTGGCATTTTCGGCAGCTCTTCGTGAACGGCAACCGCGCCGTTCGCGCCAGAACGCCCAATGCGGGTGGCCGGCCAAGGTATTGGCGACTCCTGGACGGTCGCATCGCGAAGGACCTGGCGTCGCACACCATTTCGCTGGACCCGACGCTGTCGGCCAACCTGCCCTCCTCGAAAGACATGGAGGTCGTCGTGCTGAAGAACTGGGCCACTCTCCACAAGCGCGTCCAGAGCATCGATCGGGCGAAAGGGCGGGTCATCCTCCAGCCTCCGCATGCGAAGTACTTCTCGAGCAATCGTCCTCGTCGCGGGTGCGCGTGCTTTTTCGAGAACGCGCTCGAGTTTCTCGACGAGCCGGGCGAGTGGTTCCTCCATCGCAAGACCGGGGTGCTCTACTATCGGCCTCGCCCCAACGAGGACATGCAGACGGCTTGCGTGGTCGCGCCCAGACTGACTCGTTTGCTATCGCTTACCGGCGAGCCCGACCGTCCGGTGAGAAACGTTCATTTCCGAGGTCTGACGTTTGTGCATGCCGAGCTTCCGCTTCCCAAAGAAGGCCATCACGGCCGCCAAGCCTGCTTTCGCTACGGACTGGACAACTTCACGGGACGCATGCCGTCCGCGATCACTTGGCGACACGTCACGGATAGCAGCATGGTGGGCTGTCGGATCGCCCACGTCGGCGGCGGGGGGATCGATCTGGAAGACGCGTGCCGCGACAATTTCATCGAGGGGAACGAGGTTTGGGACGTTGCGGGCAACGGCATAGGGCTGGGCGGACTCAATGACGCCAAGCTCGTCCCCACGAAGAACCGGATTGCCAACAACTACGTTCACCATTGTGGTGCCGTCTACTTCGGCGCCTGTGGGATCTGGGTGGGATTCGCCCAGCGAGCCGTCATATCGCATAACCTGGTCTGCCACCTTCCCTACACGGGCATCAGTTTTGGCTGGCAATGGGACCCGCAACCGACGGCAGCTCGCGAGTACACGATAGAGTACAACCACGTCTATGATGTCATGAAGGAAGTGTCCGACGGCGGGGCCCTCTATTCTCTCGGGTATCAGCCGGGAACGGTTGTACGCTGCAACCACCTGCACGACGTGCATCGATCTCGATACGCACATGCCGCCCCAAATAACGGCATCTTCTTCGATCAGGGGAGCAAGAGCTTCTTCGTCCAAGGTACTGTCATCTACAAAACGTCCGGCACTCCGATCCGTTTCAACCAATGCAAGAAGGAAGACCATATCTGGGAGGACAATTATCTCGGGATCAATCCGAATGAAGCCGGACGCACAAGGGCCTATCGGCTGGCCGGCCTGGAAGAGAAATGGGCGAAGCGTCTTCTCGAGGGCAATGAGCCATAGGGGAACGGGCCCGGTACCACAGCGGGTACGACCGGTTTGTGTCCGCGCCTTTGACAGGGCCTTGAACCCCTTTGTAGGATGGTGCTCAGCATCGCTCTAGGACTTCCGCTCATGTGCCGACAGTAGCTGTCCGTGTCAGGTTCAAGGAAACCCAAGCATGTCGCGGGCTATCCAGCGAAGCCGCGCGGTCTGGTGGACGCTCCTGGCCGTGGGCATCGTGCTCTCTTGGACCGCCGTTTCGGTTGCATCAGAAGCGATCTACACCATCGGCGTGGCCCGGGTAGACATCACGCCCGACGATCCCATTCGGATGGCAGGCTACTCCTCTCGGAAATCAGAGTCCGAGGGCGTCGAGCAGCGCCTATGGGCCAAAGCGCTGGCAATCGAAAGCCGCGGGGCCGGCCCGGCGGTGCTGATCTCCGTGGAAAACTGCACCGTTCCCGATTCGGTCACCGAAGCCGTGGCCCGACGGATCAAGGGCAAGGCCCGCGTACCGCGCCAACGGTTCGTGCTCTGCTCGACACACACACACACGGGACCTTGCCTGAAGGGCATCCTGCCCACCATGTTCGGCATGCGAATCCCCGACGAGCACCAGGTCAAGATCGATCGTTACACCGCTCAGCTCACCGATCGCCTCGAGAAGGTCGCGTTGGAGGCATTGGCCCATCGTCGGGCGGGGCGCTTGGCGTGGTCCCAGGGAAAAGTCACGTTCGCGACCAATCGGCGCGTCACCAAGGCCAATGGGCAGGTCGGGCTCGGCGTCCGTCCCGACGGGCTGGTCGATCATGCCTTGCCGATCCTTCGGGTGACCGACACGGCCGGCAAGCTCGTTGCCGTCGTCGTCAATTACGCGTGCCACTGCACTGCCTTGGGCGGCGACTTCAACCGGATCTGTGGTGATTGGGCCGGCTACGCGCAGGAGTATATCGAGCGCGACCATCCGGGCACCCTCTGCCTGGTCACGATTGGATGCGGTGCCGACGCCGATCCCCAGCCGCGGACCGGCTTGGATTACGCGAAGCAGCACGGCCGGGCGATCGAAGCCGAGGTCAACCGACTGTTGGGAGGGGCGTTCAAGCCCGTTGACGACGACCTGGCTTGTCGTTTCGAGCGCATCCGATTGCCGTTCGACACGATTCCGAGCCGCAAGGAGTTCGAAGGTCGCGCCAAGCGCGGGGGCACGGTGGGCTATCACGCCCAGGCCCAACTTGAGCGGCTCGATCGCGGCGAAGCGTTGCAGACGGCGCTTGACTATCCGGTGCAGACGTGGGCCTTCGGGAACGACCTGGCCATGGTGTTCCTGGCCGGAGAGGTCGTCGTCGACTACGCACTTCGTCTCAAGAAGGAGTTCGACGCCGGCCGGCTTTGGGTGATGGGGTACGCGAACGACGTTCCCTGCTACATTCCCTCTCGACGGATCTTGGCCGAGGGGGGCTATGAGGCCGAGGGCGCCATGGTGTACTACGATCGTCC
>Ga0180432_10007209_pt1 | contig 14196 bp, 10 predicted proteins | sample SS_ome_10_FD_132414 | JGI IMG/M metagenome (GOLD analysis project Ga0180432, IMG submission 132414) | Hypersaline lake sediment archaeal communities from the Salton Sea, California, USA - SS_1_MS_2 metaG | ecosystem: Environmental > Aquatic > Non-marine Saline and Alkaline > Hypersaline >... | reverse complement strand
CTTCCATCTCGGGTTTCTTTCTTCAATTAATTTTCGGGTAAACTCTATGTTTTTTGTTATGTATTCATAACCCGGTATGTCCATGGTCCCGGCCTGAACCATATTTATGGCGATTATTTTGAAGGGTTCAGGATTCTCATTTGAATATGCGAGCAATCTGTCCAGATATTGAGAAAGACGCCCTTCTATTGTCTTTTCGTTAAGCCCGTCAAGCCATGACTCATTAGCTTTATTGAATTCTTCGAAAATCCGTTCGCATACCGCTTCAAAAAGATTTTCCTTCAGGCCGAAATAGTAATGTACCAGTGAATTATCCACACCGGCCTCCTCGGCGATCATGCGAATGGTGGCCAAGCCGAAAGGATATGCGGCAAATGTCTTACGAGCCGCTTTCAGGATTTTATCGAGCGCGGGTTCGTCATTCTCCTGAATTTTTTCGAAATATCGGCCTTTTTTCTCTCTGGTTTTGGTCATATCTTCTCCCGTTCTGGATTTCACTGAATCCGGCGTTCAACTTACTTTCGATATTACCCTATTATACACATATTTTCCAATCAGTCAAATATGTTTACAGATCAATCAGGCATGTTGACAAGGTAGTAAATAAATGCTAGGATGCTATCATTATCTCAGTTTAAATTGAAAGGGGAATTTAGAATGGCTTCGGAGGAGAGAAGGAAATTCTGGAATATGGAACGGGAAACGATGTCCAGGGATGAGCTGAGAGATTTCCAGTTTGCGGCTCTACAAAAGCAAGTAAAATACAATTACGAGAACGGGTTGTTTTATAAAGAAAGATTCGATAAGGCGGGAATTCAACCGGGTGATATAAAAACCTGGGATGACTTTTATAAAATTCCCACAATGACCAAGGACGATCAGCGATGGGCGCAAGAGGAGTCGATAAGACGTTTCGGCAATCCTTACGGTATGATAACCTGTGCACCCGAGTTGAAAATCAATCGCATCAGCGCTACCTCAGGCACGACCGGCATGCCGACCCTTTATACGTTGACGAGGCACGACATCGAGGTAAACCGCGAGCTTCATGCGCGTAAGCTGTGGCAGTCAGGCGCGGTCCCGGGCCTCAGGGTTCTTCACGCCATGGCGCTGAGCATGTTTACCGGCGGCGTACCGGTGGTGGATGCCATGATGGAGTATGGTCTATGCGTTATTCCGGTGGGCGCGGAATCCGGAGTAGCGCGGGTGCTTCAATTCGCCGATCTGTGCAAGCCGCATATACTGGCATGTACTCCGAGCTTTGCCCAATACATCATCGAAAAATGCCCTGAAATTCTCGGCAAAGAAGCCAGCGAGTTGGGAATTCTCGCCGTCGCCGGTGGCGCGGAGCCGGGCTTCGGGATTGAAAGTGTAAGGAAAGGTGTCTCGAAAGGATTCGGCGTCGGCCAACCCGGAGACAGTATAGGCGGGACTCATAATTTCCACGGCTACTCCTGCCGTGCGCCCGAGTATAAAGGCATGCACCTGATCTCGGAAGATTACTGTATCCTCGAGATACTCGATCCTGTTACCGGGGAATCTCTTGAACTGAAAGACGGCGCCACCGGCGAGATGTGTTATACATATATTGACTGGGAAGGCACTCCGCTGCTTCGCTACCGCCTTGGCGACATACTCGAGATCCACACCAGCCCTTGCGAATGCGGAGACAACAGGTTGCGGTTCAGAATAATCGGCCGTGCCGATGACATGCTGATTGTCAAGGGCGTAAACATCTATCCATCGGCGATACAGCAGGCTATTGCGAAATTCGCCCCGAAAGTCACCGGCGAGTTCCGAATTATACTGGATTCTCCGCCTCCTTCGGTCACGCCGCCTCTAAAACTTAAGGTCGAGCAAGGTGAGGGGCTGGATTCGAAGGATATCGAGCAGCTCGATAAGAACATTCGAGCATATATGCACACCCACATGCGGGTTACACCGGCGATCGAGTTCGTGCCGCCCGACACATTCGAGCGCGCGACCCACAAAAGCCAGTACATTATCAAACAATACGAAGAGAAAACGCGGGGCGATGATGTCGCCGAAGTCCATCACCTCAAGAATGATTAACTCAAAAAATAGACGACCGGCGCAAGGAACTTGATATGCTTGAGCAAGTGAATATTAGAGAATGTGTTGATGAATATTTCATCGAGAAAGACATCCATGAATTTCCCGTATTCTGTATCGCCCGCCAAGGCGGAAGGACGGCGCTCGAGATACTGACACGGGCATTAATCCTGGAGGGTAAATATGCTTACCTCGGCCAAAACCTCACCGGACTGCGCGGGATGGGTTCGAACGGCTTTGTGATCAGATTTGCCGATACGCCTGAAATCCCGCCGGGTATAAGTGTCAACCGTCCGAAAGGTATCATGCTTATGCATGAATCGCTGACCAAGCCGAAGCAGGGTTTATCAAGCCTGATGTCGCAAATGAACAGGGTTAATGTGTTGCGACAACTTCACAGTGGCATATTGATGGTTTGCACATCGAAATCACCGGAAGAGTTATCGGGTACATATCCCTTTCCTTTCCAGGGGACAGTCGCCACGGTTGATGCCGAAGCCATTTTTACGGAGCGTGTGGGCATTCAACCAGCCCCTTCAGGTATTACTGCTCTCGGATTGTTCGTTGCCGCAACCGGGGGCATTGTTGACATTGAAAATGTGAAAGAAGCAACATTGGCGCACGAGCGCCTTGATAGAAAAGTGCGCGAACAAAACGTGTTGTGCCTTGAAGAAGCGTACGAAAAAGCGCAAGTCGTCCATGACATGAAAATCGGGGAACTGGAAACCGGCGGCAGTAGTGTAACACGAGAGGCCTTTAAAAAAATCGCAAGCAGCAAGGAGTGGAGCGTCGATGATTTAAATAAAGTCATCCGGAAGTTCAGGAGCACCGGCAGCAGGTGGCGGAAAAACCTGCCGGTTTGTGACGCATCGAAGTGTACGTGCGCCGAGTGTCTGTCCGCCTATTTCTGCCCCGAGGCTGCCATATCGTGGGAGAACGACACTATACATTTCGACTATGACATCTGCAAGGCATGCGGTACCTGCGCTGTGGAATGCGTGCATAACGCCATTACGATGGAAGACGTTCAGAAAGCAATAGCTGCGCAACAGGAAAAGAAAGGTTAAAAATATGGAAACGTCGAGGATGAGCCTGACGGGGAACGAAGCTGCCGCGTGGGCCGTTCTGCGCTCAAAGGTCAGTGTCAACACAACCTTCCCTATGGGCCCTAACCAGGAAGTGGCGGAAACGCTACAGAAACTTATAGACACGGGGGAAGCGCCCGGGCTTTCGATTATCGTCCCTGAGAATGAAAAAGCCGCCTCAAGCCTGCAGATCGGAGCCGCGAGGTTGGGTGTCCGAACCATGAACTGTATAAATTCCGAGGGAATTCTATGGGCCACTTCGGAAATCCACTATGCCGCATGTTCGAGACTCCCCATGCTTATTGTATGCCCCAGCAGGGCTCTCGAGCCTCCCACTACCGTTTATTGTGACCATGACGACTTCATCTCACAGAGAGATATGGGATGGCTTATGTTTTATTGCGAAGACTCGCAGGATGTCTTCGATACAATAATACAATCTTACAAGATCATTGAAAATAATTCCGTCATGCTGCCGGCGATTGTAGGATATGACGGGTGGGAAACTTCGCACGCGTCGGCTAGAGTGAACGTTCCGGACCAGAAAAGTATAGATGAGTTCTTGCCGGCGCCCGATTTTATAAAACCCGAAAAGGATTATGTCGCCAGGGACTGGAAAGAGCAATGCTCTTCACGCCGCTTTCAGGAAGGTGTCGGCGGACCGCTGTTTACGGATATAAGGTATCTCCAGAAAAAGGCTGAAGAGGATTCGGCAACGATCATAGAAGAGGTGGGTGAAGAATATAAGCAGTTGTTCGGCAGCAGGCATGGTGGGCTTATCGAATGTCACCAATGCGACGATGCTGAGCTTATTATTATCACTATGGGAATCGTATATCCCAGTGTCAAATATATTGTAGATGCGCTCAGGGGTAAGGGTGTGAAAATCGGCTGCATCAAAGTTCGGGTGTTCAGGCCCTTTCCCTCTGAGATAATCACTGGAGCGGTCAAAAATGCGAAACTTCTGATCACCATGGACCGGAATTCCGTTGCGGCATTGTTTTCAGAGGTTGGAGGCGTCCTCTATTCCAGTCTGGCCGGTAATGGTTCGGCGCCGATGCTTATGGGAAAGATCGTCGGTATTGGCGGAGCACCCATATCTCTTGAACTTGTAAGCCACATAATAGGAGAGGGGATTCAAACCGTTAATCGCGGGCAGGTCGAGAAAAAGCTCGAATGGCTTCCGTTGTTGAACTTCAAGTTCGACCCGACCCGACACGTAATGGGAGAATAGGAGCAAGTAGAATTGGCCAAAGAAACTGCGGACACAAAATCTTTGTGGGAAGATAAGAACAACTATTATATGACCGGCTCCGAACAATGCCGGGGGTGCGGCTCATTGCTGGCGGCCAAACTTGTACTTCGCGCTATTTACGAATCGACTCCCAACGCTATGGTCTTCGGGCGGTCGTGTGGAGGGGGCCGCTCCGAGTTGCAAACGGGTGGAAGGATAGGTGTGGACGGCAGCGGCATGATGGGCATACAGGCGGCCATGGAAGCAAGGGGAGTTCTGGATGATAAGGTGCTGGTGGTTATGACCGGTGATGGCCGGGCCCTCGAGATGGGAGCGGGAGATTTAATCAGTTCTTTCGATCGGGAACAGAGACTGACATGGATTGTGCTTGACAACCAGGCTTACTCGAACAGCGGCAGCGCCGCTAACGCTTTGACGCCTTTGAAAGCGGCGACGCGAATTTTTTCCAGAGCCAGTGGTGGAAAACCTACCGCAGAAAGGGACATGCCTTTGATGATGTTGTTCAGTAAAGCACAATACGTCGCGACCGCGTCGCCGGCTTACGTGAAAGATCTGGCTACCAAGGTGAAAGAAGCTCTCCAGGTTCAACCGTCATATGTTCACGTATATGTTCCCTGCCAGGTGAGCTGGATGTATCAGCCGGAGCTTGTAGTGGAGGTGTCACGGCGGATGGTCCAGACGGGAATGGCACCTTTATGGTCATATAAAGACGGCGTATTTACACGTACGGTCAAGGTCCCGGAACAAAAACAAAGGCCGGTTAATGACTTCCTGACTTTGCAGCGCCGCTTTGAAGGCGTTTCCGAGGAGGACATAGAAGAACTACAAGCGCACGTTAACAGGAAAAACAAAATCGTAGATGCCCTTGAAAAGTGCTTTATCTAACCGGAAGGTTGAAATGAAAATAAACGAACAGACACTTGAATTTATTGAGGGGATTTTTGAATCCAACGATCTGAATCGCCTTCCTGAAAAGTATGGTGGAGACAGGATTTTTCAAGCCCCAATAATTGGCGTCGCCGGTGGGGATGATCCGATATTTAAAAAATATAAAGATAGTGAAGTCGTCGGTCCGAAGCATATGACTCCTCAGGAAATGTGGTTGGCCGGCGGGCTTCCCGACAGAGACAACCTGAAAGCACGTCTCCGGATTGTTTCGATTGTTTTTCCATATTCAAATGAGATTCGGGAAGAGGACAAAAACGTCGCCGAAATGCCGGCTGAGATTTATTGTGTGGGCAGGAATTTCGCCAATGCCTTTAAGAATAAAGTTCTGGAACAAACTGTCGAGTTTTATAAAAATAAAGGATTTCAAGCCGTAGGGGGAATGATCAGCCCCGCTTTTCAATTGAATTTCAGGGATGTTGGCGAACCCGGTTTTATATACGCGGTCTGGTCTGAACGCCATATCGCTTTCGCGGCAGGTCTCGGTACTTTCGGCCTGCATGAGGGACTGATAACGGAAGCAGGATGTAATATCAGGTTGGGATCGGTTATCACGGATGCTCCCCTGGAGGTTACCCCGAGAAAAAGTGACGATCCCTATGCCAACTGTCTTCACTTTGCAGGAGAAAAATGCATGAAATGCGTATCAAGATGTGCAGGTAATGCTCTTTCAGAGGACGGTCATGACAAGGTAAAGTGCTATCTTTGGGGCCAGGTGGTGGCAAGAGAAATGGAGCAAAGGCTCGGACCACTCTTGAAACCACATCACCGCAATATCGGAGGAAAAGATCAGAAATCATATCCTGTTGGATGTGCCTTATGTCAGTTTGGAGTTCCGTGTACCAGTAACAATCCATTAAAAAACAAGCGGTCGAATGATTAATATGGTTTCGAGATGTTCAGGATTTAAAAAATGAATCCTACAAAAAGAATCATAGATTTTATTACCGGACATAATTATAACGATACGCCTTTGGAAATCCTGGAAAAAGCCAAGACTTCCATCATGGACTACACCGGCGTGACCCTGGCCGGGACAATGGACCGAAGTTCTGCCATTGTAAGAAAAACCGTCAGAGAAATAGGGGGCGTTCCTCAGTCCGGGGTATGGGGAAGCGATTTTAAAACATCCGCCGTTTTGGCCGCGCTGGCCAACGGGACGGCCGCACATGCCCTCGATTACGACGACACCAATCCGGCCATGATGGCACACCCGAGTATCCAGCTGCTTCCGGCTTTGTTCTCTCTCGGCGAATACCGGCATACAAAGGGTGAAGATATTCTTCTTGCTTATGTGGTCGGTTTCGAAGTCGGCGCCCGTTTAGGCAGGGCATTGAACCCCGGCCTGGTGGCTAACGGCTGGTTTCCAGTGGGGCCGCTCGGGATAATGATGCAGACCGCGGCCAACTCTCACCTGATGGGCTTAAATCAAGATCAGGTAAAAATGGCGCTGGGAATTGCCGCAAGCATGGCATCAGGGCTTAGATGCAACAGCGGCACAATGGCAAAGCCTTTGATAGCGGGAACCGCCGCTTCAAACAGCATTCTTGCCGTTTCACTCGCAGCCGAGGGTATGACGGCCAATCAGAACGCTCTCGAGAATCAGTTCGGGTTTGTCGAAAATTTTGGCTGCAAGGATAAAACGAGGTTGGAAACCCAAGTGGAATCTCTAGGCGAGTCTTTCGAGATATTAAACACAGGAATGTCCTATAAACTATATCCCTGCTGCGCGGGAACGCATGCGTCAATAGATTGCACCCTGGACATAGTCACGTCCCACTCGATAAATCCGGATGATATAGAGGAAATAAACGTCTCAGTGAGTTCCGGAATTAAATTCCTCCTTATTCATCCAAGACCGAAAACGGGGGCCGAGGCCAAGTTCAGTCTCGAATATTGTGTCGCCAGAGCAATTCTGGATGGCCGCATTGGGCTGGAACAGTTCACTCCCGACAAGATTACCGATCCCTCTGTTCAGTCGCTTATAAAGAAGGTCAAGCCGGATTATCAGGATCGACACTCTTTGGCTGTCGAAATAGCCGTAAAAATGAGAGACGGCACGAGTTTTTCGTCCCAGGTAGAGAAAGCGAGGGGTATGTTAGGCAGTTCCCTGACTCGGGAAGACCTTGAACAAAAATTTCGCCGGTGCGCCGGGAGTGTCCTACCGGATGAAGAAATGGATTCTACCCTCGAGCGATTAAGGTATTTTGAGCGGGTCGATGATATCGCCGAATTCGTGGCGCCATTTATGAAAACTGAAACTCGAAGCTAAAAAGCCATGGAGCGCGATAAAATCAAAGACATGGTAAAGGCAATTCTGCCCTGGTTGATTTCCGTTAGTTTGCTGGTATACGCGCTTTATTCCTACGACCTTGGGGAGGTGGCGCATTCCTTCAGGCAGGCCAGGGCTTTTCCCTATATCATCTGGGCTATCCTGCTGATAATCTTCTGGCTATTCACGCAATCGCTGTTTCTCTACCTCTGCCTTAAGTGGTTTGTCACCGCCAGGTCGCCCTATTCAAGCAATGAAAGCAACAACGCCCTGATAAATTTTAATTATACCGGAATAGTGCGCGCCAACGCTGCTTCCTATGTGTTGCACGTGCTGAATTTCTTTCTCGCTTATGGAGGACTGGTTGTTTTTTTCAACCGCCGGTACGGGGTTTCTTATAAACGGGGCAGCGCGGTCATGATGATGTCTCTGCTAACCTCGACCGGCACTCTGGGCTTTCTCGCATGGATTTCCGTGAAACTCATACCTCCCGATCTGGTTTCGGAAAACGCCGTGGAGCAGCTTGAACTTGTGGGAACGGTGGGTTTTTTCGCAATGGTGTTTTATCTTGGTTGCTTCTTAATTTCCCTTATTGGACGAATCACCCCCGGCTTGCGTGATAAGAATCACCTTTTCAGCCCTTTCACATGGACGCCGGCTTACTCGTGGCCAATCCTGTTTTGCATTCACCTAGTCCAGATGGGAACTCACGGATTGTTCACCATTCTTACCATGCCCGCTTTTGGTCTCCATCCCCCGGAACTGGCTACCCTGGCCCTCACCCAAGCGGTGACTATTACGCGGGGCCTCCCCATATCCGCATTGGGAATCGGCCTCGACCAGATCACGATCCCGTTCCTGTTCCAGGGATTCGGGGACCCGGGCAAGTTGCTGGCGTTCAGTATCGCCTACACATTCTCGCAAATCGCGGTGCGTTTCATCGTCGGTTTTCCTTTCTTTAACCAGGCGACCAAGCAGATGTTTGAAAAGAAGCCGGAGGAAGCCAGGTGAACAGAACAGCAAACAAAAAAGGAGGAGACCGAGTGAAAAGAAAAGTGATCAAATTATTGAAAAGAGTTGCAATCGTTTTCTCCATTCTAACTCTGACAATTCTTTCTTTCTCCATATACTTCGTGGCGACCGGCAAGACGAACAAGCTCTGGACGTTTGCCCTGGGAGCCCAGGCCGCGGGAGTTAGCCCGCCGGTTTTTGAAGAGACCTTCTGGAAGTTCGACAGGATCCTTCCGGTGCGAACGATCAAACGTTCGGATACGCCCTACAAGTTTGGCCGGAGGAAAGTTGATCTCAAGGCGACCTATGAATACCAGGGCCGTAAGTATACCATTGAGGAATTTTTGGAGCACACTAAAACAAGCGGCTTTCTGGTATTGAAAGGCGACAATATCGTTTATGAGCGTTATTTGCGGGGCTCGGATGAGAATTCTCTTTTCACCTCGTTCTCGATGGCCAAATCGTTCGTGTCGGCCATGGTGGGGATCGCCATTGAGGAGGGCCATATCGAAAGCGTTGACGACCCGATCACCAAATATGTGCCTAAGCTCAAGGAGACCGGCTACGATGAAGTTCCTATCAAACATATCCTCCAGATGTCTTCGGGTGTAGGGTTCAGTGGGAACTGGGGCTACTTCAATCCCTTCTCCGGCCTCTGGGGGCTGTACGAAAAGATTATCTTATTTGACGAGCCGATCGAGGATTACCTGGCCAAGCGTAAATCCATACGAAAATCCGGCGAGTATTTCCATTACCAGCCCATCGACACCCTGACGTTGGGCATGCTCCTCAGTCGAACCACGGGGGAAACCCTGTGCGCTTACATGGAGGAAAAAATCTGGCAGCCGATCGGCATGGAATCGGACGCAAGTTGGAACATAGACAGCAAGGGAGTGGAGTTTGCAGCCGCCTTCCTCAACGTGACATTAAGAGATTATGCCAAGTTCGGAAGACTCTATGTTAACAAGGGGAAATGGGGTGGAAAACAGGTTGTCCCGGAGAGATGGGTTATCGAGTCGACGACACCTGACAGCCCTCACCTGCAGCCGGGCAAGACTGATGACCGCTGCGGCAGGGGATACCAGTACCAGTGGTGGATACCGAAAGATTCCGGTGGAGAGTTCATGGCGCTCGGTCACTTTGGGCAGTTTATTTACGTTTATCCCAAAAAGGGCATCGTAATCGTGAAAACCAGCGTTTATCGCAAATCCTATTTTGATGAATGTCTTGCGGCCTTCCGGGCGATTGCGGATTACCTCCGGTGAGAGTGTAACCTGATTGTGGCTTGCCTGAACAAATTTGGCGCTTAATATGAGGGGGTTCGGATCGGTATGTTCAAATTTTGCGTTTTAAGGGGGATCAAGACCGCCGTTTTTGCCCGTCAGATGGTCAAGGAAACGCTCTGAATTACAGCGTTGGCGATAACAAGGGCGGCTTGGAAATATTTGGAGAGCAGCATGCCGCATAATCTCAGGATAAACTATTTAAGGAAAACCTGGATACAGCTATGGAACATGTTGATAAAAAATGTTTGTGCGGATACCTGCTAATTTTATTACTTACGGGCCTTGCTTTATATGCTTGCAAAACAAGGCTTCACCACGGCAGCAGGGCAGATTCTGAGCCGGTCCTTGTCGAGAACAGTTCTTTATCGAACCAGTATCTGGCCATAGAAACTTACACGAAACCTTTCAGAATTCTCGTCAAGAGCAGCAATGGAAAAGTACTTCTCGAAATCCTGGACAACATCAGGTATACGACTGTCCATAAACATAAATTTAAGGCAAGGGTGGCTTGGCAAAGTATAAAGGAATCCAGAATAGACCCCTGGAAAATATGTAAACACCTTGTTGAATCAGGCAACTCCGATGGCACTATCACACTCGGGTTTTCAAGCCGGCGGGGAGGTGACGCTGAAGTCGAGATGAAGCTTACTCTCGAAGGCCGACGGCTCCTCGCTGATGCGAAAGTTATCGCGAGCCCCGGCATAAACAGGCTGGCACTGAGCTTTACCAGGGATGACAACGACACCTATTTTGGAATGGGCGAAAGGTTTAACTCTCCCGAACACGGGGGCTCAGTGGTCAGGAACTGGGCACAGGAAGGGGCCATGGGAATATGGAATTTGAGCAGAATTGCTCCCAACCTCAGTTTCAACCCGTTTCCCCTGGGTCAGGACACTACTTACTACCCCGTACCTTTTTTCCTTAATGCAAAAGGATATGGGTTTCTTCTCAACGACCCGCATTTCAGCAGGTGGGATTTCGGCAAGAAAAAAGCAGACCGGGTCGATATCGTAAACTGGAATAACACTTTCAACTTCATCCTCTTTTATGGCCCTTCCCCACTCCAGGTGATCGAGGACATGACTGCACTTACAGGAAGGATTTCGGTTCCTAAACCATGGATATTCGCGCCTTGGAACGTCGCGATAAGCGGTTCAAAAAGAAGCAGGGAAGTGGCTCAAACGGTGCGAAAAGAAAAAATACCCACTAGCGCTATATGGTCAGAAGACTGGTGGTGGGACGACACTATGCCGAAATTACCACGCAGCAAAGAGTGGAAATTAAACAGGATCAGGTATCCCGATTTCGAAAACCTGCTCAAAGAACTTCATAACGACGGATTCAGGTACCTGACATACTTCCAGCCCTATATTTTCGTTGAGAGTGACCTTTATCGCGAGGGCACGGCCAAAGGTTATTTCACGATGAACCAGGACGGAACGCCTTACGTCATCAACGTCACGTTCGAGAAAAAAGTTCAACTCGACCTCACCAATTCCGAAGCCGTCAAATGGTGGCAGGAAAAACTGTATGCGAAAAGTGTCGAAATGGGCGTTGATGGATGGATGACCGATTACAGCGAGTACACACCGCCGGATTCGAAAAGCCACGATGGCCGCAGCGGCTGGGAATTGCATAATGACTATACCGTTCTCTGGAGTAAAATCACACGCGAATTTTTCGATCGCGCAAGGCCCGATGGAGATTACGCTTTCTTCGTCAGGGCAGGATATATCGGCACCCAAAAGTACGCCCCTGTCGTCTGGACAGGCGACTCGAACGCCAATTGGGAAAAATACGATGGAATTCCGAGCGTTATTTCCGCCGTCACCTCGATCGGGATATCAGGCTTTCCCGTTACAGCTACTGATATCGCAGGCATGCACTGCATACTTTCCCCAAGTACCGACAAGGAACTGTTCTTCAGGTGGACGGAACTCGGAGCGATGCTGCCGGTCATGAGGAACCACAGGGGCAGCGATTTCTGCAATAACTGGAAATTCGATGACGACCGCGAAACACTTATGGCATACAGGAAATATGCGATAATCCATACTGCACTTTTCCCTTACTTTTATACACTGATCCATGACGCCGCAAAACACGGTTGGCCCGTCACGCGCCACATGGCTCTGCACTACCCGGATGATCTCCGCTCGCTGGAAACACACTACCAGTTTCTCGTAGGGGACAGACTGCTTATCGCGCCGGTGATCAAGGACAAGGCCCGAAAATGGCCGGTCTATTTACCTCCCGGCGAGTGGATTGATTTCTTCACCAATAAAAAATACGCGGGCCAGGCCGAAATAGAAGTTGACGCACCACTGGATTACCTTCCGTTGTTCGTGAAGTCAGGAACCATCGTCCCGTTCTTTGATACACAGATTGATACCCTCGTCGAAGAAAATCGGGAAGACCTGAACGGATGGAACGATGCGAACTCAAGTATAAAATTCGTGTTCTATGGAGAAGGAAAAGACTCTTTCAGGCTATGGGACGGCACTGAGGTAGTCTGTGAAAGAACAGCCGGGAAGGAAGGCAGCTGCAAAATCCTGTCTTCAGCAGAAGAAAGAAAATATTCCTTCGAATTCAAATGAACAATATCCGCGCCAGAAAACAGGAATTCGGCAGGTGTAGAAATATGGAGCTTAATAGAGGAATATCGGACTTTTTGCTGCTCAGCTGAGGCGGAAATCTTAAGAGTAGAACTATCAACCTTCTATGTGAACGAACAACCTGCTACGCCTACCGCGCAATCCCCTCCACAAACTCAGCCGCCAGCCGATTCATTTACCGACATCACCCAGACAATCCAGGATGGGGATACGTTAAGGAATATCCTCACGGCCTCCGACAAACCGGTGATGGAATATAACAAACAATGGGTTGATCTGATCGGCCTCCAAGTGATCGAGAAAGCTAATCCTCAACCTAATATCCACTCAATCAAGGGCAAGAAAACATATAACCCCAAAGTCTCGTGGCCGCTTGTTTTTCTACTCCTGTTGTTTTGCACTATTGCAATCGGCATTATCGGACTCGCCTGTTATCTGATTTATCTCTTCTTCGGGACGAAAGAAGTATATTTTAACATTCGAATTGAACAGAAGGAAAATCAGCATCATGTAATCATCGAGGCAAGCGCGCCTCTCGATGACGTTCGGGCAGACATCAATAAAGAGGAAACCGCTCTGTTTCTGCAACATGCGGAACCCGAGTGGAGGGTGTTCTTTTTCACGGGTTTCCGAACCGGCATGAGGCTTGGAGAGCTTTTCGGTTTGCGCTGGCAGGACATCGACTTCAAGAGGGGAATTTTACGAGTGCAACAGAATTACGTCAAAGGCCAATTCGGCTCTCCGAAAAGCGGCAAATCAAGAGTGATACCGCTATCTCCACAGTTGAGGGCGGCGCTTCTATCTCATCGTCATGATAAAGGTGAACTTGTCTTCTGTCGGGAAGATGGAAGTCCCATCAACCGGGATGTAATCAAGCGGCCTTTCTGGAGAGCAATCGAAGGAACCGAACTGAAGAAGATTACTCCTCACGAGATGAGGGACAGTTTCGCTTCACAGTTAATCATGGAAGGCCGATCTCTGAAGGAGGTCCAGGAATTACTCGGACACTCGGATATTCGCCAGACGATGAAATATGCCCACCTCTCCCCAGGTTATCTTCAAGATGCAGTTGCAACCCTCGATGAACCCGTTTGCACATCTGAAGTGCACGAGGAAGAGCAAAAAGTTGGGCAAGTTTTGCCCAATCCGCAAAAAAACAGCGCCCCGAAAGGCGCTAAGTATCTGAAACTAATCAAGAATTAACAATGGAGGCGGCGGGAGTCGAAGAATGAACCAAATCGCTGTAAGTATCTGTTTTTATTAAACTTTTATATATGGTCATTCCCGGTTGTGCTCTGGTTGGTGCAATTCCGTAAGTATGCGTATTTATTGAGTTTTCAAAACAGGCCTATTGCCGGTTGTGCTCCGGTTGGTGCAAAGCTAAATAAAAGGAAAAACTGAATCCAACAATCTCAGCAGACCTCCAAATTTTACTCAGGCTCCTTTTCGCCAGCTAGTTCTTTTTCCAATTCTTCCAATGGAGGTAATATTGCAGAAATGGCGGATTTTAACGGAGGCAAATCATTTTCGATGATACTCCAAACACGCTCCAGGTCCACGCCTTCATAGTCATGGGCGAGCACATCTCGGAAGGCAGTCATCATCCTCCACGGTATTGCTTCGTGTTGTTCTCTGTATTCCGATGGGATTCTTT
>Ga0180432_10007208_pt1 | contig 14196 bp, 6 predicted proteins | sample SS_ome_10_FD_132414 | JGI IMG/M metagenome (GOLD analysis project Ga0180432, IMG submission 132414) | Hypersaline lake sediment archaeal communities from the Salton Sea, California, USA - SS_1_MS_2 metaG | ecosystem: Environmental > Aquatic > Non-marine Saline and Alkaline > Hypersaline >... | reverse complement strand
TGTTACATAAGAGCTTACATTATACATGGCCGCATCCGCCGATCAACCACAAAATCGCCATAACCACCTGTACTTACAATACGTTACGCCCATTCCTGCTGAACGTGGGCTTTTGACGCTGGCACCTTCCATGACTTATCCTCATTACGCACCATTGCGATAAGCCATTGTAAATACCAGACTTGCGTGGCGCAACTAAAAATTGTCGCACACTCTCACGGGACGAGTCTTCCCGAGGGCGATGCCTCGCTGAGGTCAACCGTATCGATGGGGAGTTTTTCAATGGAGCCGGCCTTGAGTTGGGCTTGCGCGGTCCAGGGATAGACCACGAGGGTCCGGGTCTGCTGAGCGGCTCCCAGCAGCACCAGGGCGCCGTCGGCACTGCCATCGACATGAAAGTTGATTTCCACTTGCCCCTGCGTACTCTGGCCCTTGCCTGCCACCTCGACGCGTCTGACGCGCACGGGGTCAGGCAACTGCTTGGGGTTGGCCCGGGGCCCTTTGGTGACCTGCTCGGCGTTTTCGTCATGCGTTGGGACGCCGGGCCGGGCCGGGCCGCCCTTGGGTTGTAGCCAATACTGCTGCCGATCCAAATCGATCACCAGGGTACAGGCCTGATGGTTCTGACCTGCTATGAGTCGGGCATAGCGAGCCGTCTGAAGCATGCGGTGCGACGCACTGCGCAGGGCGGCGCTGTCGAGGCTTCGGTAGAATCGCACGCCGATCATCGCTGCCACAGTGACGATGATCACCACCACGGCGAGCACTTCCAAGAGGCTGAATCCTCGTGGTCGGCTTGAGAGCCCTCTGGCCCGCCGAGGGGCTTTGCGAGTTGGGCGCAGCTGCCGCTGGAACGATAAGGCTCTGTCTTTCTGATCGACACAATACATCTTGTTACCCATGCGGTGTGTTACGCCTTAACCCGCCTTTTTCACGGGTTTTCGTTTTCCAGCGGTCTCTCAGGCCCACGGCTGCGTTCTCGTATCTGTTTATCCTCAACCTATAGACTTATATGTCTGCGGAAGACAGGGCCTCGGGCCTTGCCGTCGACCAAGAAGCCTCACCGGAAGCAGTCTGTTGATGTCCACACGTGCCATATTACGCGTCAATGCGTTACGTGACACAGGTTAGGGCCGTATTGCCCACAACTCATGAAGAACACGGCCTAGAAGCCCGGAATGGCTGTTTCGATCTCGACAATCGGCAACAGAGCAGCCGCCACAATGAACCCGATCACCAAGGCCAACAACAACACGAGCAAGGCGGGAAAGATGGCCATGAAGCGTCGAATCGCCACCTGGGTCTCCCGGTCAAAGGCCTCGGCCACCGCGAGCAGCATTTCGGGCAGATTGCCTGTTTCCTCGCCCACCGCCACGATCTGGACCAACAAAGGCTCAAACCGGCCTGCCTGGCGCAGGCTCTCGGCCAACGACGCCCCCGTACGCACGCGGCGTAGGGCGGCATCGACCTGTCGCGCCAGCACTTCGTTGCCCAAAGTGTTGCGTACGATCTGCAAGGAGTCGAGAATATTGATCCCGCCGCCGGCCAACGTGCCCAGGGTCCGGGCGAACCGAGCCATGCCCCACTTGCGCTGCACCCTGGCCAAGAAAGGCACCTTCAGCTCAATCCGGTCGTAGAAATAGCGTCCGGCTGCGGTGCGTCTCCATCGTGCCAAGAACCAACAGGCCGCCACAATAGCCAAGATCACGGGAATACCGCTCAGTTCAAAATATTTGCTCACCGCCAGGAGGACCTGGGTCGGCCAGGGCAGCACCGCGGCGTCGGCGGCAATGGTTGCCAGAATGCGTGGCAGAATCCAGGTGGCCACGATGACGGCCGATACGACACCGAGGCCGAGCACGAAGGCCGGATAGATCGCCGCTGTGTAAATATTGCTGCGAATCTCCAGTTCATTCTCATCGAGCTGGGCCAATTGCGTCATACTCTTATCCAGCGTGCCCGATGCCTCGCCCACCGCGACCATCGACGTGTGCAACCGGTCGAAGACGGCGTCAAAGTGCCCAAAGGCATGGCTGAGTGATTCGCCGCCCTGGACGATCGACCTGGTCCTCGCGGCCATCGCCTTCAAGGACGCCCGCGGGTTCTGCTCGCCCACCACCTGGAGCGCACTCATCAGGGGCAATTGTGCCTGCAGAGCGGTGGCCAGCTGCCTTACAAATTGAGCACGGTCCTTATCGGAAAGTCTAAGTCGCTTGCCCTTAGGGGCCGTCCCATTGGCTTCTACCGCCTCGACGGCCGTCCCGTCGCGGGCAATCTCGTCGACGAACAACCCCCGCTCGGCGAGCAGGGCGGTCGCCGCCTGCGCCGACTCGGCCTCGATCTGGCCCTTGACCGTCTCGGCCGATCGCGTAATCGCCTTATACTGAAATCGTGCCATAGACGCTGCTTATAACTAAAACAAGCCTTCAAGCCAAGGCCAAAACCCTCAGGGAGCGGTCTCTCACCGCTGAGACGCAAGGCCTATCGGTGCCGTTTACGCGCGAAAAAAAACGGAGCGCTCGAAAGCGCCCCGTTTCTATCTAGGCTATACAGCACCAATCAGCGACGTTTCTTGGCAGCAGCCTTTTTCTTGGTCGCCTTCTTTTTGGCCTTCTTTTTGGTGGCCTTTTTCGCCTTTGCGGGCTTGGCCTGGCCATCCGCCAATGCCGCCTGGGCCGCGGCCAACCGGGCGATGGGCACGCGGAAGGGCGAACAGGAGACGTAGTTCATGCCGACGGTGTGGCAGAAGCCGACGCTGTCCGGATCGCCGCCGTGCTCGCCGCAGATTCCGATTTTCAACATCGGCCGCGCCGACCGGCCCCGTTCGATTCCGAGACGAACCAGGTCGCCCACACCGCTCTGGTCGAGGCTCTGGAACGGGTCCTTCTCGTAGAGGCCCAGGCGGACATAATCCGCCAGGAATCGGCCGGCGTCATCTCGCGAGAAGCCCATTCCCATCTGCGTCAGGTCGTTGGTGCCAAAGCTGAAGAACTCGGCCTCTTCGGCGATGCGGTCGGCACGAACGGCCGCCCGGGGCACTTCGATCATGGTCCCGACCATGTACTTGATCTTCGTCTTCTTTTCCTTGAAGACCTGCTGGATCTCGTCCTCGATGTGCTCCTTGACGAAGGTCAATTCGTTTTCGGTGCCCACCAGGGGAACCATGATCTCGGGCAGCACCTTGGTCTTCTTCTTGGATACCTTGATGGCTGCTTCCATGATGGCCCGCGCCTGCATACGGTAGATTTCCGGATAGGTAATCGCCAGCCGCACGCCGCGGTGTCCGAGCATGGGGTTGAACTCGTGGAGCTCTTCGACCTTGACCCGGACGGTCTTGGCGTCGACCTTGAGCCGACGGGCCATTTCCGCCTGCGACTTACTGTCCAAGGGCAGGAACTCGTGCAGCGGCGGATCCAGCAGCCGAACGGTCACGGGCAGGCCCGCCATCGCCTTGAAGATGCCTTCGAAGTCCTTGCGCTGATAAGGCAAGAGTGTCTTGAGGGCCTTGTCGAACATGGCCTTGGGCGCCTTGATGTCCTTTTCGAGTTGGGCCAGCTCGGCCTTGAGGTCGCCATTGAGCGAGTCCTGGGCCTTGAGGGGCTCGATGGCGTCGCGCAGCTGGGCATATTCACCGGCGGCCAGAATCATCTGGCGCACGGCCCAGATTCGCTCACCCTCGAAGAACATGTGCTCTGTCCGGCAGAGGCCGATGCCCTCGGCACCGAACTTGCGAGCCCGCAGGGCGTCTTCGGGCGTGTCAGCGTTGGTTCGTACGCCCAGGCTGCGTACCGCGTCGGCCCATTTCATAAAGGTGCCGAAGTGGCCCGAGAGCTCCGGCGCTTCGGTCGCCAGCCGGCCCATGAGGACCTCGCCCTGTGTGCCGTCAAGGCTGATCCAGTCGCCTTCCTTGATGACGCGTTTTTTGACACGCATGGATTTGCTCTTGTAGTGGATTTCAATATCGCCGGCGCCGGCGACGCAGCAACGGCCCATGCCGCGTGCCACCACGGCGGCGTGACTGGTCATGCCGCCGCGCTGGGTGAGGATACCGGTGGCAGCGTCCATGCCGCCGATGTCTTCGGGGCTGGTCTCGATGCGGGCGAGAATGACTTGCTTGCCCTGATCACGCCACTTCTCGGCGTCGTGGGCACTAAAGACCACCTGGCCCACCGCCGCACCGGGCGAAGCGGGCAGGCCCTTGGCGATCAGATCGCGTTTGACGCCCGCCTTGAAGTGGGGGTGCAGCAGCCGATCGACCTGCTCGGGGGTGACGCGGCCGAGGGCCTCTTCCTTGGTGATGAGCTTTTCCTTGACCATGTCGACGGCACAACGGACCGCCGCCGCCGCGGTGCGCTTGCCGCTGCGTGTCTGGAGAATATACAAGACGCCCTGCTGAATGGTGAACTCAATGTCCTGCATGTCGGCGTAGTGCTTCTCCAGCTTGTCCATCAAGCCGGTCAACTGTTTGTACACCTTGGCGTTGACCTTGCGTAGTTCCTTCATGGGCACCGGGGTGCGGATACCGGCGACGACATCCTCGCCCTGGGCGTTCATGAGGAACTCGCCGTAGTATTCCCTCTCGCCGGTGCTGGGGTTACGCGTAAAACAGACGCCCGTGCCGCAGTCATCGCCCATGTTGCCGAAGACCATCGCCTGGACGTTGACGGCCGTTCCGAGCAGGCCCGTAATGTTGTTCAACTGACGATATTTGATGGCGCGGGCGGAGTCCCAAGACTTGAACACGGCGTTGATCGAGAGCTCCAACTGCTTCATCGGATCTTGCGGGAACATTTTACCCACATGTTTGCGGTAGACGGCCTTGTAGCGTTTAACCAGCTCTTTGAGGTCGTCGGCGGACAGGTCCGTATCCTCCTTGGCGCCGACCTCTTTCTTGAGACCCGCCAGGGCATGCTCGAAATGCTCATGATCGGCGCCCATAACCACGTCACCGAACATGTCGATGAAGCGGCGATAGGAGTCGTACGCGAAACGCGCGTTGCCCGTCTTGTCGATGATGCCCTGGACGACGTCGTCATCGAGGCCCAGGTTCAGGACCGTGTCCATCATGCCCGGCATGGAGACGGCGGCCCCACTACGGACGGAGACAAGCAGGGGATTATTCGGATCGCCGAATTTGGCCTTCATGGCCTTTTCCAGCTTGGCGACATTCTTGGCGACCTGCTCGTGGAGCCCGGCCGGCCATTTGCCGCGCGACTGCGAATAGGCCGCACACGTCTCACACGTAATCGTAAAGCCCGGCGGGACCGGCACGCCCAGATTCGTCATCTCGGCCAGGTTCGCACCCTTGCCGCCAAGCGTTGCCTTCATCTTGGCTCTGCCTTCCGCTTTGCCCTTACCAAAGAAATAAACCATCTTTTCAGCCATTGCTGCTCTCCTGATTATGTATCTGTGCCGACGCCCTCGCCGACCTCCTTAGGTTTAACCACTCCCGCTGTGCCCCCCCGCAGGTTCTCTTGTAGAGAGGGAATACTAAGACTCCACACCGGGGCTGTCAATCCCAAAACCCGGCTACTGCTCAACTTCTGTGCGGCAGCCCCTGCGCACCGGCCCCGGCCGCCATCCTCGTCTGGTTGGTAAGGCAACAAAATGGCTCGCCTCGCTCAGGCCTGAGGAGGTGGCTGAAGCGAAACGAGCCACCCGAGCCCGAGTGGGACAGGCAGGAACCTGCCCTACTAATCCCTTGGCCAAAGCGTCCTGTTTACCTATAATAAGGACACCGCCTCAGCGGAGCAGACAACGGACAGCATTGAGCCAATAGCAGTAAAGAGCCACAAACTAACAGATTTCGGGGAGTGGACTAGTATGGGCCAGCCGTTCAACACCAGACTGCGTGATGTCCGCCGACGCTGTGACCTCAACGTCCTGCTCGACTGCGTCGCACAAATTCTTCTCCTTGCCGCGGTCGCTGCCGCCCTGGCCGTGCTGAGCCAGAGACTGCTCGCCGTCGACGTGGTAGCCCCCTGGACCGCCGCCACTTTGGCAGCTGTCCTTGCGGTTTTATTGCTGCTGCTCTGGGTGAGCCGACGTCCCTCGCGGATGCAGGTCGCCCTGATCATCGATGATCGCCTCGCGTTGCGCGAACGCATCAGCACCGCTCTGGCGCTGGCCGAGAGCAGCGACCCCTTCGCCCAGGCCGCCGTGGCCGAGGCCCATCAGCTCGCCGGCCAACTTGAGCCGCACTCGCACTTTCCCGTGCGTCCCTCGCGGCGGTGGTGCTACCCGGTCGGCTCCTGGCTGCTGGTGGGCGTGGTCTTTCTGCTGCTGCCGCAATACGATCTGCTCGGGCGTGACAGAGACCGGCGCGACGCCAAGCACCTCGCTGGCCAACGGGAGCAGGCCGCCGCCGAAGTCAAACAGGCCACCGTCGCCGTCAAGACGCTCGTCAACGAACTGGGCAACAAGCAGCTGGCCGATCAGCTGGCCGCCTTGGGCCAGGCCAACCTGGACGCCCCGCCCGACCAGATCAAACGCGACGCCATCAAGAAACTTACCGACCTGGCCGACGAGCTTGAGAAAATGCAGAACGGGCCGCAACTCGACGCCGCCATGATGCAGCAAATGCTCAAGCAGCTTCGCACCAGCGGCCAAGGCCTGCCGCGAATGCTCAACCAGGCGCTGGCCCAGGGGGACATGAACCAGGCCCGCAAGATTGCCCAGCAGATGGCCCAGCAACTGCAAAACAGCGACATGTCCGCCGGAGACCGGAAAGACATGGCCCAGCAACTGCAGGAACTTGCCAAGAAACTCGAGCAAATCGCCCAGCAGCAAAAGGAACTCGAAGAAGAACTCGAACGCCAAGGCCTCGACAAGAAACTGGCCAAAATGAGCGAGAAGGAATTCGCCGAAGCGTGCAAGAAACAAGGGATGAGCCAGGAACAGATTGACCAACTGCTCCAGAAGAAGCGTGCGTGCCAATCGGCCTGTTCCCGTATGGGCAAACTGGCCCAGGCCTGCGGTGCCTGCGGCAGCGCCGGCGCGTCGCTTAGCGCCGCCGAGATCAACGAACTGGCGGCCCAGTTGAGCGACCTGGAAGCCGCCCAGCAGCAACTCGCTCTGACCCAGGCCGCCCTGGATGAACTCCGACGCGCCTGTGCCGGTCTGGGCAAGTGCCAGGGCCTGGGCCTCTGTAGCGGCTCCGGGCCGTGGAAACCGGGCGACGACTTCAGTAAGTGGGGCCGGGGCACGGGCGGGCCCGGTCGAGGCCAAGGAGCACGCGACTCGGACGACTCGGGCAACACCAACACCCAGGGCACCCGCGTAACGGGCGAGTCTGAGCAGGGGGCCGTCATCGCCAGTTGGCTCTTCAAGGGTGACCAGGTCAAGGGCCAGTCGCAGCGAGACCTATCCAACGTGGTCCAGGCCGCCAAGGACGCCGCCGCCCAGGCCATCACCGAAAACGAAATCCCCCGACGTTACGAAGACACGGTCAAGAAGTACTTCGGCCAACTTGAAGATGCCGCCCCCGCAGGCGAAACGTCGCCCGACACAACCGACGGTGCCAATGGCGTCGACTAAGCCGAACCGGGGGGGCTCAGCGGGGCTGCCTGTCCCTGCCCGGCAACAAACCGCCATTTTTGACCCGCACTATTGATTTTTTTGACGACACCCGGTAGTCTGGACATCCAGCCCCGGCAGGGTGCGGTTTTTGGACGTTTTCGAGTTCAATGCGAAGGGAGGTTGCCTTGATGCGATTTGCCTACAGGCCTGTCTTGACACGTGTAGTCCCGCTTGGCATCCTGGTGGCACTATCTGGGGCTCTGTGCGTCGGCTGCAAGGATAGCCGCCAATCGGCAACGTCCCCATCCGCCGGGCAAGTCGTCCTTTATTGCTCGGCCGATCAAACCTATGCCGAGCCCATCGTCGCTGCCTTCGAGCAGCAGAGCGGCATCAAGGTGCTGGCGCGCTACGACACCGAAGCGAGCAAAACCGTGGGCCTGGTCCAGAAAATCCGTGCTGAAGGCCAAACACCCGTCGCCGACGTGTTCTGGTCCAACGAAATCTTCTATACCATTCGCCTCGCCCAGGAAGGTCTGCTTGCCCCCTACACGCCCAGCCACCTGCACGACTGGCCGGAGACCTTCAAAGACCCCCAGGGACTCTGGCACGGTTTTGCCCTGCGCAGCCGCGTCATCGGCTACAACACCCAGCGTGTCGATCCCGAGCAGGCCCCCCGCTGTCTCGAAGACGTCCTCGATGCCAAGTGGAAGGGGCGGGTCGTCATGGCCTCGCCCAATTTCGGCACGACCGGCGGCGACGTCGCCAGCTGGTTTGTCCATTACGGCCCCGACCGCGCCTGCGAAATCCTCAACGCCCTCAAAGCCAACAACATCCGCATCGTCGACGGCAACAGCACCGCCCTGCGCCTGGTCGCCACCGGCCAGGCGGACATCTGCTTTACCGACACCGACGATGTTTACGCCGGCCAGCGCAACGGCTGGCCCGTCGCCATGAATGTGCTCGACCAGGCCAGCGACGGCGCCCTGACCATCCCCAACACCGTCGCACTCATAGCTAACGCCCCCCACCCGGAACAGGCCCGCCGGCTCGTTGACTTTCTGCTGAGCCCCCAGGTCGAAACCATGCTCGCACGCAGCGATTCACACAATACACCGCTGCACCCTGGCGTCCGCCAAGAATTTCCTCAGTACGCTTTCGCCAACCCGCTCGCCGTCGACTACCAGCAAGTCGCCCAAGCCCTGCCCCAGGCGCGTCAATTGGCCGAGGAGATTCTGCCGTGACCCGCTTTGCCCAGCCACACGCGATGCTCCTGGCCGGGGCCCTTGCGCTCTGGGCCCTGATCATCCTGCTGCCTCTGGCAGGTCTGTATGTGGGGGCCCTGACGGACCACCTCAACCGCACCGGCGTCACGCAACAGGCACCAGAAAATGTCGCTCCCACACCGACACAACCAGCCACAAAAACACTCACCCTGGCGTCATTGGGCAGATCAGTCGCCCTGGCCGGCGCGATCGCTGTCGTCGCCGTACTGCTCGGCTCGGTACCGGGCTACCTCTTCGGCGTCGCTTCCGGCAAACCCACCTTGTTGCTCTTCTTGCTGCTCATGCCGCTGCTGCTGCCGCCCTATGTCCTCTATTACGCCTGGACGCTGTTGCTGACACCCACCACGGCCCTGGGCGCCTACCTTTCACACCATCCGCCCCTGGCCCGCTTGGCCGGTGACGCCGCCTCCGTCTTGGCCGTGGTCCTGTGGTATTGGCCCGTTGCCGCACTACTCGTCGGGCAGGGCTTCCGGCAAATCGACCGCGCCACCTTCGATCTGGCCCGGCTGGAAACCACTGGCTTCGAGCGATTACGACACGTCTATCTGCCCCTGCTCGCTCGGCCACTGCTGCTGGCCTGGGCCCTCTGCTTCGTCTTGGCGTTGGGTGAATTCGGCGCCTTTCACCTGGCGGGCGTGCAGACTATCGGCACGGAATTGGCCGTCCTTTACGAATGGACCGGCTCGGAATACGCCGTCGCCGTCGCCGCCGGGCCGCTGGTTGCCGTCGCCCTGGCCCTGGCATTTTTGCTGCTGCGTGGGCCCCTGCTGCGCCCGGCCAGCCACCATCACGACCACAGCGGCCTGCACACAACCGCCAGCACCAGCCGCGTAGCGTGGCTTGGCCTGACGGGCCTGCTCGCCTTGTCCCTGGCGGCCCCAACGGCTTTACTAGTCTACAACCTGGACAATCTAACACCCCTGCGGCGGTTCCTCCTGCTCCACTACGACGATTTGGCCTGGTCGGGCCTGTGTGCCCTTGCGGCCGCTGCTATCGGCCTGGCCCTGGCGCACGGCAGCCTCGCGGTGCAACACGCCCGGGGGGCGCTGCGTTATCTCGCCCTGCCCGCTCAGGTCACCATCCTGCTGGCGGCACTCGTGCCCGGCTCGCTTATCGCCGTGGCCCTGCTCAAGTCCCTCTCGACCGTCGCACCCATCTGCGATCTGCGTCAACACTGGCTGGTGCTCTCTGTGGGCCAGGCAGCCCGCTTTGCCGGCATCGCCCTGGTGCTGCTCGCCCTGACAGGCCGCGCCGGCCTGCGACGGCTTACCGAAATGGCTGCTCTCGACGGCGCGTCGCGATGGCAGACCTTTCGCCACGTTTATCTGCCCCACACCTGGCCCCTCTGGACGGGCGGCGTGCTCCTGCTGACCATGATGGGCATGACCGAATTCGCGACCACCATGGTGCTGTTACCGGCCGGTTTGCCCAACTTCGCCCAGCGACTGCTCAACCAGATGCACTACGCCGCCGATCAACAGGTCATCGCTTCGTGCCTGATCCTCATGGCCGCCTACGTCCTCTTGGCGGCGCTGACCGTCCTGCTGCTGCGCTGTGCTCACAGACGGACCGCACTGACGCTGGCCGTTTCGCTGATGGGCGTCGTCTCGTTTGCTGCCTTTGCCGCCGGCTGCGAAAGCCGCCACGAGACAGCCGGAAACGTCACCGTCGAACGTATCATCGGCCAAACCGGCCGCTCGCCGGGCCAGTTCATGTACCCCCGCGCCATCACCAACGGCCCCGAAAACACCCTGTTCGTCATCGACAAAACCGCCCGGGTCCAGCACTTCACCACCCAAGGCCGATTCCTGCACGGCTTCCAAATGCCCCAGACCCAAGCTGGCCAACCCACCGGCCTGACCTGCGGCCCCGACAGCAACCTCTACATCGCCGACACCCACTATCACCGCATCATGGTCTTCACCACCAAGGGTGAACGCCTTGCTGATTTCGGCCAGTTCGGCCAGGACCAAGGCTGCTTCATCTACCCCACCGACGTTGCCTTTGCCCCCGACGGCCGACTCTTCGTCTCCGAATACGGCGGCAACGACCGCATCAGCGTCTTCTCACCCGACCACCGCTGCCTCTTCACCTTCGGCTCGCCCGGCACCGAGCCCGGCCAGTTCGCACGCCCCTCGGCCCTTTGTGTCGATGCCCAGAATAACGAACTCTACGTCGCCGACTCCTGCAACCACCGCATCGCCGTCTACAGCCTCGACGGCCAACTGCTACGCACCCTGGGCCAGGCCGGCACCGGCCCGGGCCAATTCCGCTACCCCTACGACATCGCCCTGACCAGCCAAGGCCACCTCGTCGTCTGTGAGTACGGCAACAATCGCGTCCAGCTCATCAGCCGCGACGGCGCCAGCCTTGCATTGCTCGGCCAACCCGGCCGCGACCTGGGCCAGCTGGCCTACCCTTGGGGCCTCGACATCGACCGTAACGGCCTCGTCTATGTCGTCGACGCCGGCAATAACCGCGTACAGGTCTGGCGCCTATGATTGCAGCTACAGGCTTCTATTTCGCTCAACCCGCCTGGCTGGCCCTGGCCTTACTGGCCCCGGCCGCCTTCTGGTGGGGGCTGCGCTGCCTGCGCACACTGAGCACCGCACGACGCTGGACCGCTCTGATCCTGCGATGCCTGGTCATCATCCTGCTCGCCCTGCTGCTGGCCCGGCCCAGCCTGACCGAAACCAACGAACAACTCACCCTGCTGGCCGTCGTCGACCGCAGCCAATCCATCCCCGAATCCCTGCGACAGAGCAGCCTGGAGTATCTCGACCAGGCCCTGGTCAACCGCGACGGCGCCGACCAACTGGCCGTAATCGACATCGCCGAAACCGCCCTGATCGCCTCGCTGCCCACCAGCGTGCCGACAGACGTCCGCATCCCCGAACGAAACGTCACCCTCACCGGCCAGGAAAGCAACCTGGGCAAAGGCATCCAAATGGCCATGGCCATCGCCCCACCCAACACCGCCTCACGCATCCTGCTCGTCACCGACGGCAACGAAACCGCCGGCGACATCAAAGAAGCCGCCCGCGTCGCCGCCGCCAACAACATCCCCATCGACGTGCTCCCGCTGGCCTATCGCTACGACTCCGAAGTAGTCTTTCGACGCCTGGCTGCCCCCGCCAAAGCCCGTAGCGGCCAGACTGTCAACCTCCGCTTCGTCCTCAACAGCACCCGCCAGACCACCGGCCAACTCCAGCTGAACCTCAACGGCGTCCCCGTCGACCTGGACCCCGGCTCCGATCAGATCGGCGCCGCCGTCGAACTCAAGCCCGGCACCAACGTCAAGACCGTCTCCGTCCCTGTCGGCCAACGCGGCATGCACGAGTTCCAGGCCAACTTCATCCCCGACAACGCCAGCCTGGACGTCCTCCAGCAGAACAACCAGGCCAGCGCCATGACCTACGTCGCCGGCCCCGGCCGCGTGCTCGTCCTGCACGACAACGACCCCACCGGCCAACGTCTCGCCCAGGCCCTGGCCGATACCGACCTCCACATCGACCGCCAACACGTCTCCGAGTTCCCCCAGGACCTCGCCGAGCTGATGGATATCGACGCGGTCGTCCTGGTCAACACCGAAAACGTCAACTTCACCTACCAGCAGCAGGAAATGCTTGTCCGCTATGTCTCCGACCTCGGTGGCGGCCTGGTCATGATCGGCGGCCCTGCTGCCTTCGGCGCCGGCGGCTGGATCGGCTCACCCGCCCAGGAGGTCATCCCCGTCGAACTCGACCCGCCCCAGAAAAAACAAATGCCCAAGGGCGCCCTCGTCATGGTTATGCACGCCTGCGAAATGCCCAAAGGCAACTACTGGGGCAAACAGGTCGCCATGGCCGCCGCCAAATCGCTCAGCAGGCTCGACCTGGCCGGTGTGCTTGACTACGGCTGGAACGCCGGCGAGGCCCACTGGGTCTACCCGCTCGGGCCCGTCGGCAACAAAAAAGAAATTACCGCTGCGATTAAACAGATGCAGATGGGCGACATGCCCGACTTCGGCCCGCCCCTCCAGGCCGCCTACGACGCCCTTTCCTCCGCAAAGGCCGGGCAAAAACACATCATCATCATCTCCGACGGCGACCCCGCACCGCCAAGCACCGCCCTCATCAAAAAACTCCAGGCCGCCAAAATCACCTGCACCACCGTCGCCGTCTTCCCCCACAGCAACAATCCCGCTGCCCTGAGGCCCTTCGAACTCATCGCCCAACTCACCGGCGGCCGATTCTACCATGTCAAAGACCCCCAGAAACTGCCCCAAATCTTCATCAAAGAAGCCCAAATCGTCCGCCGCGCCCTCATCCTCGAAGAAACCTTCACCCCAAAGGTCCGCTTTTCCCTTAACGAAATCCTCAAAGGCCTCGACACCGGTTTCCCCCAGCTCGACGGCTACGTGCTCACCGGACCACGCGGCGGCCTCTCACAACTGGTCCTGACCAGCCCCGCCGGCGACCCCATCCTGGCCACCATGCAGGCCGGTCTCGGTCGCTCGATCGCCTTTACCAGCTCGGCCGACAGCCGCTGGGCCGCCAACTGGCTCGCCTGGCCCGGGTTCGGCCGCTTCTGGGAACAGACCCTCCGCTGGGTCAGCAAGTCCGGCCAAAGCCGAGACTGCGAAGTCTTCGCCGACGTCACCGGCCGATCCGTGCAGGTCACCGTCGAAGCCGTCGACGAAGAGGGCCGCTTCCTCCAGCTCGCCGACGTCGCCGGACAAGCCATCGCCCCCAACATGTCCGCCGTGCCGCTGGACCTGGCCCAGGTAGGCCCCGGCCGCTATCGTGCCGAATTCCAGGCCGGCGGCCCCGGCAGCTACATCCTCAACCTCAAATACGCCAAACCCGACGAACCCGAAAAGACCCTGCTCGTCCAGAGCGCCGTCACCGTCCCCTACGCGCCCGAATTCCGCGACCTGGCCTACAACGAACCGCTGCTCAACGAAATCGCCTCGATGACCAAAGGCCGCTACCTGCAAACCGCCGCGGAAGACGCCCAGCTCTTCAGCCGAGAGGGGGTCACCTTCCCCAAAACCGCCACGCCCCTGACCAACCCCCTGCTGCTCATCTGGGTCGGCCTCTTTCTCCTCGACGTTGCCGTCCGCCGCATCGCCCTCGACTTCTACGCCATCCGCCGACGCCTGGCTGCTCTTGTCCGGCGCAGCGCCCCCGCCAAAGCCCCCGACGCCACCCTCGAACGCCTGCGCCTCAGCCGCGAGCAGCTCCACCAACGCTGGACCAAGCCCCCCCCCCCCGCCCCGCCGCGGGCGCCCCCCCCCCCCCCCCACCCCCCCCCCCAGCCCCCCCCCCAAACAAAGGCGCAGCCAACCGCCGAGAAAAGCAGGGGACAGCGGGGGGGGAGGGCCCGGGGCGGGCGGCGGGCCGCCCCCGCCGCC
>Ga0180432_10007207_pt1 | contig 14197 bp, 13 predicted proteins | sample SS_ome_10_FD_132414 | JGI IMG/M metagenome (GOLD analysis project Ga0180432, IMG submission 132414) | Hypersaline lake sediment archaeal communities from the Salton Sea, California, USA - SS_1_MS_2 metaG | ecosystem: Environmental > Aquatic > Non-marine Saline and Alkaline > Hypersaline >... | reverse complement strand
TTGCGGGGCCGGGAGTGGTAGGGGCGCAGGCCCAGGACCAGCAGGCTGGAGCCGGCAATGGCCAGGGCGCCCAGGCCGTAGAGAAGCGGGTTGACCAGGGAGGCGGCTTCGGTCATCCAAGGGCCGCGGAAGAGGTGCGAAGTGAGCATGCAGGCGATGAACAGGGCGTATATGGTGCGCGGCAGGCCCAGGTGGAACTCGTGCATCAAGAAGTCCTTGACGTTGTTTCGGGTGAAGCGGATGCAGCCGAACACGACGGGCAGCGCCGCCAGCAACCCCGCGGCCCAGAAGGGCCAGCCGGCCCCGCCAAGTCCGCGTGGGGCGGAGTAGGCCGCGTAGACGATGAAGCCGGGGGCCACCGAGTAGGAGATCAGGTCGGCCAGGTTGTCGAACACTTTGCCGAACTTGTTTCCGGTCCCGGTCAGGCGGGCCACGGTTCCGTCGAACATGTCGAAGAGCCAGGCGATCAGCATGAAGATGCAGGCCCAGTCCAGGCTGCCCTCCATGGCGGCCAGCGCGGAGGCCAGGCCGCCGAGGATGTTGCCCAGGGTGACTAAGTCTTTCAGCTTCAAGGGGATGAACATGTCGTTTTCCTCCTTACACCAGCAACAACTTCAGCCGCGGCCCGGTGCCGATCTCCAGGCGGGGGCCGCCGCAAAACAGGTCCCCGTCCAGGGCGTAGGGGATGGGTTCGTCGGACTCGATCACCAGTCTGTCGGTGACGGTGCTGAGATGCTGAGGGTGGTTTTCCAGGCGGCCGCGCAACAGGCGCCAGGACACGCGGACGAACCGCTCGGGGCGGATGCAAAACAGCAGCGCATGAAACCTGTCGGGGGTTTCGTTGGCCCGCGAGAACGGCCTCATCCCCAAACCGACTTGCTCCATGGTTGAAGCGGCTATGGCATTGCAGGATTCCCAGTCCAGCGCCTCACCGTTGGCGGTGACCCGGGTGGGAGGCGGGCGGAACATCTTGTCGATCTTCTTGCTGCGGGCGAAGAAAGCGCCGAACAGCGAGGCGATCAGCGAAGCGACCTTCAAGGGGCTGTCCTGCTGCTCCCGGTGCATGATCTCGAAAAAACGGTAGAGGAACCCGGTGGCCATGGTGAATCCGTAGCTCACCCGGCCGTCGTCCTCCAGCCGCAGCATGCTGCGGCTGGTGGTTTCAATCCGCTCGTTGGCGTGGTACTTGCGCACCACCCGCTCGAGGATTCCCTCCGGGGTTCCCTTGAGCCCGAGGGACCGGGCGCAGGCGTTGTGGGTGCCGCCGCGGAGGAACAGCACCCGGGGCAGCGGGTGGTCGCCGTAGACGCGGATGAAGGTCGACAGCACCTGCTGGTTCGAGCCGTCGCCGCCGCCGATTCCCAGGATGTCGATGTCCCGCTCCAGAAAGAGCCGGGCCACGCCGTCGATCTCGGACACCTCGAAGGTCTCCCTGAGGCTTGTGGGATCGCCAAGGATGAAGCCGAGCTTCTCGCCCACTCGGCCGCGGAACGGCTGGCCCTTTCCGGCTTTTCTGTTGAGAATGATTCCGATGCCCGCCATGACCGGCCTCCTTTCACAACCATCCGTTGTCGCGGTACCACCGGACGGTGTTCTCCGCGCCAACCGGCAGCGGGTGATCCACCCGGAAGCCCAGATCCGTGCGGGCCCGGGATGTGTCGCAAAGCCAGTAGCGAGCCAGCATCTCCCGGCGCTTTTCCCGGTTCAAGACGGCGGGCCGGCGCAGCAGGGCCGCCCACAACTCGGCCACCCGGGCGACGATCCAGCTGACGCTTTTGGGAATGGTCAACTGCCGGGGCTTCTTGTCGAAGACCCGTCCGAGGATCAGGCCGATTTCCCTCCAGGTGTAGCTGCGTTCGTCGGCCAGGAAGTAGACGTTTCCTTTAGTATGCGCACTCCGGGCGGCCAGCCATGTGCCTTTCACCACGTCGCGGACGTAGGTCAAGTGGATGTGCCGCTCCTCGCGCCCGATGACCGGGCGCAGGCCCAGCCTGATCAGCTTGAAAAGGGAGTGGAAGTCGCGGTCCCGGGGGCCGTACACCGGCGAGGGCCGGACCACTACCACCGGCAGATCGCCCTTGTGCTCCAGCACCTCCTTCTCGGCCATCAACTTGCTCCACCCGTAGGCGCTGATCGGCCGGGCCGCGTCGAATTCGTTGAGCGGCCGCCCGTTGGGGCTGGGTCCGGCGGCCGCCTGGCTGGATACCAGGACGAAGCGTTCCAGTCCCGGGTTGTCGCGGAGGCAGGTTAGCAGCAGGTTGTGCGTCCCGGTCGAGTTGGAAAGAAAGTAATCCTCATACTTGCGCGCGCGGACCACTCCCGCCAGATGGAACACATAGTCCACCCCGCGTACCGCTGCGGCCAGGCAGTCGGGGTCGCGGCAGTCCCCCACGGCCAACTCCACGTCGCGGTCCGCCAGCCAGCGGTGGTCGCTCTTGGGACGGACCAGACAACGGACCTCGACGTTTTTCTCCTGCAGGGCTTCGACCAGGTGGCTGCCGATGAACCCCGTGGCTCCCGTCACCAGTGCTTTCATGATCATCCTCCCCTCGTGGTTCAACCCGGTTGCAATGCATACCGGATGCCATCCCGGTAATCCGGCTCCAACGCCCGGACATATCGCCGGAATACGCTTCAAACCGGACTCAACCGGCTTGTGTCTCCGGGCGACATGTTGCACCCGGGGGCAAATCGCTGCCCGAACGGTTTTTCTCGCGGATCCGTCCCCCTGGACGAACTTATATAACTGCAATTGAAGTGCCAGGGAGGTGAAGATCGCAACTACCGGTAATAAAAAGACTTGTTGGCTTGCCGGACTTGGTGCGGGTGTGCGGGAATCGCGACACCGTTACACGGCTTCACGCAGAAGGTCAGTCGGATTTTTCGTAGGAGGTCTTGCGGATGCCGTGGGACTGCATCTTGTGAGCCAGAGTGCGGACGGGCAGGCCCAACAGCGCGGCGGCTTTCTTGCGGTCCCAGTCTGACTGGCGCAGGGCCTTGAGGATCAAGTCGGCCTCGTGACGCTGCATCTCGGCCTTCAAGTTGATCTCGCCCTCGCGGGCTGGCTCGGTGTCCACCTGGGTCACCTGGGTGGTCGGTTCGGTTTCGCGGACGCGTTCGGGGAGATCCTCGACGCTGATGCGGTCTCCCTGGGCGATGACCACCGCGCGCTCGATGGCGTTGCGCAGCTCGCGCACGTTGCCCGGCCAGGAGTAGCCCACCAGCAGCTGCATGGCGTCTTCGTCGATCCCCCAGACGCTGCATTCGTTGATCTTGTTGGCCTGCTCGGTGAAGTGCTTGATCAGCGGCTCGACGTCCTCGAGGCGCTCGCGCAGCGGGGGGATGTGCAGGGTCATGGCGTTGAGCCGGTAGAACAGATCCTCGCGGAAGTCGCCGCTCTTGGCCATGTCCTCGAGGTCGCGGTGGGTGGCCGCCAGGACTCGCACGTCCACCTCGATCTCTTTTTGTGATCCCACCCGCGAGAATTTCTTTTCTTCCAGCACCCGCAGCAGGGCCGCCTGCGCCGAGGCGGGCAGCTCGCCGACCTCGTCCAGCAGCACGGTTCCCCCGTCGGCCGATTCGAACACCCCCTTGGCCTGCGCGGTGGCGCCGGTGAAGGCGCCCTTTTCGTGGCCGAACAGGGTGCTCTCCACCAGCTGTGAGGGGATCCCTCCGCAGTTGACAGCGATCATCGGGCTGTCCTTGCGCTTGCCTCCGTCGTGGATGGCCCGGGCCACCACTTCCTTGCCCGTTCCGGTTTCGCCGATGATCAGCACCGGTATGGCCGAGAAGGACAACCGCGACAGCGTCGAGAAGACTTTCTGCATGGCCGAGCTGCGCACCACCGGACCGGTTTCCTCCTCGCTCTTCCGCCGGGGCGGGGCTGCCCGGACAACCGGATTCTCGGTGCTGGCATGCTGCAGGGAAGTACGGGCCACCTCCAACAGCTCCTCGCCGGCCTTGGCGTCGGCGGGATAGACCGCAATACCGCATAGCAGCGACTCGGCGCCGCCGGCCACCGCCGCGGCCAGCTCCTCGGCTTCCTGGCCGCTGGTTTCGGGCAGCAGGATCTCGACGGTGTCGGGGCTGTACAGTCCCAGGCGATCGAAGTGGCGCAGGCGCTTGCGGATATCGGGGAACCAGCGGCTGACGTGGCTCTGCTTATACTGGGCGGCGCGCAGCATCAACAGGGCCAGGCTGCGCTTGAAGGCTCCCGCCCGGTTGATCTCCGCTTCCAGTTCGGAGAGGAAGCGGTCGTGACTCTCCAGGCCCAACTGGCGTACCTCCTTGGGCTTCATCATGTGGACCGAGGCGGTCACCGCGCCGAAAACGATCTCCGACCCCGCCTCGGCCTTGCCGCTATCGATCTTCTCGCCGTTGATCCGCGTACCGTTGGTCGACTGCAAATCCTCCACGAAGACCTCGCCGTCCTTGATCTCGATGCTGGCGTGCTGCCGCGACAGGCTGCTGTCGCGGATGGTCACGTCGGCGGGCGGCGAACGCCCGACCACCAGGCTCTGGCCCTCCGAAAGCTGGACCACCTGGACGCCGTCGCGGGAATAGATCAGCAGCGAAACCCGCCGGCTGGAGCCGCTCTCAAGCTTCCGGTTGGCGCGGATCTGATCCAGGATGTCCTCGGAGAGGGCGGCGGTTTCCTTGGATTCAGATTTGTCCGGTTTGTCGACCATCACAGGGCCTCGATAAGGAAGTTCAGCTTGGATTTGCCTCCGACAGAGACTACCCGATAGTGGGCTTCCAGGAAAGTCTGCAATTTGGAGCGGAAACGCTCGGGATGCTCTTCGATAGTGACCCGGAAGCGAACCTGGTTGGCTCCGCTCTTGGTCTTCCTGGCCTGATAGCCCATGTCCTTGAAATAGCCGGTCAGCTTGATCAACGGCATCGGCTTCAGGTCGCCCTTCCAGCGCACCGTTATGTTCCGCTTGGTTCTCTTGGGTATGGAAGGTTTAGGACCATCGCCTCCCGTCTTCGATCTGCCTCCCAACTTCGCGCGCAACTGGTTGGCTACACCCCGGCAGGCCTCGCTCCGGGCCCATGACCTGGAGGCGCCCTTCTCCGAGCTCGAGTAGATCGTGAATCCGAAACCCCTCTTCCGGCTTACACTCGCTCCCGCGCTGCAGTTATGATCGAAATTACCCCGCCCATAGCAACTGCACCATGTTCTCACCTTGAGGTTGGCTTCCTCCTTGGAGGTTTGCAGAATCATCCGGTAGCCCAGCTCGCGAAGTGCCGACTTGATTCTCATCTCGCAGGCCACCGAGTCGCCGGTGGAGGGTGAGCCACCGGAGGATCCTGTGATCATCGCCGTCTTATCTCCAGCGGCGGCCGGCAGAGTCAGGGATACCACCCCGATAATCATCAGAATACGTTGCATGTGGGGAGTATAGCAGGTGTTGACCGGCAAGCAAAGCCAAGCTACTCTCTGCTGCCGGGGAAAAGGAGTTTCGGTATGCTGGTGTTCGATTCGCTGGAGACCGGGCCGATCATGACCAACTGCTACATCGTTGGCGACTCGGAGTCCAAGGTGGCGGCGGTGGTGGATCCCGGGGGGCACGTGGGGGCCATCCGCAGCGCGCTGGACCGCCACGGGTTGGACTGCAAGTGGATCATCAACACCCACGCCCACTTCGACCACGTGGGCGGCAACGCCGAGCTGAAGAAGGTCACCTCAGCGGAGATCATCATCCACCCGGCCGAGGCCGAGGCGCTGACCAACCTGTCCGGGCATGCCCGGTTGTTCGGGCTCTCGGTGGAGGATTCCCCGCCGGCCGACCGGACCGTCGAGGAGGGCGAGGTTCTCGAAGTGGGCGCGCTGCGGCTTGCGGTGCTGCACACACCCGGACACTCGCCCGGCAGCATTTCCCTGGTTATCGAGGGAGAGAAGAAGATCCTGGTTGGAGACCTGATTTTCCAGGGTTCCATCGGGCGAACCGATCTGCCCGGGGGCTCCTTCGAGGTCTTGAAGAAGATGGCCGACGAGAAGATTCTGGTGCATCCCGACGACACCGACCTGTACCCCGGGCACGGCCCGCCCACCACCGTGGGGGTCGAGAAACGCACCAACCCGTTCCTCACCGGGGAGTTCCTGTGAATTCTTCAAAAAAACGGGCGTCTATCCAGGAGAGCGAGATGAAATCAACGACCACAGTCCTGGTGCTTTCACTGCTGCTTTTATGGGGCCTGACCTGCTGTGCGGAGACCAACGCCGACACCGCAGTGATCAAGTCCAAGGAAAACTACAAGATCCTGGCCGGCACCGTCGTGGACAAGGCCGACAAGCTCAAGGGCAAGTTTGTGCTCGAAATCGTGCCGGTGGGCAAGGCGTGGAAGTTCGCCGAGAAGGCACCGGTGATCGTCGACGTCGAGCTGCCCGAGGGGCTGAAGTTCGAGCACACCAAGCTGCGCATGAAGCACCTGGCGGTAAAAAAGCTTAAGCGGTACCGGTTCGAGGTGCCCTACCAGGCGTCGGCCAAGAAGGAATACGAATTGAAGCTCAAGTTCGATTTCGTCATCTGTACCGATGCGCTCTGTCAGAAGAAACGATTCGAATTGTCCTACAAGCTGTCTTCGGGTAAGTAAGTAGTCGGGCACAACCTTTCCTTTCTGGGGAGAGCTATGGCGCTAACTACTCGATTTCGTGACAAGGCCAGCTACAAGTTCGAGAACTTCATGGCCAAGGGGGGCATGTCCATCTTCCTCAGCCTCCTGGTGCTGTTCATCGCCTCCCTGGTCGTGGCGGTGTTCATCCGCTGGATCATCCTGCTGATCTTCCCCGGTGTGGACATCCTGGAGGACTTCTTCAACCACATCTGGGCGGTGTTTCTGGCCATGACCGACCCGGGCAACATGGGGGTGGACACCGAGTCCTCCGCCTGGCTCAAGTTCACCATCATCGTCGCCGGCATGCTCGGGGTGGTCATCTTCTCCATGCTGATCGCCTTCATAACCACCCAGCTGGAGGGCATGATCCACCGCTTCCGCAAGGGTCGCAGCAAGGTGGTCGAGGCCGGCCAGACCTTGATCCTGGGGTGGAACGAGCGGGTCATCGACATCATCCGAGAGCTTATAATCGCCAACGAGAGCGAGAAGAAGGCCAGCGTGGTGATCCTGGCCGAGGTAGACAAGGAGGAGATGGACGACGAGATCTTCACCCTGATCACCGACTCCAAGACCACCAAGATCGTGACCCGCAACGGCTCGACCTCTTCGCTGGCCAACTTGAAAAAAGTCAACGCCGACAAGGCCAAGTCGGCCATAGTGCTGGCCTCCTGCGGGCACGGGTCCACCGACGACGAGAAGCGGCTGTCGGACGCCAAGGTGATCAAGACCGTACTGGCCCTGATCGGCTGCCAGGGCGGCAGCAACGAGCTCAACATCGTGGCCGAGCTCTTCGAGGAGTCCAGCCGCGATCTGGTGGAAACCTTCGAGTCCGAGCTGATCACCACCATCGACAGCTGGGACATCCTGGGCAAGATCCTGGTGCAGACCTCGCGGACCTCCGGGTTGGCGGTGGTCTACAACGAGATCCTGTCCTTCGACGGCGGGGAGATGTACTTCTACAACTCCGACTGGGGCCAGATTCCCTTCTACAAGCTGCTCTACCACTTTCCCGACGGGGTGATCATGGGGATCCGCCGGGCCGACGGCAAGCTGGAGCTGCGCCCGGCCCAGGACGCGGTGGTCAGGGAGGACGACGAGGTGCTTATTCTGGCCGAGGACGACTCGACCATTGACTACCAGAAGGAACCGGTGGCCCAGCCCAAGGGCTTTGCCTACACCCACGAGGCGCGCCAGCACAAGCTGGAGAGAGAGCTGGTCCTGGGATGGCACAGCGTGGCCTCGATCGTAATTCGCGAGTACGCCGACTACTTGCTGGAGGGCTCCAGCATCGACATCGTGGTCAACCACCCCTCGCTGAGCATCAAGGCCGACGTCGAACGACTAAAAAGGGCCAACCCCAATCTCAAGATCAGCCTGGTCGACAAGAACCCCATGGACTGGGAAGATCTGGTGTCGGTGGATCCCTTCGAGTACAACAATGTGATCATCCTCTCTCAGAGCGAGGACGATCCCTCGCCCGAGCGCACCGACTCCGAGACCATGGTCATCCTGCTATTGATGCGCAAGATGCTCCGCGACAACCCCGAGCGGCACAAGGGCACCAAGCTGATCACCCAGGTGCTCAACTCCGAGAACCAGGAGCTGATCACCCAGACCAACGTGGACGACTTCATCATCAGCAACAAGCTGATCACCATGATCTTCGCCCAGCTCTCCGAGGAGCCCAAGATCAAGCAGCTGTATGACGACATGTTCGCGGAGGAGGGCAGCGAGATCTACCTCAAACCCGCGCCGCTGTATTTCGACGCCCTGCCGGTCCGGGCCACCTTCGCCGACATCCTGGCCCAGGTGTGCAAGCGCGACGAGATCTGCCTGGGAATCCGGCTGGGCCGGTTCGCCAACGACCCGGAGAAGAACTTCGGCGTCAAGCTGAACCCGCCCAAGGACCAGGTGTTCTCCATCAGCGAGTTCGACTCCCTGGTGGTCCTGGCCGAGGACGAGCTGTAGCCTGTCGTGGTTAAAAAAATAATAAAGTGGTTTTTCATCGTTCTGGCCGCCCTGATCCTGGTGGCCGGAATAGTGGCTTACGTTTACCTGCGTTCCACGCTGCCCGAATACTGCGGCGAGCGGGTGGTGGGCGGCGTCGACCACGAGGTCGAGATAATCCGCGACTCCTGGGGCATGCCGCACGTCTACTCGAAATCGGAGACCGACGCGGCCTTCGGAGTCGGCTACGCCACCGCCCAGGACCGGCTCTTCCAGATGGACCTGACCCGCCGGATCATCCGCGGGCGCATGGCCGAGATCCTCGGCGAAAAGGCAGTGCCCCTGGACCGGTTCTTCCGGGTGATCACTGCGGAGAAGTCGCTGGAGGACCTGGCCGCCGGACTGCCCGCCGAGCTGACCGCGGCCATGGAGGCCTACGCCGCCGGGATCAACGCCTGGATGGAAGACCCCGACGCCAGCCTGCCGGTGGAGTTCTTCATCCTGGGCTACGAGCCCGAGCCCTGGACGCCGGCTGACTGCATGGCGTCATACTACTTCATGGCCTGGGGTTTGAGCTTTTCCTTCGAGATCGAGCTGGTCTGGGCCCGGGTGCTGGAGAAGGTCGGGGAGGAGCTGGCCGCCGAGATCCTGATCGAATACCCCGAGGGTTATCCGGTGATCACCGCCGGGATGGGCGCACAGTTCATCAAGACCGCCGGGGAGGCCGCGGAGGTCCTGGGCACCGGGAGCCTGGGCGGCAGCAACAACTGGGTGATCTCCGGCGAGAAGTCCATAACCGGAAAACCCATACTGGCCAACGACATGCACCTGGGCCACGGAATGCCCGGGGTGTGGTACGAGGCGCACCTGAGCACGCCGGAGGGGAACGTCTCCGGGGTGCTGATCGCCGGGATCCCGGTGGTGGTGGTGGGCGCCAACGATCACGTCGCCTGGGGGTTCACCAACACCATGGTGGACGACACCGACTTCTATATCGAGAAGATCAATCCGGACAACCCGCTGGAGGTGGAGTACCAGGGGCAGTGGGAGAATCTGCGGATCAAGCACGAAACCATCAAGGTAAAAGACGCCGACGACGTAGACTTGGACATCAAGCTCTCCCGCCATGGTCCGCTGATCGAGCAGACCAGTCCGGGCGGCGAAGCGGTGGACCGGGCCGTGGCCCTGCGCTGGACCGCGCCGGCGCTGTCCTCCCCGGCGGTGGCCCTGTACCGCGCCAACCGGGCCAAAAACCTGGACGAGCTCGAGGCGGCGCTTTCGCATTTCAAGTGCCCCGGGCAGAACTGGGTGTACGCCGACCGCGAGGGCAACATCGGCTACTGGGCGGCGGCGGGCATCCCGGTCCGCGAGGGCTTCGACGGGAAGCTGCCGGTGCCGGGCTGGGAGGGAAAGTACGAGTGGAAGGGCTGGGTGCCCACCGGAGAGCAGCCGCATTTTAAAAACCCGCCCGAAGGGTTCATCGCCACCGCCAACAACCGGGTGGTGGAGGACGACTACCCCTATCCCTTTTCCCACTGCTACGCCATGCCCGACCGGGCCACCCGCATCCGCGAGATGATCGAGGCGAAGCCGAAACTGGGGATCGACGATTTTATCGACATGCACGCGGATCAGAAGATGATCATGGCCCGCGAGTGGGTGCCGAAGTTCAAGTCCGCACTTCAAAAGGCCGACCTCAACGAGCGCGATAAGCGCGCGCTGCAGATACTTTCCGACTGGAACCACGACGCCCGCCCCGACCTGGCGGCGCCCACCATCTTCCACCTGACCGTGGAGCGCATGATCGAAAACACCTTCAAAAACCGTCTGGGCGAAGAGCTGTATGCCGAGTACATCAAGGGCAAGCGCCTGTATGCGGTCTTCAACGCCCTGCGCAGCCTGGTGAACAAGGGCGACTCCGCCTGGTTCGACGATCCCGGTACGCAGGAGCAGGAGACTCTCGACGACGTAATCGTGAAAAGCTTCAAGGAAGCTCTGCTCGAAGGCGAAAAACTGCTGGGCTCCGACATTGACGACTGGCTGTGGGGTGAGATCCACACGGTTACCTTCCACCATCCCTTCGGCCGCTTCTCCGGCCTGGCCGGGTATTTCCTCGACGCCGGGCCCTATCCCATGGGCGGCTCCTGGTCGACGGTCAACCCGGCGGCCTACTTCATCGACGACCCCCACCAGGTCTTCGCCGGCGCATCCATGCGCTACATCGTCGACATGGGCGAGATGAAGAACTCGCTGCGGGTCCTGCCCGCCGGAAACTCCGGCAACTTCATGAGCTCCCACTACGACGACCAGGTAAACCTGTGGCGCACCGGCGCCTATCGACCCTTTGTATTGGACCGTGATAGCGTTATGAAAGACGCCTGCTGCACGCTGAAGCTGGTTCCGCGAAAGGACAAGAAATGACGGAAGTAAACGAGGAGAAGTTCGTCCGTTTGAAGGTGGTTCAAAGCCTTTTCGAAGGCCAGCGCATTCAGGCCTTGCTCCAGGCGGCCAAGATCCCCACCATGCTCAACTCCTACGGCGACACCGCCATGGACGGCCTCTACCAGACCCAGAAAGGCTGGGGCGAGGTCCGCGTCCCCGAAAGCAGAAAGGCCGAGGCCGAGAAGATCGTGGAGGAAAACGCCCCCGCCACCACCGGCATGCCCGACCAAGAGGTCGAGCAACAGGCCATGAGCTCGCAAGAGTCCGCCGGCACCACCACCCCCGCATCATTCAAATGGATCCTCTGGGTGCTCCTCTTCGTCCTGGGAGTCCTGGTAGCCTACTTCCTCTGGGAGCTGTTCAGCTAGATGTCTTGAGCTGGAGATCGTTCTTCAGCCGCTCGGTGTTTTCCTGGCTCCGCGCCAGAATGAAGCCGGAAGACAGGGTCTGGCCGTCCTTCTCCCACACCAGCTTGATCACCCTCTTTACGATCACCCACTTGCCGGCGTGCCAGCTGCCCAGCTTGACCTGCTTGATCGACTTGAACGGGACCACCAGCGCCTGCTTGGTAAGAAACCGCCTGAAGTGCAGCCCGTCCTCCTCGAACCACCACTCCCCGCTCCCCCGCGCGAAGAACCCCTCCTTGCGGTAGCGCTTGTACCACTTCTCATCCACCTCGGTGCCCAGATACTGCCCGCGTGCCTTTTCCGTCATTTTTCACCTCGTTCCGGACGGGCGGGGATGTTGTATTTTTCCATTTTGGTTATCAGGGTGCTGCGGGCGATGCCCAGGACCGAGGCGGCGGCTTTTTGGTTGCCGTCGTGGGCCTTCAGGGCCTGGCGGATGGTGTCGATTTCGACCTGCCTCAGCGACTTGCCCTTCAGGTAGGTTTCGGACTCGGCCACCCGGTCGGCCAGGGTGGTGGGGGAGAAGGCCAGGTGGTCGGCTTCGATGGTGTCTTGGGGGCACATTATGGCCGCGCGGGTTATGGCGTGCTTCAGCTCGCGGACGTTGCCGGGGAAGCGGTACTTGGACAGGCGCTCGACGGCGCTGTCGGCCAGCTTGCGTTCGCCGACGGTGGCGGTGGTTTGTTTCAGGAAGAAGTCGGCCAGGACCGGGATGTCCTTGGGACGGTCGCGCAGGGGGGGCAGGGGGATTTCGATTACGTTGATGCGGTAGAAGAGGTCCTCGCGGAACTCGCCCGCCTGCACCCGCTTGGGCAGCGAGCGGTGGGTGGCGGCGATCACCCGGACGTCGACCTTGATGGGGAGGTTGCTGCCCACCCGGCGGACCTCGCCGTTTTCCAACGTGCGCAGCAGCTTGGCCTGCAGGTCCATCGCCAGCTCGCCGATCTCGTCGAGGAACAGGGTTCCGGCGTCGGCCTCTTCGAACAGCCCCTTGCGCTGCGATTGCGCGCCGGTGAAGGCGCCCTTTTCGTGGCCGAAAAGCTCGCTCTCCATCAGGTCGCGGGTGATGGCCGAGCAGTTCAGCGCCACCAGAGGCCGGGAGGCCCGCCGGCTCTTTTTGTGAATGGCCCGGGCCACCAGCTCCTTGCCCGACCCGGACTCGCCGGTGACCAGCACGGTCTCGTCGGTGGGCGCCGCCCGGCGGATCATCTCGAAGACACCCTGCATGGCCGGGTCCTCTGAGACGATTCCGAACTGGCCCGCCTGCTCCTGCACCTTCTCCTCCACCCGCAGGCGCACCCGCCCGGCGGTCAGCGTGGCCCCGGGCAAAAGCTCGGCCTCGGTGATCTTTACGTCGTTTATAAAGGTGCCGTTGGTGCTCTCCAGGTCGGTGACCAGCCAGTTCTTGCCCTTTTTGAACAGCCGGCAGTGGAAAGCCGAGGTGAACTTGTCCTTGATCGTAACCTCGCAGCCGGGATCCGAGCCGATGTTTACGGTGCTGCCCCGCAACGGGAAGCGAATGTCCTCACCCACCAGCACCAGCCCCGACCCGGCCGGCTGCATACCGGGCAGCACCTCGGTGGCGCCCCCCGCCAGGGTGGTGTCCGGCCCGGCGTCCCCGGCCCGCCGGCGCAGGGTGACCGTCAGGCTGCCGAACTCCAGGCGAGTGCCGGGCTCGACCTCGGCCTCGCGCACCAGCTTGCCGTTGACGCTGGTGCCGTTCCCGCTCTTGTCCTCCACCAGCAGACGGTCCTCGTCCAGAAAAATAATCTCGCACTGGTGCCGCGACACCGTCGGGTCGGGCAGGCTCAGGTCATTGGTACCCGCCCGGCCCACCCGCAGCGTTTCCCGCTCCACCGGCAGGGCCACCAGCTCCTTACCGCTCCTGGATACCAACAGCTCCAGCATGATTAGTTGTGAATATGGTTCAGCGCGGTAGTGGTTGTCAACGATTGTAGTGCGAGGCGGTTCAGGGAATGGGCATGTTGATGCCGAAGTAGAGGGAAGCGGTGAAGTTGTTGTATGCATCCAGCATCCGGGGCAGGATGACCAGGCTCATGGTGGTAAGCCCGCCCAGAATCGCGGCGGTGATTATTGCATACGAAACCATGGACTGGCCGCGCTGCCCTCTCCGAAGCCGGTTGAATAGCTTTCTAAGCCTTTTCTTCATGGCTTATCTCCCATCGGTATTCTTGCAGTCCTTGAGGCATTCGTTATAGCCCGTGCTGCATCCTTCTTCTTTGCATTTTCTCTGCGCCCGCGGATCTTTGACGTGCTTTTCACAAATCTTGCAGCATTCTTGGTAGTCTTTGCGGCACTCTTTCTCGCATTGGGCGTCAGCCCTGGAGGAAACAGCGGGAATAGTGAGAAGTGCCGCGGCAGCCACGGCTAGAAGAAAACGGATAATGCGGCTGTGTGGTCTTTTATTCATTGCCAGTCTCCTTGATCCCGATCGACGGCGATAATTACTATTGAAGTGGAGCGGGTATTCTCCTCCTGATTTTGAAAAACTCGAATCACGCACATCTCCCTGCCGCGCTTCAGCACCAGATCCTGTAGGCCAAACGGCTTCTCGGGGGCCGCCAGATTCCAACCGAGGGCGGTGGCCGATTCAATCAGTCGAGCTCGTGCTTGCTTTGGCTTTGCGCCGGACACGGTGAAGCTAACAGTGCGCTGCTGGCCGGCCGATCCAATGGGAGACTGGGTAGTGGCGATGTTCATGGCCTCCGGCAATGAGGGCAGATCGGCGGGGATCTCGGCCGAACGGTTCACCAGGGGGCGGG
>Ga0180432_10007206_pt1 | contig 14197 bp, 25 predicted proteins | sample SS_ome_10_FD_132414 | JGI IMG/M metagenome (GOLD analysis project Ga0180432, IMG submission 132414) | Hypersaline lake sediment archaeal communities from the Salton Sea, California, USA - SS_1_MS_2 metaG | ecosystem: Environmental > Aquatic > Non-marine Saline and Alkaline > Hypersaline >... | reverse complement strand
GTAAATTAGTTAAATGTGATAACTGTGGTACTGAGTTTATGAAGAAACCTAACCAGATTAATAAATCTAAAAATAATTTTTGTTCTAGGTCTTGCAACGCAATTTATAATAATAAAAATAAAAACTGGGGTACTAGACGTTCCAAACTTGAGGTTTGGTTAGAAGAACAACTCACCAATTTATACCCAAACCTAACGATTGATTATAATAAATCAGATGCTATTGGCTCTGAGCTTGATATATTTATCCCTTATCTTAATCTTGCTATCGAGTTAAATGGTATATTCCATTATGAACCTATATATGGTAAAGATAAACTTAACCAGATTCAAGAGAATGACCAAAGTAAATCAAAAGCATGTCACGATAATAAAATCGATTTATGTATCATCGATACATCTGGACAAAAGTATTTTAAAACTAATAGTAGTCAGAAATATCTTGATATCATCACTAATATTCTCAATGAACGTTTATCAACTTCCTAGTCACCAAAATGGTGTGCAACAGTCACTACGTGCAAGTGAGTTGATTTCGACTGTCTAGCGGGGGAGGGATTCGAACCCCCGACCTCAAGGTTATGAGCCTTGCGAGCTACCTCTGCTCTACCCCGCAATATTAGTTCTTCGACTAGGACTTCCACCTAATGATACCGCTTCTGGCGATATTCGAAGAATTCTTTAAAGAATTAAAGAGATGATTAAAGATTTTAATACCAGAATGGTGTTTACGATAAATATTCAAAATTTAGTTTTTACAATTGCTGTAACCATTCTTTTTATTAGGATTAGTTTTTTAACACCATAACTATAACACTATAATAAAACAACAAATGAATTTATTACCCTAACCCTATACTTGTGGGTCTTCTAGGAATCACACCTAGTATCAACATTACAAGGAGGTGAAGTGAGTGTAACGTCAACATATTTATTAAGACCCTAATTTTTTTTTAGTCTTTCAAGATTTCAATGAACTAATGTTTTAATCATTATATACACAAATATATATCATTTTTTTTGTTTTGTCAAGTTTTTTTTAAACTTTTTTTTCATAAATAGCGAAATCATCAGTATATTCTTCAATTATAATAAATATCTCTTGAGTTTTATTAAATCTATACACGATATTAACAACTCTATAATATCTATTTTTTTCTTCTAAAAATATAAGTTCATGTGTTCTTGGTATGTGGTTGATTTTAATATTTTCTTTAACTACATTCCACTTCTCATCAAGTACTATTATATTATTCCTTTTAAACCAATTAAACATTTTCATACCCACATAATATAAGTCTTTTTTATAAAAAATAAAGTATTTAGACTTTATTTTACAAAATTATGATATTTATTTATAAAAGAATAACACTTAAAAAAAAATTAGAAATTATGGGTTGCGGATGTAAAAAGAAAAATAAACCACAAACTAACACAACTAACAGTAACACACAAAGTAGTGGTAGTAAGTAAAAGAAACAAAAAAGGGACTCGTTAAAGTCCCTTTTATTTTTTAAGAAGTATTATTATTTTGGTAAATCTTTACCCTTACCAAAAATTTTAACTACCGATGCACCTAACATTGTACCAGAAAAAATAAGCATTGAGTCAAACATTTCAATATCAATTTCATAAAAATGGAACCCATCAACAATAAATGCTACAAACGCTAATAACCCAGCAATTATACCCATTGTTTTTTTTGATGAGAATTTTTCTTCATTCTTATCTTCCGTGAAGATGTCTTTAATAAATTCTTTCATAGTTTATAAGTTTAAGTTTTGTTTATATACAATAAATATCTAAACAAACAAAAAAAGCCTCAATATTGAGGCCCTTTAAGAAAACTTATAATCATGGAGAATTATGAAATAGAAACAACTTCTAATTCAAAAACTAAATCTTTACCAGCTAAAGGATGATTAGCATCCAAAACAACTGTTTCTTCTTTAACTTCTTTAACCGTTACAACCATCGGACCTTGAGGACCATCAGCTTGAAGTAACTCACCTTCTTTAACTGTTGGTGGTACATATTGTTTTTCAACTTCTTGAAGTCTATCACTTAAGATAGGTCCATAAGCTTTATCTGATGTGATTGTAACCGTTTTAGTTTCACCTTCTTTCATCCCTTGTAATGCATCTTCAAAACCTGGGATAACTAATCCTTTACCTAATTGTACCTCTAATGGTTCTTTATCTTGAAAATCTGTACCCTCTACAGCCTTTGAAGAATCGAAAACTTCATCGTTAGTAAATTTACCTGTGTAATGTACCTTAACAGTACTGTCTTCTTTAATAATTGACATAATAACTTTTTTTTTTAATTTTTAATTATGATACAAATATACCACCTTTATTTTTAATTGTCAAGTAAAAACAAAAAAACCCTCACTAGGAGGGTTTCTTAATTTCCATCTGGCGAAAACAGAATGGAATGCTTTTAGCAGTGGAGATGTAAGCAATTTCTCACTTATCTTTCCAATATTCTGAAATCAATTTACAAAATTCAACCATTTCTTCATGTGACATACTATTCTTAGCATGATTAGCTGAAGCACTAATGAATTGAATATTTCCTTTAATATAACCTAAATTAGAATTAACTCTATCCAATGATGCCTTTTTAAATAAAGGTTCATCTTTACTATCGATAGGGTTGATTAATTTAAGTCCAGTATAAGGGCAAGTACCATTTTGCACATTCCATTGAATTAATAAATCTTCTAATGTAATATTATATTCTTTACTTCTTTGCTTAACCCTAGTTAGATGTTCCCTTAAACCAGTATATTTATCTCGCCTATTACTTGGTACTAAATGAGGTACATTATCATACGTCAACAAATGTTTAGAATTCATTTTTCCAGAACATTTCAAAGAACAATAATTAGCCCTCCCTAATTTTAGATTTCTCCTTACTTCGGAACCATCTTTCATAAATGTCTTACCACATTCTAGATTAGAGCAACTAACTTCTAATTGTGGTCTTTGGTACTTTTCTTTATTAACTTCCATATTAATAAATATATCCGTCTCCACGAAAAGACCTTAGTCTCCACATTTTTTTATTAACTTCCTAGTCACCATTTCTGGTGTGCAACTACCACTACGTGCAAGTGAGTTAATGTCGGTAGTTTGGAGCTGCTCGGATTCGAACCGAGGTCTTACTTACTCATAAAGAGCTTTCTACATGCTTATCTGGTTTCTAATCCCAGCAAAGTTTTGCTACGTTATTTATACCGAAGGAGTGTAGCGACCTTCGTTACTCATTTTATCACCTTTGTATTGGTCGTTCCTGTGGGTTTCCCCCGTTGCATTATTCTTAGGCAAATGCTACCTCTCCTACACCTACTTCTACAGAAGCGGTTTCAAGGAAGTTTTCAGCGATGTCAAATTCGTTTCCATCTAAAAAAATTGATAGGTAATTAAAGTGTTTCCAATCTAACACTGCATGCTTACTAATCACGACTATAAGCAATCAATAGCCAGTCAGCCCCATAATATAAAAGAACGTATCTTATAAATATACACAAATATAATAAAAGTTTTATTAAAAATCAAGTAGTTTGTAAAAAAAATGAGGAAATCTTTCGAAATCCTCATTTTAAAATCGGGTTGCTCTTTTATTAATTATTAGTCGGTGAGTATAGTATCACCTAATTTTTTCTTAACTTCATTAAATTCTAACTCTTTTTTTAAATGATTAATACCATTAACAAACTTAGAATCTAATTTGTCAAGTCTTGAATCGATTAGTCTCCTAATTTCTTCACTTTCGTTATTTGTTTGTTGATAGATTTCTTTAAATTGGTTTTCTAGCCTTCTGTCAACACTGTTAAATCTATCGTTTAATTCTCTATGTATTGATTCAGATTCGTTATCTAACCTAACTTGTAAAGCGTAGGTCTTTTGTTCAATTTCATTATAAATAGTTTTTACTTCATCTTCGAAACTATTACCGTCAACCTTATTTCTCAACTTAAAAGCCATAACCACAATGGATGTTACCATTGCAACTACACCTAGTGTTGATAAGACTGTTACTAAAATTATTGTTTCCATATTTGTCTCCTTTTTATTTTATTAGTAACAACCCGATTTTATTATTATTTATTAACTACTACACCATCAATGATACCATACTCTAAAGCTTCATCAGCAGTAAGCCAATTATCACGGTTACAATCAGCAAGCACTTGTGCAACATCCTTACCACAGTAGTCAGCAAGCATGCCAAATAACTTGTCATTATACTTGATAGCTTCAGCAATACTAATCCTCATATCTTCTACGTGACCTTGAGCTCCAGCAGAGACTTGGTGAAGCATTACCTTAGAACTTGGTAAAGAGTATCTCTTACCCTTTGTTCCAGCACCTAAAAGGATTGAACCCATAGATGCAGCCATACCAGTATTTATTGTTTGGATATCTGAACTAACATAATTCATAACGTCTACCATACTTAATCCAGATTTAACTGAACCACCTGGTGAATCAACATGCATTGTAATATCTCTTCCTGGTTCTAAGTTATCTAAGAACATTAACTGTGCTTGAACAACTGTACTCATCTGGTCATTAACTGGACCAGCTACCCAAAGAATTCTATCCATCATAAGTCTTGAAAAGATATCCATTTGAGTAACTCTCATTTCTCTTTCTTCTAAGATATATGGTGTAAGACTACCTTGTACTTGGGTATTATTATATATAGTAGCTTGTAAGTTTTCCCAGTAATGGAATTGAATGCTACTAACCCCCATATGCTTTGTAGCATAATCTTTAAATTCACTATAAAAATCTAACATATTATTCTTCGTTTGTATAAATAAAAACTGGTGTATATTCCCCCATCCAAGACCCTATAATATTATATTGGAAGTATTCTAAAGCTTCTTCGTAAGTCATTTCATCACGTTCAACTAGAATTTCCAAAATCTTATTAACATCATAAGCAGCAACTGGACCTAAGTTAATCCTTTCAGCAACACCTATGATGGCTTCATCAAAGCCATCACAGATTAATGCTTCTTCGTTGTATTCTGCTACTTCTTCTGGAGTCATATTATACTTCAGCCTCTTCTTTTTCTACGTTATAAAAGGTTTTGATAGACTCACGAACAACTTCGTATCTGTCATACCCATATTTAGAAAGTAATCCAGAGAATGTTTCAACATCACCCTTCTTAATTTCTAACTTGTCTTTCTCTGTATCAAAATACACACCAGCTAGTGCTTCTTCTGCTACAATAACTTTTTGCCAATCCTCTAATTGTTCAAAAATTTGCTCGTTAACAAAGATGTATAAGTCATTCTTTGTTTCAAATTTTAATAATGGATTTGCTTTAACAACCTTCGTGATTGTTTTAGATTTGTTGTCAGAAAGTAACTTGATATTTACATATCTGTCAAGTTCTGCGTTCAAGATAACACCTTCAAAAATTTCTTTTGTGTCATCAAATGGTTCTTCATACTTTGCCATAAAAATTTAATTTATATTTATTAATTAATAGATTACTTATTGAACATTGCTACGATTAAAGCAAATAACGCAACTAACCCCATGATTCCAAATACTAACACGATTGGTATCCATAATGGGGATGTTACCCACCACCAAGACCAATTAGCTACTTGACCTATCTCAGCCAATTTCATAACTAAGAAGACGATAAAGATTAGTCCTCCTAACCCAATACCACCACTAGCAGTTTTTTCTTTACTCATATCATTTAATTTTTAACAAATATATAGACTTTATTATTTATACGCAAGTTATTTTTGAATATTTTTTAAATTTTCTATTAGTTCTTCCTCTGTATCGCTTATCTCACTTGGCATTTCGATATCTAAAATAATCATCATGTCACCCCTAACATTTGTATTATATTTAAACAAACCTTTATTAACCACCCTTAAATTATCACCTATCTTACTAAATTTTGGTACCATCACCCTAATTTTACCACCATCAATAGTTGGTACTTCCACTTTATCACCTAACACTAATTGTGGATAACTTAATTTAAGGTTATACTTAAGATTATCACCATTCCTAATAAAATCATCATGTTTATTAACGAATACTTTAACTAAAAGTCTACCAGGTGTACCTTGTTTAACACCATGACCCATACCAACATATTCCATAGTATCACCATCCTTAACACCCTTTGGTATATTTACTTCGACTGTTTCTTCTTTGTTAATTATACCATCACCATGACATGTACCGCATGTATTATCAAACACAAACCCATTACCATTACATTGGTCGCACTCAATAACTTGTCTCATCTGACCAATAGGTGTGTTATGTACATGCATTACACTACCACTACCCTTACATTTACCACACATAGTTTTATTGGTTCCTCCATCACCATTACAAGTAGCACAAGGTGCATTTCTCCTGTATTTAAATCTCTTGGTGACGCTGTTGAATACTTCTTCTAATGATATCTTAAGGTTTATGACTAAATCATGACCCCTTCTTTCTTGTTGTCTAGTGAACGGATTTCTACCACCACCAAAACCAAATTCACGCATTATATCTTCCATAGATTGACCACCAAATGGGTTACCACCTATAGGTCCAGCTGAACCAAACCTATCATAACTAGTTCTTTTACTAGAATCACTTAGTGTGTCATAAGCTTCAACTATATCCTTAAATTTTTCTTCACCGTCTGGATTCACATCTGGGTGATATTTTTTTGATAACTTTCTATAAGCTTTTTTAATCTCTGATTCTGTGGCGTTTTTTTCAACACCCAATATTCCATAATAATCTTTACTCATCTATTTATTTTTTTACAAATATAACTATAATTATTAAATATGTACAGAGTAATACTTACTAAAAACGGGAAATACAAACAAACACTCCATAGATGTAAAACTATGGAGACATCATTTATTAATTATAATAGATTCATTGAGGAAAATAAAACTGTGTTATTCCCAAGAGAACATATTAACTATAACGGCATCAAACCAGTTGAGTATCGTATATATGTCGTAAAGGACACTGAAGAAAACGATGAGTTTAGGATACTAAGAGATAAGATGGGTAGGACTTATGAAGAGAAGCCATTATTCGGAATTTGGACCGTTTTGGCTGACCATGAATATCAAATAGAAGAAACATTTTGGATGTTTGGTAGGGACCCTAAGCATGATAGGGTTACTATTCATGATATCGTAAAACCAATGATGGAAGGTGCTTATAAAAAAACTATGACTAAACAAATCATTGTTGTTCATAATAAATTAGTCCTTCATAATGAAGACCAATTTGAAATGATTATTTGTAAAAATAAACTTGATGCTCAAAGACTTCACCACACACTACATAAAGCTTGTAAGAAAAATAAAATAAAGAGTGTTATCTTTATGGGTACAGCAAGTCCAGCTACAGTATCAAGAATGTATGAATTGATACATGAAAAGACTGGTTGGTTAATGGAAAAGATTAGAAGGACATCAACTAGACCTTAAAAATTCAATCTTTTGATGTTTAGGTTGTTGTTTGACCTTATATTCTAATTTAAGAGCCTCTGATTTACTCTCTACGAACTTGTATTCCTCTAAGATGACTGGTAATCTACCTCTAGTGTATTTTGCCCCCTTACCAGCATTATGCGCATCTAAACGCTTTATTATATTATTTGTTATACCAGTGTATAATGAACCATCATTACATTCTAATATATAGACACACCATTTATCTAAATTATCATAATCATTTATAAATCTAGCAGCATGCGATTCAATCAATCTAGCAAACCTATAACCATTTGTACCACGTTCTAAAGGTCCTTCAATACCTTTTAGTAATTTATCCCATTTTTCACTACTATCACTCATTATATTAAATCTTGTTCGTCCTGTAAGTAATTTTCTAGGTTCTTTATGATTCTAGTTAAGTCTTTATAGTCCTGGCTATCCTTACCACCAACCCTAAGTTCCAATAAAAGCTCTTCTACTTTATATAGAAGAGCCAATAATTGGTGTTCTCTTTGATTAGTCCTCTCCTTGCTCATCTACTTCGATTTCAGACTCTGGAGCGTCCTTACCTTCGTCAGCACCTTGACCTACATCAAAGTTCTTTGTAAGGTCTTCAACAATCTTATTTATTCTTTCCATATCAGCTTCAGCAACTTGTACTGGGTTGATACATTCAATTCTTTCTTCACCATCAGTTGGTATAAAGAAAGCCATAGCATTAGCTTCTTTTTGTAATAAAGCATCATTTACTGAATTTGCGAATGGTTGTATAATGTCTGGATTCATCATCATTTCTCTATCTAAATAGAATACAACCATTAAAGGATACCCTTTTTCCATAATTTATTGATTTTCTTTTTTATTATTATTATTATTATTATTATATTTTTCTCTAGCTCTAGAACTAATCATTTCTGGGTCACCATCTTCATCAAGTCTAACAAAGACAAGTGTATTACTAGCTACTAATTTTTGTTCACCAGAATATGGGTTATGTCTTCTAACTTCAATCTGGATTGTCACCGATGACCTACCTAATTTAATTACCTCACCATAAATTTTTATAATCCTATTAACTTTAACTTTTCTACTAAAGCTAACTTCACCAAAATTGGCGGTTACAACTCTTGGACTATCCGCAGCTTCAGCTGCTAAGATACCACCAGCTTCATCCATCCAACCTAGTAACTTACCACCAAATAAATTCCCGTGTGTACCTAAATCGGATTCTTTAACTATCCTTGATGTTATTAATTCCATTATTGATTAATGTATTCTTCATAACTTACCTCTTCCACATGTTCAAGTAAGTCAGTCTTATTATTCACCCAATCATCTGGTATAAAGTATTCAGCTAATAAAGTGTTTATCACCTCTTTTTTTTCACTATTAGAAACAATATCAGCTTTAAGTGGGTTTCCGTTATCATCAACCAAATAAACTATTGATTGAGAACCATCACTTTTCATTTCTTTTGAAACAATCTTCATTTTTTATTTTTAAAAACTCTTGTTATTATTATATCTAAATCTAACTAAAAAAAATGAAAGTGTAAAGCATAAAAAAAGGTTTATACGAAAAAAATCATATAAACCTTTTAATTTTATCGGAATGCGGGAGCGTTTACTTCAGAGCTCTGTAATGAAGGTTGTTTTTTACGGTACACATCCTAAGTTTTTTAGTGTACCAAATAGGTGCTAACAACTTTAAAAACACCACCTTTCAACTGTACTTAATATAAATCTAATTGTCAAAAAGTTTGCAGTATGCATTCCTTATATTTTAAACACGAATCGCTTCGTATCTTTCTGAACTAACAATGTTCATCATCATACCATAAGGTGTGATATCATTACCAGCTAATAAACTAGTTAATAACGCTGGACTGAAACCAGATACCAACGCAGTACCTTGCTTATCAAACTGTACTGGGTTATTGTCATTTCTTGATTGAATATTCCAGTATACAATTTTTGGCATATTGTATCCAGCATCAGTATACATCTTTTCAATCATTTTTTGAGCAGTTGGGTTCCATTCAGAACTTCTATTCCAATAACCACCACCAGTCGCACTATTAAATTCCATATCCGAAAGGATAAGAATCATAGTTGGCATTTCATCCTCAGAAATATTACTAGCCTTTGCTTTTTCAAGTAATACCTTGAACGTTTTTTCTAAGTCAGTACTACCACCCCATTCTGCATTAGATAATTGGTTATACCTATCTCTTAAATCACCCTTTAAGTATTGTAACTTTGGGTTAGAGTGGAAAGTGAAGAATGCATCTTTGAATGGCCCTTCATTTCTCTCAGAGATATATAAACCTAATGAGATAGCTACATCCATACATGTGATATTCGAATTACCACCAGCTGGTGTACCCATAGAACCAGAAACGTCTACCACTGGTAAAACTCTTTCCTTGTTACCTTCCATATAGTTAGGTAACGCCTTCCATTGTTCAACAGCACCGTCAGCAGAACCATACTTAAGGTTCTTAGTGATGTCATATGGGTATACTGCGCCAGCATTAATCTTAGTATCACCCTTTGAAAGTGAATTCAAGTATGTTTGGAACCTTACCCCATCATTCTTAGAAAATGCTTTCATGTAGTCAGACATCGCCTTTGATGGAACGTGTTCGTATGTGATAGCACCGAATTCTCTAGCACACATTAATTGCTCAACAGTGTTAGATAACTCAGCAAGCATCTTTCTATAAGCTTTTGGTGTCATACCTAAGTGCTTCCTTAATACACCAGCCCATCTCTTCTTTTCTCTATTTTTAGTATTACCTCTTGGCATCCATTTAGCTGCAAGACCGTTACCAGCCTTTAACGCCTTTTCGATTTCAGTAAGAGCTTCTTTTTCTAATTTAGTACCAACTAATACTAAGTAGTCATCGTACCTACCATACTCAGCAATAAGACCTAAATTCTTCTTAAGAATATCAGTCTTAGTGTTAGCAAGATACGTAAGGATATCTCTGAAAGTACCTCTTTCACCAGCCCCACCTCTAACATCTCTAGCCCAGAATAAAATCTTCATAGCTGTTAATGAATCTTCAGCAAAAGCCTTAGAAAAAGCATTAATCTTTCTTTGTTTATCTTGGCCTCTTAAAGCACCAATTTGGAAAAATAGGTCTACACAAGAATTAAGTGTAGTTGAATTTGTTGTCATACCGTTTTCAGTAACAGTATCTTCAGTTCTTAAAGCGTCAATTAAATTTGCCATAGTGTTAAAAAATTTGAATTAATATTCGTTAATTAATTTTAGTGTTCACAAACATATAACCTTTTTCTCCTTTTGTCAAGTTTTTTTAAAATTATTTTAATAAATTTTGTAATTTTATTTGTAACTCATTGAGTTTCATTTGATTATTTTCTATAATTTTTTGCTCATTCTCTGGCATAGTTATAGGGTATTGTGATTTAATCCTAGAAATCTCTCTTTGAAGTCTATCACCTTCTCTAATGTAATTGTCGTAAGCTTGTGCTTTTTGTTCTTGTGTCATATTAATTTATTTTAGTGAACCAAGCCCTAATAGTTGATGTTGTGTTTTGTATATTAGTGAACTCAGCATTATTTATTTGTCCGTCATCAACAAAGTAGTAACCAACATTGGTACTATAGTGACTACCACCGAATGGCATGAAGTATTTAAGTGTTAATTCATAGTTTGTTGATGAAGGTATTAATGAAAGTGTGTATGGTCTTTGCGCATTTTGATTTAACACATAATCATTATTTGTTGTAAATTCTATCGTATCATTTGGGTATTCTGTTGAGAATGCTGATACCATTTTAACTAGGACCCACTTGGTACCAACTAGTGGGTTACTTTGACTACCGTTACCGACCAGTGTACCACCATAAGTATACGTATCTTGCCAATTAGTTGTGTCCACCTCTTCTGGAACTTCTTCCAACGCTACAAATTCTTCTTTCTTACAAGAAGAGAATAAAAGTGCTATTACAACGAATAGAAGTGTAAATATTAAAAGTGTCTTTTTTGTTTCTATTTTCATATCATTTAATTAATGGTTCTTAACAAATGTAAGAAAAAGATTTTAATTAACCAAATCTTTTTTAACAAATCTTACAATAATACCACCAATTTCTAATTCAATGACATCCTTATGTTGAAACGCTGCACTCTCTGGATTAGCCTTATAGAATAAATGTTCATCCATCTTCTTATGGTTAACTTCACTCATTTCATATAATAAAACTAACCCCTCTTTATTAATATCATCGTTATTAATTACTTCTGAAACCGTTTTTATAATATCCTCATATTTCATATTAAAACCTTGTAAAAATATTTTTTAAAAATGTACCTAACTTTTGGTACCATTTTTTCTTTATTATAGTTATACCATTAGGGTTAGCTTTAACTTTCTGACCTAAACCCATTTTAACTTCATTAATAAACATGTTTTTCTTTCTTTCAACATCTTCTTTAGCGGCTTTAATCTCATTATTAATAGAATCAATAGTTTCTACTTTTTCTAAACTTTCTTCCTTTTCTAGACCACTAATAAAAGTTTTATTATGTTCTTTAAATTTTGAAATAACTGCTTCTAACGGTATTTTACCTTCTAAATTTGGTTTACTCATATCCTATTTATTTTACCCTTTAAACCTGGAAACAGTGGTTCTGGTAAATCATCTTTACTAAACCAACCGTAGTCTAGGTTCTCATGGTCTAATGTAGGAATAAATTCGCTATTTGTCAAGCTTTATTATCATTTTTAATAAATCTATTTTCATAACTACATAGTGGTTGTAGATTTGTAAAATGATTTAATTTAATAACTTCATTCTCATTAATTGCTGATGATATAGGTACTATATGGTCAATATCCCATGTCTTATTTTCTTCAATAATACCATCCTTCGGGTTACCGTAATTATCCCATGTCATCCAATCTTCCCATTTGGACTCGATATGTTCTTTAAATTCTTCGAATGAACAACCTAGAATATCTTCAGTTTTATTAGTTTTAGTAAACCCATTATTAGTTATACCATATCTAATTAAAGAAGATATATTACCTCTAAGTTTAAATATGGGGTCTGAATTTCTTTTATTCCTTTGATATTTGTTCTTACGTTCCCTTATTTCGTCTTTATTAGTTTCTCTATATTCTTTCTGATATTCTAAAAATTTTTCTTTATTTTCTTCGTAATACACTTTTCTTTTTTCTAATAGAATTTCTTTATTATTTTTCCTATATTCTTTTTGATACTTAGCTATTTGTTGCGAATTAAGTTCTCTTTCTTTCTTATTTTTTTCTTTGTTTTTTAAGTACCTTTCTCTATTAGATTTTTTCTTAGCTTCTAATCTCTCTTCTTCAGTATGATATTTCTTTTTTCTACCCATATTAAATTCTATTTATTTTACCCTTTAGGTTTGGGAATAGTGGTTCTGGTAATTCACCCTTATCGAACCAACCCCAATCTAAATTTTCTTCACACAATGTAGGTATGAACTCAGAGTTAGTTAATCCTTCGTAATAATGAAATACTAAATTTTTACTTGAAATATACTTTTTACCAATGAATTTGTACGAAATGATATTTGGGTCTATCTGCATTTCTTCATTAACTTCTCTTTTTAGACCGTCTAATATATCTTCCCCCTCTTCAATACCACCACTAACTAATGACCATGTGTTTGGTTCGTCACCAAAGTCATTTCTAAGTAATAATAGGATTCTACCAGTTGAGTTACACTTAACTAATACTCCAGCCGCAATTCTTTTGTTTTCGTTTTCCATCAACATATATCTAAGTTTGTTTTTAATTAAATCCTTCATATTATATAAATATTGACTTATTGAATGATAAGTGTTATCTTTAAAGAAAAATTAAAGTTATGGTAAATTTATTTATTTTTGTATTAGTTGCTTATGGGATTAGCAACATTTTAATCTATGGTTCAATCTTTCAAGGTTGGAGAACACTATTATCTAAATTAGGTACTGGTGATAAAAGTCTTTATAAACTATTTACTTGTATGATGTGCTTACCTACTTGGGTAGGATTTGGTTTATCTTATTTGTTACAATCACAAGGGGTTGACACACCTATGACCACTTATGGTGTTGAAAATTTACACTTATCAATATTTTTAGATGGTGTATTAACTAGTGGTGCTGTTTATGCGTTTAACGTATTAGTAGAACACTTTGAAGGTGAATAAATAAAAAAAGCCCCAAGGGGCTTTTTTTTAATAACTTCCAATCTTTTCTTCTTCACAGACTGGACAAACTTCATCTGAACCAGAACAATTACATGTTATTTTTGGTACATCGAATTCTTCTAATTCAACTTTACCACTCTTAGGTGGTAATTCAATATCTTGACCTTTAACATTCGTGATTTTAATTTCACCATTTACCTTTTCAGTTGTTTTTTTCACTTCTTCTGGGTCAGCTGGTGGTGGTAAGACTTCTTCTTCAACCTCAACATCATCTTCTAATGCAAAATTATCCATATCACCCAACGAAGGCATTACACCTGGTTTATTAAAAGTAAATTTAAGTTCTTGTAATTCTTGTAAAGTTTTTTCTTTAAATAGTTTCTTAAGTTCTTCTACCTTTTGTTTAAGTAATTCGTATTTCTTTTCTCTTTCAATATTAATGTTAATAACACCTTCAACGTAATCTAATAAGTCGT
>Ga0180432_10007204_pt1 | contig 14198 bp, 15 predicted proteins | sample SS_ome_10_FD_132414 | JGI IMG/M metagenome (GOLD analysis project Ga0180432, IMG submission 132414) | Hypersaline lake sediment archaeal communities from the Salton Sea, California, USA - SS_1_MS_2 metaG | ecosystem: Environmental > Aquatic > Non-marine Saline and Alkaline > Hypersaline >... | reverse complement strand
GGACAATAAATAGTTGTGGTGTTATTAAACCAAGATATCCAATTAAAAGAGATGACTTAGATAAATGGGAATCACGTTATCTTCCTGCACGAGATTTTGGTCTATTAATCCTTACTACAACAGAAGGAATTATTTCAAACGCTGAAGCAAGAAAAAAAGGTATTGGAGGGAAATTACTAGCATATATTTACTAAAAAACAGGGTGTGAAATATGGTAGCGATAACTGAGATAAAAGAAGAAATTAAAATCCCAAGCAACGTGGAAATAACAATAGATAACAAAATAGTTCATGTTAAAGGTGAAAAGGGTACTATATCAAAAACACTTTCACATCCAAGAATTAATATTAATGTTAATAACGATGTTGTTGGAATTAGCTGTCTTGATAATCCTAAAAGAGCCGAGAAGGCTTTAATTGGTACATTTAAGGCACATATTAAAAATATGATTATTGGGGTAACTGACGGATTTGAATATAAAATGAAGACAGTATTTGCTCATTTTCCTATTAAAACTAGTGTAGAGGGTAACTCGTTTATTATACAAAATTTTCTTGGAGAGAGATCACCAAGAAAGGCAAAGATAATTGAAGGCGTTACAGTGGAAACAAAAGGAGAAAATGTCACGGTGTCAGGTGTAGATAAAGAAAAGGTTGGACAAACAGCAGCCAACATAGAACGAGCAACAAGAGTTAAGAAAAGAGATATTCGTGTCTTTCAAGATGGTGTATACATCATAGGAAAGAGAGGTAAATAATTATGACAAAAGAAAGTGTCATCAAACAATTTACATCCATGAAAGGAGTTGGAAATGCAAAAGCAGAGCTTTTGTATAAAAATGGATTTGATTCAATTCAAAAACTTAAAAGTGCAACTATTAAAGACTTAGTTAAAATCAATGGAATTTCTGAAAAAGATGCAAAGGATATAATTAGTCAGCTTAAAGAACCAGAGAAAAAAGAACCAAGTAAATCAAAACCTAAACCAAAGACAAAACCTGAAGAAACAAAAAAAGAAGAGAAAAAAAGTCCTTCAAAAGAAAAAACTGATGAAAAACCAGTTGCAGATGAAAAAGTTGAGATAATTGAAGAAACAACTGATGAAGAATATAAGCCAAAGAAAAAACCAAAGTTATCAAAAGAACAAAAAGAAAAACTTCGGATTAGAAAACAGATTAAGAAACGAACGCCAACTTTTCTAAGAGAAGAATGGTTTAGATACAAACGCATTCCAAAGAACTGGAGAAGACCAGATGGTATAACATCAAAAATGCGAATTAATCTTAAATATCGTCCAAGTAAAGTCAGAGTTGGATATAGAGGACCTAAGGAAGTTAGAGGCCTTCATCCATCTGGTTTTGAAGAAGTTATGATTTATAACGTTGCTGATTTAGATAATATCAATCCTGAAAAACAAGCTGCAAGAATTGGCGGCAATGTTGGGACAAAAAAACGTCTTGAGATAGCAAAAAAAGCTGAAGAATTAGAAATTAGAATACTTAATATGAAGGTGTAAAAATGACTGATCTGCGAAATCAACGAAGAATAGCCTCATCTATACTAAAATGTGGAGCGAATAGAGTTTGGATGGATTCAGATAGAACAGATGAAATCGCAAAAGCAGTCACAAGATCTGATGTAAAGATACTTATCAACGGTGGAGCCATAAAAAGTAGACAATCTCAAGGTATCTCACGAGGGCGAAAGAAATTTAATCAAAAACAAAAGGATAAAGGTAGAAGGAAAGGTCATGGTTCAAGAAAGGGTGCAAAATATGCACGACTTCCAAGAAAAGAAAGATGGATAAGAACAATTCGTCCTATTCGTACATATCTTCGACAACTAAGAGATGACAAATCAATTGAAAAATCTGTTTACCGTAAATATTATCAAAAGGCAAAAGGTGGTGAATTTCGTAATAAACATCATCTAAAAACACATCTTATATCTGATGGCATTATAAAGGAGGATAAACAATGAAAGCAGGTCCTCGTTATCATGTAAAACCAAGAAGGCATCGCGAAGGTAGAACAGATTACAGAAGAAGATTAAGACTCTTAAAATCAAGAAAAACTCGTATAGTTGTTAGAAAATCAAATAAGAATATCATAGTTCAATTTGTTGAATACAGTCCTGAAGGTGACAAAATAAACATCTCTGTTGTTTCAAATGATCTTATAAAAAACTATAATTGGAAATACTCTGTTTCTACAACTCCTGCGGCATATCTTACAGGCCTAATTGCTGGAAAGAAAGCATTAGATAAAGGATTAAAAGAAGGAATACTGGATATAGGTAGATATAGACCCACAAATGGCAATAAACTTTTTGCAGCTTTAAAAGGAGTAGTTGATGCAGGAGTTCAGTGTCCCTATGACGAAGAAATGATACCATCTGAAGATAGAATACTTGGAAAACATTTAGATGAAAAAATTGCTCCTCTAATTGGGGAAATTAAAACTAAGACTATAGGAGGTAAATAATGTCACCAAGAGGTCGTAGAAGAAGTGGTGGAAGACCACAACGTAGGAAAACTGAAGAACCAGCTGTACAATGGGATCCCAAAACCCGTCTTGGTAGAATGGTTAAATCTGGGGAGATAACTACTATGAATTCGGCATTGAAATCAGGTCTTCCAATAAGAGAACCTGAAATTGTTGATATCTTGCTTCCTGAGGTTGAAGATGAAGTTATTGATGTAAAAATGGTTCAACGTATGACTGACTCTGGACGTAGAATAAAGTTTGTAATAACTGTAGTTGTTGGAAACAAAGATGGATTTGTAGGTCTTGGTCAGGCAAAGGGTAAAGAAGTTGGATCAAGTATTAAAAAAGCAATTGATGATGCTAAATTAAACATCATTGAGATTAGAAGAGGATGTGGATCTTGGGAATGTGGTTGTAGAAAACCTCATACTGTTCCTTTTGCTATAAATGGTAAAAGTGGATCTGTTGAAGTTACGTTTAAACCAGCTCCTCATGGCATAGGTCTTGCTACAGGTGATGTTGCAAAGAAAATTTTAAACCTCGCTGGAGTTCAAGATTGCTGGGCTTTTACAAGAGGTCAGACAAAAACTGTTGTTAATTATGCAAAAGCTGTTTTTGATGCTTTAAAACAAAATGCAGAGACACGTATAACATCAAGTGAAATTAGAAATATAAGTATTGTATCAGGAAGTATTGGTTTACCACCAGAAAAACCAACAGAAGTTGAGACAAAGGAGGCGTAATATGGTATATGCAATTATTAGAGTTCGAGGAATAGTAAATGTAAAACCTGATATCAAACGTACCCTAGAACTCCTTAGACTAACAAGAGTCAATCATTGTACATTAGTTGATGAAAATAAGATATTCAAAGGCATGTTACAAAAGGTTAAAGACTATGCTACCTGGGGAGAAATTGATAAAGAAACCCTTCCAAAATTGATAGAATCTAGAGGTATGCTTGTAGGGGATAAGCAAATAACAAAAGATTACTTAAAATCAGCAACAACATATGATAGTTTCGAAAAGCTTTCCCAAGCAATACTTGACAACAAGATTAAATATAAAGAAATTCCTGATGTAAAACCATTATTTAGATTAAGTCCACCTAAAATGGGATATGAAGGAATTAAAAGATCATTTAAAAACGGTGGTGCTTTAGGATACCGCGGAAAAGAAATAAATAAATTAATTGGGAGAATGATATAAAAAACTAGAATAGCCAAAAAATTATTATATATAATGTGTTTTATGTATTAATGAGGGTATGAAAAATGGAGGAAATTCTGTATAATATTGAAATCCATAAGGATTTGGATGAATTCCTAGGGAAAATATATTCAGACATCGATGGCGTAAAAGAATTTAAAAACGAAAGAATAGACAGGTTACTTCGAGACATTATCTTTGATATGCAGCTTGCTCTGGATGAATTTTCAAATCGATCTGCTGATTTTGCAGAAGGACCAGATGAAACAAAACAAATACTCTGATTTTTATAAAAAACAGCCATTAATCATATAATAACGGATGCATTCAAGGGCAATATTTTTAAATGTATCTGATATTTGGTGGTTCTACGACCCATATAATATGGAGGAATAATTTGGAATATACTCGGTTTGAAAAAGCGCGTATAATAGGTGCACGGGCGTTGCAGATATCAATGGGTGCACCATCTACACTTACAAAGATTCCAAAAGACGTTATTGATCCTGTTGGAATATCAATGCTTGAGTTTAAAGAAGGAGCAATACCAATTACTGTTAGAAGAAATTAAAGATAGTGAAGGAATACTTATATGGCTGAAAAAAAAGAAAAATCAGAAAGCGAAAATAAGATGATGGTATCTGAAGAGACATATATGACTTCAGGTGTTCATATTGGTACAAGACAAAAAACTTCTGATATCAAAGATTTTATATACAAAGTTCGAAACGATGGATTATACATAATTGATGTTAAAAAAACAGATGAACGCATAAAACAAGCTGCAAAATTTTTAGTAAAATACGATCCTTCAAAAGTACTTGTTGTATCTGTTCGTCAATATGGGCAAAAACCTGTACAGAAACTTAGTGAATTTACAGGTATGCAGGTACTTGAAGGAAGATTTAGACCAGGCACTCTTACAAATCCTAATTCAAAAGATTTCTTTGAACCAGAATCAATACTTCTTACAGATCCTCTTGCAGATATCCAGGCTTTAAAAGAAGCTAAAAATGTTGGAATACCTGTTGTTGCACTTTGTGATACAAATAATGAAACTCGATTTATTGATTATGTTATACCAACAAACAATAAAGGAAGACGTGCCCTTGCACTTATTTATTGGCTACTTACAAGAGCTATTCTTCTTGAGCAGGGTAAAATAAAATCAGAAGACGAGTTTACAACAACTGTTGAAGATTTTGAAGCAGAAATCTAAAAAAGCATTTTTTTTATATTTTTATTTACTCATAGGACAGAAAAGGAGATAACTTGGAAGTTAAAATAAACGAAAACATCATTCTTGTTGGAACGGCACATATTTCAAAAGACAGTGTTGAAGAGGTAAAATCTGCAATTGAAAGTTATAAACCCGATGTTGTCGCTGTTGAACTTTGTAAAAGACGGCATGAGGCCATTACAAAAAAAGATCAATGGGAAAATACTCCAGTTACCTCTCTTCTTAAGTCAAATAATGCATATCTTATGCTTGCTCAAACTTTTTTAGCTTCAATTCAGAGAAGACTTGGTAAAGAGTATGGTGTTGAGCCGGGATCTGAGATGATTGCAGCACTCAACGAGGCAAAGAAACATAAAATTGAGGTTGCATTAATTGATAGAGATATTTCTATTACACTCAAACGTGCTTGGAAAAAGATGGGCATCCGGGAAAAATTCCGTCTTGTTTGGGAGTTTCTTAAAGCAATTCTTGGTTATGATGAAGAAGAACTTGAAGAACTTGATCTTAAGGAGCTTATGAATCAGGATGTTATTTCATCGATGATGGAGGAATTTGGTGAAATTGCCCCGAGTGCTTCAACTGTTCTTATTCATGAACGTGATGAGTATATTGCAAAAAAAATACTTGATGAGAGTAAAAAAGGAAAGGTCCTTGCAGTTGTTGGAGCAGGTCATCTAAAAGGTATTGAAACGCATCTTAAAAACAAAAAACTTGATGTGGATTTAGAAAAGCTTGAATTTGTTCCAAAAAAACGATTTAGTATTTTAAAAGCTGTTGGATATGCTGTACCTGTTATTTTTGTTACATTAATTGTCTACCTTTTCCTAACTGGTGGTTGGGATAAGGCTGCTGATGCACTTCTTATGTGGTTTTTAATCAATGGCAGTCTTTCTGCTCTTGGTACTTTAATTGCACGAGGTCATCCTTTATCAATTCTTACCGCTTTTGTTGCAGCACCTCTTACGTCTTTAAATCCAGCCATTGCAGCTGGTTGGGTTGCAGGATTTGTAGAGTTTAGGTTAAGAAAACCTGTTGTTAAAGATTTTCAGGGTCTAAGCAAGATGGATAGTACAAAGGATTTTTTTAATAACAAAGTCATAAGACTTCTAATGGTTGTTGCTCTTGCTAATCTAGGTAGTATGATAGGAACATTTATCGCATTACCATATCTTATAAGCCTTGGAATTGGTGCATAATTTTATTTTTTCTCAAAACATTCATATGCTATAATACTAATTGAGGGTTGCATGCAGGAGAGAAGAAAGATATATACATCATTTCACGACCTGTCACCAAGTGAATATATGTATTTTCCTAAAGGTTCAATTGAAACATCAACAGCCGGTAGATTTAGTCGAGTTGAAATAAAACATCTACTAATTGCAATGGGCGTATTAACGCTTGCATTTGCATTTACGTTTAGTGGAGCAAGCTTATTATCTGGTTTTAAAAACATTCAATCTTTACCAATGGTTCTTCCTGTTTCTTTTTTAGGGATTTTAACAGCTTTTTTCTTTCATGAAATATCCCATAAATTTATGGCACAAAAATATGGTCTCTGGTCTGAGTTTCGAATGAACGCAAGATGGCTTATGATCTCACTTTTTTTAGCAATTTTTTCAGGATTTGTCATTGCTGCACCTGGAGCGGTTATGTTTCAAGGTGAAACAAGAAAATTTGAGATGGGGAAAATAGCAGCCGCAGGGCCAAGTGCAAATATAGTAATTGCAGCAATAACATATCCTTTGTATAGATTTGTATTTTTTGAAACTTCTTTTGGGAAAATTCTTGGTTTCATCTGTTTAATAAATGCATTACTTGGTACATTTAATTTGATACCTTTCGGACCATTTGATGGATGGAAAATTATTAGTTGGAATGGATTAGTATGGGCTGCTTTGTTTATAATTGGACTTATAATGATGATTCTTATATTTCCAATTGCTCCTCTTTTTTAATATAAAATATATATTTTTATATATCTATTTGTTTTTACAATGCAAATGTATATATCATAAATAATTGATAGATTTTTTAAAATGAAAACATTAGGAGTATATACAAAAGATTTTTCTCTTTATCATGATATTTTAAAGACATTAAAAAAACGTAAATTATCTTATGTTGTACTTTCCTCTCCTAAAAATATCCCAAAAAGAATTGGAGTTGTTTTAACATCCAAAGCAGAAAGTGAACAGATAAAAGCTCAAAGAATTGTTTCTGCGGATACATTTGATACTGTTGATTATGCTGTTGATATGGCTTTGAAGAAACTGATTGGAAAAAAACTTTATGAACAGGTCTATATTGGAATTGATCCAGGGGAACGTCCTGGTATTGCTGTTGTTGGAAATGATATGCTTCTTCAAAAAATCCAGGTTGATTCTCCAGAGAAAGTAGTTCAAATGATTAAACGTTTTTTAAAACTGTATCCTTCTAAAGAAACATGTATTCGTATAGGCCATGGCTCAATTCTTACAAGAAATCGAATAATTAATTCACTTATAAAATTAAATATACCAATTGAAATAGTTGACGAAACAAGTACAACCAATATACAACAGATAGGACGTTCAAAAAGAGATAGTGAAGCTGCTGCATCAATTGCTCTACTTTCAGGTGGAAGAGTGCAAACAAAACTACCACTAGAGCCAACAAGAGGTGCTATAAAAAATATACAAAAACATAGTAGAGAAATTACTGAGGGAAGATATACTATATCAGAAAAAATAGCAGAAAAAGTTTTAAAGGGAGAAATAAGTCTAATTGAGGCGATTGAAAAAGAAAAATTAAAACCCAAACGTTTATGAGTAAGTTTTCTATGCAGAGTCGGTAAGAGTAATGGAAAAAAAATACGCTCTGATTAGTGTTTTTGACAAAGAAGGAATAATAGATCTTGCAAAAGAACTATCAAATTCTAATGTTAATATAATCTCTAGTGGTGGAACAGCCTCAATTTTAGAGAATTCTGGCATAAATGTAACAGAGGTATCTGAATTAACTGGTTTTCCTGAAATGCTTGATGGAAGGGTAAAAACTCTACATCCAATTGTTCACGCAGGGATACTTGCAAGAAGAGATACAAAGGATCATATGGATACTTTGATGCATCATAGTATACATACAATTGATTTTGTTATCTGTAATCTATATCCTTTTGAAAAGACGATACAAAAACCAAATGTCAGTATAGAAGAAGTTATAGAAAACATTGACATAGGTGGCCCTACACTTATTCGTGCAGCTGCTAAAAACTACAAAGATGTGGTTGTTTTAACAAATCCAGATCAGTATCAAAATGTGATTGATGTTATTAAATCAGGAGAGAATTTTGATCTAAAATTTAAAGAAAAACTTGCAATTGAAGCATATTCTCATACAGCTCAATATGATGCAATTATTTCAAATTATTTAAAAGATAGATGGACTGATGAAGTTTTACCGACTAATGTAACAAAAACAATGAGAAAAATTCAGGATATGAGATATGGCGAAAATCCTCATCAAAAAGGAGCTTTTTATAAATCAATTCCATTAGAAACAGAGCCTTGTATATCAAATGCTGAACAGCTTCAAGGTAAAGAATTGTCATTTAACAATATACTTGATTCAGATTGTACAATTGAATGCATCAAAGAATTTAGCGATCCAACTTGTGTTATTGTAAAACATGCAACTCCTTGTGGCATTGCAAGTTCAAATAAACTTGTGCAAGCATGGAAAAATGCTTATGCAACAGATATTTATTCTCCTTTTGGAGGCATTGTTGCATTTAATAGAGAGGTGCAAAAAGATATTGCAGAGGAATTAAAAGATTTCTTTTTGGAAGTAATAATAGCGCCTAAATTTAGTAAAGACGCGCTGAGATTATTTGGTAAAAAGAAAAACCTTCGACTTCTTGAATTAAAAGATCTTCGTGGGGATATAAAAAGAAAAGGAATTAATTATAGAAGCGTTGTTGGAGGTTTTCTTGCCCAGGAAAGAGATGTAATTTTATCTGATAAAAAAACTTGGAAAATTGTTACTGAAAAAAAACCAGATAAAAAGGATCTTGAATCTATGGAATTTGCTGTGAAATGTGTTAAACATGTTAAATCCAACTCTGTTTTATTTGTAAAAGATACACGTACTGTTGCTATTGGTGGAGGGCAAACATCTCGTGTTGATGCAGCTTGGATAGCGACACATAAAGGAAAAGAAAATATCAAGGATTCAATTATGGCAAGTGATGCATTTTTCCCATTCCGTGATGCTGTTGATGTTGCTGTAAAAGCTGGTGTAAAAGCAATTATTCAACCTGGTGGGTCTATTAGAGATGAAGAGGTAATTGAAGCTGCAAATGAGAATGGCATATCAATGGTGTTTTCAGGTCAGCGTTATTTCAGACATTGATCTACTAAATGTTCTTAAAGGAGAAGATATATCTATAAACAATGAAGTTTAATATAAATTGTAGAGATGGCCCTGCTAGAATTGGAGAATTTTTAGTTAATAGTAAAAAAATTAAAACTCCAAATATTGCTTTTATTGACACATCTAGGTTTAAAGCACCTGATTTTTCTGAGTTTATAACAACAAATCAGAATATTAAAACTGATAAAATAGTATTACAAGTAGGAGGAAATCTGTTTTCTATTTTAGATAAAAAAAATAGTGGCGATTTATTAGTTAATAATTTTTTATTTTATCCAAAAGATGTATCAACTAAATTGCATTTAGACTCAATTAAACATGTTAAAATTGACAATAATAATTGTTGTATAATACCTGCAAATATAGAAATTATTGATGATTTTTTACAAAAAAATAATGCAATATTGTTTATTGTTTCAAATGCATCTCAGTTGTTTTTTCAACAATCAAATTTTATTGAATTTATTGTATTTTTGAGAGAGAAAATTGGTTATCAAAGATTGATTTATTTACCTAGTATTGGTGATCCTTTAAGTTTTGCTTTTTTTGCATATTTAGGTGTTGATTTTTTTGATTCTTCCTCGGCTATAATTGCTGCAAGAAATAATATCTTGCTTTTTCCAACTGGTTTTTATAATAAAAATGTTTTAAATGAGATTGCTTGTTGTTGTCCCTCATGTAAAAAATTAAAGATAGATCCTTGTGATATGAGTTTTCAACAGATATTAAATCACAACTATTTTACTTTATATAATGAAATAAAAAATGTTAGAAACGCAATTTTCCGTGGTGATTTAAGAGAACTTGTTGAAACAAGAGTATCAGCAAGTCCTCATCTATCTGCTATGCTTAAGATACTTGATAAAAATCAATATGAATTTTTAGAAAAAAGGACACCGATAATTCGTAAAAATTTTATCTATTGTGCAACAAAACATTCCTTGTTTAGACCTGAGGTAATTAGATTTCAAAATCGGGTTATTAATAGATACAAAAAACCAGATTGTACAAAAATACTTTTATTATTACCCTGCTCTGCAAAAAAACCATATTCTTTTTCAAAATCCCATAAATTATTCAAAGATGTTTTATTAAATATAAAAAACCCTAATATTGTCCATGAATTAATAATAACCTCACCAATTGGACTTGTACCAAGAGAGCTTGAATTAATATATCCTGCATCTAGATATGAGATTTCTGTTTCTGGACATTGGTATGAAGATGAAAAACAAATGATTAGAACTCTTTTAAAACAGTATTTAAAACAAAATGATTACGATGAAATAATAATTCACCTACCACAGAATATACAAGTTTTTATTAATGATTTATTCAAAAAACCAATAATTACCTGTGATAATACTCCGATATCAAAAAAATCTTTAGAAAAACTTTCAGACGGTCTAATTCAAATAACAGATGGATATAACCCTGTTGATTTCTCTATAAGAGTTTATGAAAATATGTTTGCTATTGCATCATATCAGTTTGGTAAAAAAATAGCTCAAAAATTACTTGAAAATTGTAAGATTAGAGGAAAATATCCGTTCCAAAAAATAATGCATAATAACATACAATTAGGTATGTTAACAAAAGATAGAGGGCTTATTTCGCTAACATTTGATGGAGCAAAAAGAATTGCTACATCAAATAAATTCTTAGTTGAGATATATGATGATTTCAACCTTGTTGGTTCGGTGTTTGCACCTGGTGTTAAAGATGCAGATGAAAAGATTAGAATCGGTGATGAGGTTGTTGTTATAAAAAATAAAACAGTGTGTGGTGTTGGAGTTGCTATGATGAATGGAGTTGAGATGAAAGTTTTAAATTATGGTGAAGCAGTAAAAATCAGACATAGACATTAGACTGTCTTCATGGATTGTTCTTCACCACAATATGGACATGAATAAACTTGTATTTCTGCATATAAATCAGTTCCCTCAGCCCATATAGATACTTGTTCTCCACAATTTTTGCATTGGAATTTTATATTCTTTGATTTCTTATTTGGTATTTTTTCAACTACTAAAGCAGGTGATGGTGATATTCTACCAACTGCTCCACAGTCAGGGCACGTTAGTGTAAATGGTTTTTTATTGTTGCTTTTTGATTTTTTTACAGCAAATATTCCATCACACTCTGGACATTTAAAGTGATATAGTTTTCCTTCTAATTCTTTTTCAAATTCCTCAACAATATCAGTTGATTCAACTGGTTTTTTTTGTTTTGGAATAACAATTAAAATAATTGTTATTATAAGAAGAATAGCATATGATACTGCAATACCAATAATCCATTCTTTTTCATCTATTACATCCCATATAGAAACTAATAGTACAATAAATGATAGAATAATCATAAGTGTAAAAAGAATTATTTGATTGTTTTTTGTTAAATTCATTTATTTCGCCTCCAAATGCCATAAACAGATAATGATAAAATAATTATAAATGAGATAAACGAAACAGCAATATATGCTCCATTATCCATTATTCTATCAATTATATCCTCTTCGGATTTTGGATCTGTTGGATCTGTATTATTCTTGTATTCCTCTAGATTTGTATCTCCATCACCATCTTCATCTTCATCTGCATCAGACGGATCATATGGGTCAAAACCATATTTTTCTTCCCATTGATTTGGCATTCCATCACTATCAATGTCATCTAAATCATTTGTAATCCAAAAATCTATTTTTTCAGTATTATCATTATCATAGTTATCTGTTACATCTAATATTGCTTCGTATTTACCAATTTCAACAAAGCTTTGTGTATACTCATATTCTCCCTCTTTAGATAAATCTGAAATATTTTCTATATCTTTTTGATCATCAGGGTAGTTAATTGTTAAAAAAACAGATTTAATTCCATATTTATCTGAAACAATACTTCTTATCTTTACTTCTTCATCAACTAATTGAACTATTGGAGAAACATCAAAGAAATTTATCTTTGGTGGAGTTTTATCCTCTGTTATGATAAAATAATTGGTTTTTGTTGTTTTATTTGCAAATTCTGAACCATCAACTGCTGTTATTGTAAAATTATATCTACCAACAATTTCTGTTTCTTTAAAGATATAACTATAAATATTATTATCTTTTAATGACATGTAGTCTTCATAAGTCTTATTTTTTGGAGGATTTGTAATTGAAATACTTACATTATCTATACCATCATTATCTGTAATTCTTGCTTCTATCTTAACAGATGTTTCAAATTCTTGGTCAGATATTGGATAGATATAGATATTTGGATTATCCATCTCTTTATAAATACCTTTGACTTCTATTGTATTTGGTATTGAAGATTTACTATTATTTCCAATATTTGAATCAGGATTTGATGAATTTGAAACTATTACTATTCCAACTACCCATCTGTGATTTAGAGTACCGTATTCTGCAGGATTCCATACTAGACTAATATTTTTTGTTTTATTTATTGAAACATTTAAATAAGTATAATTTTTTAATCCAGAATATGTTATTACATCGTCATCACAGGCTCCATCTCCATCTAAATCATTTTGTTCAACATATAGATTTACTCGATAATGCAAAGCATCTCCAAGACCTGTGTTAGTGATATTTGCATAAAATATAACTGGTTCACCTTCGATAACTGGCTCTGATGGATATGAAATGTTAACAACTCCAAGATCTGGACGTCCTTCGATTGTTATATTTTTGGATATTGTATTGTTGTTCTCATTTCCTTCTAAAATATCATCATTAGCATCAACTTTAACACAAATAGTATAATCACCTAATTCCTCTGGTTTCCATACAAAATTAACAACTCTTTCTTTGTCTTTTTCAATTGTTACATTTTCTCTAAACTTAAATTCGTCGTTTATCTTTAATGTAACATTTACATCCTCAACAGTTACATTAAAACCAATTAAAGTCGCATCAATATTGATATTTGTACCTTCATAGTATATCCCATATTCTGATGATGTTGAATAAATATTTAGAGACGTAGCTGCAAAATCAGGATAACCTATATAGAAATCATGTGTAACCTCATCATTATAATATCCTGCATCATCTGTTGCATTTATAATTAGACTCCAATTACCTTCAAATATGAACGATTTTTCTCCATACCAATTTATATTATCATCAGAGTTAAGTATTAATGTAGAAACATAAACTTGTTCTCTGTAAAAATCTACTTCTACATATGATGCATTGGCCTTTGTCTCAATTTCAATAGACATTATTGTTTCTTTTGGATTATTTGGATTATAATAATTATTCAAATGTTGAGTAAGATTTACCCACCACCCATCTACAGAGCCAATAAAAGTTGTTGATATACCCTGATCAGTTAGATTCATATCAACTGTTTCTTCTGTGGAAGTTCTAGTTCCAGAATTGATATCTACATCAAAATATACACAATAGAAATAATCTCCACTTACAAGCCAGGAAAGCCGACCAGTTGCATTTGTTTTTTGGTTAAATCCATAACTTTCATTGAACCATGATTTGTTAATTACTTCAATAAAATCACCAGATATGCTATATTTAACAATTTTAATTGTATCATTTTCAAATGATTCATTAATAATATCTAAATCATCTAACCATTCAGTGAAATTAACAAACTTTGAACAATTACCCGTCCCAGATAATCTATAAACTTTTCTATAATGCCAGCTATTATTCCACCAGGATAGTCTTCTTGGCCCCACATTTATATTGTTTTTTTCTAAATAATTATTGTTGTTATATTGCTCATTAATTTCATCATTTGGATCAAGTGTTATATTTATATCTATAATACCAAAATCTTCTGGAGTCCATTCAAACTCTAGCGTATATGTTTCTTCTTT
>Ga0180432_10007203_pt1 | contig 14198 bp, 10 predicted proteins | sample SS_ome_10_FD_132414 | JGI IMG/M metagenome (GOLD analysis project Ga0180432, IMG submission 132414) | Hypersaline lake sediment archaeal communities from the Salton Sea, California, USA - SS_1_MS_2 metaG | ecosystem: Environmental > Aquatic > Non-marine Saline and Alkaline > Hypersaline >... | reverse complement strand
CGCCTGTGGGTGAATCTCTCAGGTACCCGGACAACAGGGTTCCCGGCAACGCTTCGGCGGTGCCGTCCATAACAGCCGACAATCCTGCCGGCTGTTCCGACTCGCCAACGATCTCGGCGGACTCGTCAGGAAAGGAACCCGCATGTCAATCGCCCCATCTCCCGCCGACCTTGACCGGCAGCCAGCGGCAGCATGCCCGCCATCACCTCAGCAGCCGCCGGGCGTGTCAGGCTTTGCGTCGCGGCATATCGGCCTGTCAGCAGCCGCCACGGAGACGATGCTGGCGGCTGTCGGAGCCGACTCGCTCCCGGGACTAGTCGACGAGATCGTGCCGGCCGGGATCAGCCGCCGGCAGCCGATGCAGCTGCCCTCTCCGCTCTCCGAGCCGGCAGCCTTGGCCGAACTGAGGACCATCGCCGGCCGCAACAAGCTTCTCAAAAGCTTCATCGGGCAGGGCTATCACAGCACCCACACCCCGGGGGTGATCCAGCGAAACGTGCTCGAAAATCCCGCGTGGTATACAGCCTATACGCCGTATCAAGCGGAGATCTCTCAGGGCCGAATGGAAGCGGTGCTGACTTTCCAGACGATGGTCTGCGATCTCACCGGCATGGAGATCGCCAACGCGTCGCTGCTCGATGAGGCCACCGCCGCCGCCGAGGCGATGACGCTCGCCTTTCGTCTGCACAAGGGCGAGGCGACTGTCTTTCTGGCTGACCAGCGCTGCCATCCACAGACCCTCGAAGTGCTCGCCACCCGGGCCGAGCCGCTCGGCATCGATCTGGTGATCGGTGACATCGATGAACTCCTTGCCGAACGAGACTGCTTCGGTGCGCTCGTGCAGTACCCGGCCACCGACGGCGGCCTGAACGACTGGCGGGAACTGGCCGACCGGGTGCACGAGAAGCGGGCCCTGCTCTGTGTTGCGGCCGACCCGCTGGCCCTCACGCTGCTGACTCCGCCCGGTGAATGGGGTGCCGACATCGTCGTCGGCTCGACCCAACGCTTTGGCATGCCGATGGGCTGCGGCGGACCCCATGCCGCCTTCTTCGCCTGCCGTGATGCCTTCAAACGGTCGCTTCCCGGTCGGCTCGTCGGGGTGAGCGTCGACGCTGCCGGGAGGCCTGCCTATCGGCTGGCGCTGCAGACCCGCGAGCAGCACATCCGTCGCGAGAAAGCGACTTCAAACATCTGCACTGCGCAGGTGCTGCCCGCCGTCGTGGCGGCGATGTATGCGGTCTATCACGGTCCGGAGGGACTGAAGACCATCGCCTACCGGGTCGCTCAGTTGACGGCGACGCTCGCCGCCGGCCTCGAGCAACTCGGCTTCTCGCGGCGGCACGACCGCGCCTTTGACACCCTCGCGGTGGAAACCGGCGAGCAGACCGCACCGCTGGCCGTCCGGGCCCGGGACGCCGGCATGAACCTGCGGGAACTCGACCGGGCCACCCTCGGCATCAGCCTCGACGAGACAACCACCCCCGCCGACGTCGTGCGGCTCTGGCAGGTCTTTGCCGATGATCAGGCGGTACCGGAGTTTGCCGACTGCGAGGCGACCGCCGCCCCACTGGTACCGGAAGGTCTGACCCGGAAAAGTGATTTCCTGACCCATCCCGTTTTTCACACCCATCGCAGCGAAACCCAGATGCTGCGTTATCTGCGGGAGCTGGCCGACCGCGATCTGGCGCTCGACCGAACGATGATTCCGTTGGGCAGCTGCACGATGAAGCTCAATGCCACCAGTGAGATGATTCCGATCAGCTGGCCGGAATTTGCCGACGTCCACCCCTTTGCCCCGGCCGACCAGCGGGAGGGCTATGCGATCCTGCAGCGGCAGCTCTGCGACTGGCTCGGCGAGGCGACCGGCTATGCCGGCATCAGCCTGCAGCCCAACGCCGGTGCCCAGGGCGAGTATGCCGGCCTGCTGGTCATCCGGGCCTGGCAGCGGGCTCGCGGCCAGGGCCATCGCGACATCTGCCTGACCCCCGCCTCAGCCCACGGCACCAATCCCGCCAGCGCGCAGCTGGCCGGCATGCAGGTGGTGGTGATCGGCTGCGACAAGCAGGGCAACGTCGACCTGCAGGAGCTTGCGGAAAAGTGCCAGCAGTTCAGCGAGCGGCTGGCGGCGGTGATGATCACCTATCCGAGTACCCACGGGGTGTTTGAGGCAGAGGTAAAAGAACTCTGCGACATCGTCCACCGCCACGGCGGCCGGGTCTACATCGACGGGGCCAACATGAACGCCCTGGTCGGCACCGCCGAGCCGGGCCGCTTTGGAGGTGACGTCAGCCACCTGAACCTCCACAAGACCTTCTGCATTCCGCACGGCGGTGGCGGCCCGGGCGTCGGACCGGTCTGCGTGGTCGACGACCTGGTGCCGTTTCTGCCGGGCCACGCCGCTGGCGGCGTCGAGACGACCGGTGGCGTCGGGGCAGTCTCGGCGGCGCCGCTGGGCAACGCCGGGGTGCTGCCGATCAGCTGGATGTACATCCGGATGATGGGGGCGGCCGGCCTCCGGCAGGCGACCGAAGCGGCGATCCTCTCGGCCAACTACGTCAGCGTGAAGCTTCGTGATCACTACCCGACGCTCTACACCGGCACCGGCGGCCGGGTCGCCCACGAGTGCATCCTCGACCTCAGGCCGCTCAAAGAGACCAGCGGCATTACCGCCGAGGATGTGGCCAAACGGCTGATCGACTACGGCTTCCACGCCCCCACCCTCAGCTTTCCGGTGCCGGGCACGTTGATGGTCGAGCCGACCGAGAGTGAGGATCTGGCAGAACTCGACCGGTTCATCGCGGCGATGATCGCAATCCGCGACGAAATCCGCCGGGTGGAGGAAGGCCGCTGGCCCCGGGACGACAACCCGGTGATCCGGGCCCCGCACACCGCCGCCTGCCTGGCGGCCGAGCGGTGGACGCGGGCCTACACCCGAGAAGAGGCGGTGTTTCCGCTTCCGGAATTGAAACGGCGGAAATACTGGCCGCCGGTCGGCCGGATCGACAACGTCCATGGCGACCGCAACCTGTTTTGTAGCTGCGTGCCGGTCGAAAACTGGGCAGAACCAGCCGGCTCCGACTGACACCGAGCCTTGGTGATCCCGGGAACGATCTCCGGCAGTAACCGGCGGTGTTTCATGACATAGACAGTCAGCGGCGGGTGCCTGAACCGGATTTGCCGCTGCTGGCCGCAGACTGGGCCGGGCCTGCAACGGGGATTGCCATGCGCCGACAACTTCTGACCGCCTGGGCGTTGCTCTTCGGTGCCGGGGCATTCGGGGGCGGCAGCGTCGCGGCAGGCGAGCAGACAGCGGCACAGCGGCATTTTTTTGAGACCCGTATCCGGCCGGTGCTGGTGCAGCATTGCTACGGCTGCCATGCGGCGGACGCTGATGAACTTGCCGCCGGGCTCAGACTCGACGATCCCGAGGCCATGCTGGCCGGCGGTCAATCGGGCCGAGCGATCGTGCCGGGTGATCCCGACGCCAGCCTGCTCGTGCAGGCGTTGCGGTACGACGGGCTCGAAATGCCGCCGGAAAAGCCTCTGCCTGCGGCGGTCGTTGCCGACTTTGAACACTGGATTCGCCGGGGGGCCGTCGATCCCCGTGAGGTTCAGGCAGTCGCGAACGATCAGGCCGCAGCAGCACCGCGGCAACGGCTCTGGTCCCTCGCCCCGCTTCGCGATTCCGAGCCACCGGCTGTCGGCGACCCCGGCTGGCCGCGGGACCCGCTCGACCGGTTTGTGCTGGCCCGACTCGAAGCTGGGCAAACGCCCGTCGCTGATGACGCCGCGGCTCGCGACCTGGTTCGGCGGCTCTGCTTCGACCTGCACGGCCTGCCGCCGACCGCTGAACAGATCGATTCATTCACAGCGGCCTACGCAGCCAATGCCGATGCCGCGGTGGCCGAACTGGTCGACCGGCTGCTCGCCCAGCCGCAGTATGGCGAACGATGGGGCCGGCACTGGCTCGATGTCGCCCGCTATGCCGAATCAAACGGCAATGACGGTCTCGGCCGGAATCCAACCTTTCCTCATGCCTGGCGGTATCGCGACTACGTGATTGCGGCGTTGAACGACGACCTGCCCTATGACCGCTTTCTCGCCGAACAGATCGCCGGCGACCTGCTGCCGAGCGGCTCCCCGCAGGAGCGTGACCGCCGGCTGGTCGCCACCGGCTTTCTGGCTTTGGCCGCCAAGCCGGCCAAGGCGATGAACCAGAACTTTGAGATGGACGTGGTCGCCGACCAGATCGATCTGGTCGGCCGCGGCGTCCTCGGCCTGAGCATCGGCTGCGCCCGCTGCCACGACCATAAGTTCGATCCGATTCCGACCCGTGACTACTACGCCCTGGCCGGTATTTTTCAGAGCACCGAGACACTCTGGGGAGCAGCCGGTCACGAAACGCTCACCGCACCTCCGACCGACCTGCATCGGCTCTCGACGGCCGAGCGGGTGCTGCCTCCCGAGGGCTTTGTGGAAACAGTCGTACTGCGGGACTCGGCGACCGGTGTCCCCAAGAAAATCCCACCGCCGAAATGGCCCGCCGGCACGCCAGTCGCCATGGGGGCCCGCGACCGCAAGCAACCGGCTGATTCCAAAATCAACATTCAGGGAGAATCGAAGAAGCTCGGCCCGCAGGTTCGGCGGGGCTTTCTGGCAGCGCTGCAGCCACCGGCGACTCCCGAGTTTGCCGTCAGCCGCCGCGAGAGCGGCCGGCTGCAACTGGCCCGCTGGCTGACCAGCACCGCCCGACCGCTGACTGCCCGGGTGCTGGTCAACCGGGTCTGGCAGCATCTCTTCGGCCGGGGACTGGTCGGCACGCCCAATGATTTTGGCGTCTTCGGCGAACCTCCCACGCACCCGGCACTGCTCGATCATCTGGCGGCCCGGTTCATTGACGAGGGCTGGTCGATCAAACGGCTGATCAGGCGCATCACCACCAGCCGAACCTATCGACTGACCAGCCGGGATACCCCCGACCGCATTGCCGCCGATCCGGAAAACCGGCTGCTCAGTCGCCACCGCCGCCGGCGGCTCGACGCCGAGTCACTCCGCGATGCGATGCTCGCCGCCAGCGGCCAGCTCGACCGCTCCCCCGGTGACGGTTCGCTCATCCGGCATCGGGACATCCTGGTGAATCTGGCAGGGAACCTGCACAAGCCGAGCAACCGTCGAAGCGTCTACCTCTGCTATCTGCGAGGCGCACCGCCGCCCGCCCTTGCCGCCTTTGATCTGCCCGACTTTCGCGAGCCCGTCGGCCAGCGGGATGTCGCCACTGTCCCGGGCCAGGCCCTGCATCTGTTCAACAACCCGTTTGTCGTCGCACAGGCCGAGCATCTCGCCCGCCGCGTCTACGGGCTTGCCGCCGATGACCAGGACCGGCTCGGGCTCGCCTTCCGGTTTGCCCTCGGCCGCGACCCCGACAGCGCAGAACGGGTGCAGGCCCGCGGCCTCCTGGCTGGACTGCGGGCAAGCCTGAAGGCCGCCGAAAAATCAGGGGAGCAAGTCTGGACGGCCTTCTGCCAGGCGCTGCTCATGAGCAACGAATTCCGCTACATCGACTGATCCGGCCCTGCCTTCCGGAAGCACTTCAAAGCCGATCGACCCCATCGTCCAAACGCCTGCGAAAGCCGAGGTTCTGATGACTGTCTCCCGCCGCCAACTCCTCCAGACCGCCTCCTGCGGGTTCGGCTCCTTGGCGTTGCAGGCCCTCTGCACCCAGGCTGCCTCGGCCGGGGTGACCCGCATTCCGGCCCGGGCCCGGCGAGTCATTTTTCTCTGCATGAGCGGCGGCCCCGCCCAGCTCGACACCTTTGACTACAAGCCGCAGACAGGCAACAAGCCCCACCCCGGCTCGGTGGTCCCCTTTCGCCGGCACGGCGAGAGCGGCCTCTGGATTTCCGACCTGCTGCCGGAGATCGCCCGGCATGCCGACCAGCTCTGTGTGATCAACGGCATGCATGCCGACACGACGATCCACGCCCAGTCCTTCCTGCAGCTGCACACCGGAGAGCGGCTGCGGAAGCGGCCAAGCCTCGGCTCGTGGATCAGCTACGGGCTGGGCACCGAAAATGAAAATCTGCCTGGCTTTATCAGCCTCAACACCTCCAAACGGTCGGTCTACTCCTCTAGCTTCCTGCCGGCGGTTCACAACGGGACGCCGATCGGGGTCAACGGCGAGAACATGTCGACGGCCACAATCGCCAATCTCGAGGGCGGTCAACTGCCGCGGTCGGCCCGCCGGCAGCAGCTCGACTTCGTCCAGCAGCTCAATCGTCGGCATGCGGCTGTCCGACAAGCGGACGACCGGCTGGAGCAGGTCATCGAGTCGATGGAGCTCGGCTTCCGGATGCAGACCGCCGCCCCCGACTTGCTCGACCTCAGCAGCGAGTCGGCGGCCACACTGGCCCGCTACCGGGTCGGCCGCAAGGAGGAGCAGATCGGCACCTGCAAGCCGAGCGACTTCGGGCGGCAGTGCCTGCTAGCCCGCCGATTCGCTGAGGCGGGGGTGCGGTTCATCGAGGTCAACCACGGCAGCTGGGATCAGCACAAGAACCACCGCCGCGACCTGACCGCCAACTGTGAGGCGACCGACGCCCCGATTGCGGCCCTGCTGCAGGATCTCCGTGAACGCGGCCTGCTCGAGGACACGCTGGTGGTCTGGGGCGGCGAATTTGGTCGGCCGGGCCTCACACCCGACAACGGCAAGGATGAGACCGGGCATAACTCGCGGGGCTTCACCTTCTGGCTCGCCGGTGGCGGGACCCGGGGGGGCCGCGTCCATGGCAAAACCGACGGCACCGGAGCTCGTGCCGTCGAGGGCAAGGTCCACTTCAGAGACCTGCATGCCACGATCCTGCACCTGCTCGGGCTCGAGGCCAACGACTTGACCTACTGGTACGCTGGCCGCCACCATCGACTGACCGGGCCGGAGGGAGGCCGGGTCGTGCACGAACTATTCGCGTAAGCGATGGCGGCCGGGGGCTTCCCGGCCCGCCAGACCAGAGATGTTCCCGCGTCATGGATGATCCCTCGTTTTTCGTCGGCTGGGGCACGCTCTCGCTGATCAACGCCGGCCTGGCCCAGGCAAAGGGCCGCAGCGGACTGATCTGGTGTCTGCTCTCCCTGCTTCTCGGGCCCCTGGCAACGCTGCTGATCGTGGTTCTCGACCGGGTGCGGCCGTCTGATTTCTGAGCCTTGGCCGCTCCCGAAACGGCGGCGGCCGAGCCAACTGTCTCCACTGAGCCGGGGCTGATTTCACGCCGGCGGGCGGGCCGACTTTCCTGCCACCGCTCTCCTGCAATACTTTCTTGAGTCGTCATCTCTGCGGACCATGCACGGTTCCGCGGTCACCGGCAGGGACAGGCCCCCCTCAACGTGGAGGACCTGTCATGTCCCGCCTTTCTCCCCGACCCGCAGACCGTCTGGCCTCAGTCGATACCGCTGCCGGTGGGGCGGTCCGCTCAGCCACCGACATCAATCGGGCCGAACATGCGGTCTGGCTCGAAACCCTCGCCCGCTGGCGGCACGACATCGATCGCTGGCAGGAGGAGCACCGCTCGGCCATCGAGCGGCTGACGCGGCTGCAGCGCGGCATTGAAGACCATGGCTGCTGCCTCGCTGACCATGCCGTCATCATCGATGGCATTGAAGAGGCCACCCGTGCCCACGATGCCCGGCTGGCCACCACGACGATCACCGACCCCGGCCTCAAGGCCGACCACCTGCAGCAGCAGGCCGACCTCGTGCACTCCGGGGAGATCCATCGGCAGATCGCCGAACACCACGCCGGGGTGATGGCTGCCCTGCAGGCGGTGGAAGCAGCCCTGGCGGCACCGCTGAAGTGCCACCTGTTAGCGAGCACCAGCGGGGACCGGCCGCATGAATGAGACGCTTTTTTTGATGTTCATCGTGGCGATCGTGCTGATTGCCTCACTGAGTGTCCTGGTCTATCTGGCCCTGATTGCCTCGAGCCCGGAATAGTCCAAAGCCCAGGCCTGAGACCACCACGATCGTCACCGTGCCGGCCAGCTGCCAGGGATCGTGCAGGCACATCAGCACGGCAAAGGCGAGCGTGACGGCCACGTAGATGCCGGCGGCAGCCAGGACCGCAACGGGAGCCCGCCCATCGTTGCCTTGCCGGGCCCCCGGCAGCAGCAGCGTTGTGACCGTCAGCGCCGAACACAGTGAGAGCGTGACACCGAGATAGCCGAGCAGGCTGCGGATCGTCGCCAGTTGCACCAGACCCATCGCCAGGGCTGCCTGCACCAGCACCGCCCGGCTCCGTCCGGCAGGGCCGGCAAGCCAACGGGGCAGAATCTGATCATCAGCCATCGCCACGGCGACCCGGGAACCGGCCATCGTCATGCCGGCCGCCGCGGAGAAGGTCGAAAGGACGATCGCCAGCCGCATCCACCACTCAAACCGCGGTCCGCCGAGTGCGGCAGCAGCCACCGCCGCCACCTCGGCCTGACCGGCGAGGTCTGCAGCCGCGGTCGACCGCAGGAAGACATCGTTGAGCAACCAGTAGATTGCAGTGACCAGCAGCGTGCCCAGCAGCACGGCGCGGGGGACGGTTCGCCGGGGCGACCGGGCCTCTGAGGCGATGTAGACCGCCTCGTTGAACCCGGTGTAGCTGAACATGATCCACATCACCGTCGTCGCAAAGCTGCCGATGGAGAGACCCGCCGAAGCGACGGGAACCTCACCGGCGGCATGCTGGTCGCCGAGAACTGCCGTGTAGCCCCAGATGATCAGCCCGCCGATGGCGAGCATCTTCAGAGCAACCAAACCGGTGTTCAGCCTCGCCGCCAGCCGGCCCGCCTCCAGATGGAGCAGACCGCAGGCGAGCACCACCGCCGTGGCAGGGGCCTGCGGCGGCAGCCAGCCAGGCAGGCTGAGGAGCGGTCTCGCGTAAGCCTGGCAGGTCAGCGCTGCAAAAGCGATCGCCCCGCTGAAGCCCGCAGTCAGCGAGACCACGCCGGCGAGAAAGCCCGCGAAGGGGTGCAGCGACCGCGACAGGTAGAGATATTCCCCGCCCGACTGCGGCAGGCGGAAGGCGAGGGCAGCGTAGGCAACCGCCCCGCAGCAGGCGACAAGCCCGCCGACCAGCCAAGCCGCCAGCACGGCCGCCGGCGAGCCGAGCGACTCCAGGGCAAAGCCCGAGGTGGTGAAGACGCCCGAGCCGATCATGCCGGTGACCACCAGAGCCACCAGGGTCGGCAGGCCATAGCCGCCGCCGCCCGCAGGTGCCCCCCCGCCGCCGTTCGCCGCCGAGGCACTCACCGTGCGGCTGATCCTGCGGGACGGCGAAACCGCAGCAGATAGTTTTCAACGAAGGCGGGCACCTCGACCTCATCCACAAACTCGAAGCCGGCCGCCTCAATCTCCTGACGCACTGTCTTTTTGCCGGCCCGGACATGGCCCATAATCCACTCCCGCGAGACGCCTTCGATCCGCTCGAAGTCGACCACGACAAACAGGCCGCCGGGGATCAGCGCCTGATGAATCGAGGCGAGCATCTCGGGGTACCGTTCAAAGTGGTGGTAGGTGTCACAGGTGAAGACCGTGCCGATGCTTGCCGGCGGGAGCCTTGTCGAAGTCGCCGTCGAGTGGACGACAGCAACATTGTCGAGGTTCTCATCGCGGACCCGCTTTTCCACAAACTCGATCAGCCGCGGCGAAATGTCGACCGCATAGACCCGCCCAGCCGGCCCGACGGCTCGGGAAAACATCGTCAGGAAAGCCCCGGTGCCACTGCCGACATCGGCAATGCGATCTCCTGGCGCGAGGTCGAGGGCGTCGAGGATTGCCTCGCGGGCATGAAAGACCTCCCGGCTCTCCGCCTCAAATCGCTCAACCCATTCCTGGGGGTCAAGCGTAGGGTCGAGGAACTTGCTGTTGATGCCCTCAGCCGGCGCAACCGGCGGCGCGGCCAAGACTGGCAGGCAAATGCCCGTCGACAACAGCAGCCCGCTCGCTGCCAGTCGGCACCCAACGATCCACCCGCCATCGTTTTGCATCGACATGGCGTTGTTCCTCCACGTGCTGCTTTGAAAGAGATCAGCTGGAAGTGTAAGAAGTTTTCGCGCATCGGACCGCCACGGACGGGCCGTCTGACCAGCTCGAATCCACCCCGGCAGGCCGGCGACACCAAGTCGACGCAACTGAGGGTTTTTTCTCATCGTGAGAAATCGCTGCGGCCTTCCCGAGCACCGTGTGGCCGCCGCGGGCCCAATTTCAGCGTCTGCCCGGCTGCGGCAGTGATAGACTGCCGAAATGGAACCACGCTTCATGAAAAAATGGTTTTTGCTCTGTGCCGCCGCTACGCTTGCCGGGTGTAACGGTCCGGCTGCCGACGACCGACCGGTGATGGTCGAACGGCGGCATGCCCACTATCACGTGCACGGGCCTGATATCGCGCACGGCCATCAGCACAACAACTTTTCGGCGGGAGGACACACCCATGACCATGACACCCATTGAGCGGAACGCAGCCCCACGCAAAGCCTTCACGCTTATCGAACTGCTGGTGGTGATCGCCATCATCGGCGTGCTGGTGGCGATGCTGCTGCCGGCTGTGCAGCAGGCCCGTGAGTCGGCCCGGCTCTCCAGCTGCAAGAACAACCTGAAGCAGTTCGGCGTGGCGATGCACAACTACGAGACGGCCCGCAAGCACCTGCCGACCGGGTATGAGTACGAGTATTCCGCCGGCGGCAATACCAAGGGATTCTCCTGGGGCACGCTGCTGCTGCCGCTGATTGAAGAGCCGGCGATCTACGATCAGATTGACTTCACCAAGCCGCTGTACCATGCCGACAACCTCCTGCCGCGCGAGACCCATCTGGCCACCTTCCTCTGCCCGACCGACACCGTCTCACCGACCGGCTACGTCGAGATGGGACCGGGCGAACGATTCGCCATGGCCTGCTACGCCGCCAACTTCGGCCCGCCCGACCTCGACGCCACCCAGGAACAGCGGAGCGGCGTCTTCAGCCGCAACAGCAAGACCCGGCTGGCTGAGATCACCGACGGCCTCTCCAAGACCTTGATGCTGGGGGAACGCCAGAACGGCCCGTTCCGCGACGGGGCCAGCCACGGCAACCATTTCGAGTACGAGACCGCCTGGTGCGGTGCCATCCGCGACCATGTTGACCCCACCGACGACCATGGCCACATGGTGCTGTTCCAGACTGGCCATACCCCCAACAGCCCGCAGAGCGACGACCGCGACGTCTCGGCGGCCCACAGCGGGCTGGCACTCTTCCTCATGTGCGATGGCTCGGTACGGCCGATCGAGCGGGAAATCAGTCCGACGGTCTACACCAATCTCGGCACTCGAGCCGGCGGTGAAGTGATCCGCGAGTGACTTCTATGAGAGCTTTCGTCCCTCCTCCACCGAGGCATTTCCCATGACGCGATGCCCCGCTTTGTCTGTCATCAAGCGACTCCCGGCCGCCGGCTTGCTGCTGGCGGTCCTCATCGGCCCGAGCCGTGCCGTCGAGCCGACCGGGGGCCGTCCCACCGTCGGTCAGATCGAAAGGCTCGACCCCCGGTTCGATGCCCTGGTGCCGGCCAACGCTGCGATCGAGGTCCTCGCCATGGGGTTTGCATGGTCAGAGGGGCCAGTCTGGGTGGCTGACGATGCCGGCGGCCTGCCCGCCGGCTCGCTGTTGTTCAGCGACATTCCAAACAACCGGATCCACCGCTGGCACCCGCGGGAGGGGCTCTCGGTGTTCCTCGAGCCGGCCGGTTTCACCGGTCCGGCCGCCTATGGCAAGGAGCGGGGAAGCAACGGGCTCGCGGTCGATTCCGCCGGTCGGCTGCTCTGCTGCGAACACGGCGACCGGCGGCTGAGCGTGCTCACCGCTGGCGGTGGCAAGCGGACGCTTGCAGACGCCTGGCGGGGCAAACGCTTCAACAGCCCCAATGACCTGGCGGTGCATCCCTCGGGAGCGATCTATTTCACCGACCCGCCCTACGGGCTGCCCGGAGGCTTTGACGACCCACGTCGGGAAATTGATCACTGCGGTGTTTATCGCTGGCGGCCCACCGGCGAGGTCGACCTGCTTTGCGACAGCCTGACCCGGCCCAACGGCATCGCCTTCTCGCCCAACGAGCGGAAACTCTACGTCGCCCAGTCGGACCCGCAGCAGCCGATTATCAAGGTGTTTGAACTCCAGGCCGACGGCAGCCTCGACGCCGGGCAGATCTTCTTCAATGCCGCAGCCCTGGCGAAGCAACGGGCGGGAAACCCGGACGGCTTGAAGGTCGACACGGCCGGCAACCTGTTCGCCACAGGCCCCGGCGGCGTTCTCGTCATCGCCCCGGACGGCACTCACCTCGGCAGCCTGTTGACCGGCCAGAAGACCGCCAACTGCTGTTTTGGCGAAGACGGCAAGACGCTGTTTATCACCGCTGACATGCTGCTCTGCCGGGTGCGGCTCGCGACCGCCGGCTGGTGAATCAGTGGCCGGTCGGCCACGAGAAGAGCCGCAGCCGGTTGCCGTCAGGATCGGCGGTCACCAGTTCGCGGAAGCCCTCGGGATGGGTCTTCGGTTCGACCAGTTCCGCTCCGGCCTCTCGCAACCGCACGTGGGCCGACTCCAGATCGACCACCTCGAAGCCGAGGCTCCAACGACCGCTCGCCGCGCCGGCCGCGTCGCGACTGAGAATCGCCACTCGGGTGTCGCCCGCTTCAAACAGGGCGTAGCCGTCATCGACTACCCTGACGAGCACCCGCAGGCCGAGGACATGCCGGTACCAATCGACCATGTCGGCCCACCGCGAGGTCCGCAGTTCGACGCTGAACAACGTCGGCCGGTGATGGATCGGCAGGGTCATGGGAACAGCCTTGGAACCAGCCCGGCGGCACGACGAAGCCGCCGGTTTACTCTGTTAGCGGGTTGTACCGGGAAGGCCCGGTGGCCACCAGTGGCCGAATCCTGCTAGCTGACAGCAGAGGTTGGGCTTCTCGAAATCAGTGGAAAAACCGAGAATCATGGTCTCCCGATCAGCCCGCGGGAATCTTCTCGACCACCCTGAAACGACGCTTCGCCGATGCCCGACACCTCCGCCCGCTCCCCCACCACGCCGACAACCACCGCAGCGGCCCTTGAGCAGGCCCGCCGCGACAAGCTGGCGAAACTCGAACAGCTGGGGGTGGATCCCTGGGGCCAACGGTTTGCCACGGTGGCGGCAATTGGCGACGTCCGCGACCAGGGGGACCGACTCGCGCACGACGCCGGCGACGGGCCGACGGTCCGGGTGGCCGGCCGGATCATGCTGCTGCGGAACGCCGGCCGGCTGGTCTTTCTCGATTTGGTCGACCGCACCGGCCGCATTCAGGTGATGCTTGGCAAGAAGCAGGTCGGACCCGACGCCTGGCCGGTCGTCGGCTGCCTCGACTTGGGCGACATCATCGGCGTCGAGGGCCGGCTCGGCCACTCAAACTCCGGCGAGATGACGGTCTTCGCCAGCAGCCTGACCTTCTTGACCAAGGCGCTGGAGACCCCGCCCGACAAATTCCACGGGCTGGTCGACCCCGAACTGCGGCAGCGAATGCGGTACCTCGACCTGATCCACGGCGAGGGCGTCCGCGACCGGTTTGTCGCCCGCAGCCGAATCATTGCGGCAATCCGCCAGACCCTTTCCCGACAGGGATACCTCGAGGTCGAGGGACCGACCCTGCAAGAGACCGCCGGCGGGGCTGCCGCCCGGCCGTTCAAGACCCACCACAACGCCCTCGACATGCCGCTGGTGCTGCGGATCGCGTTGGAACTGCACCTCAAGCGGCTGCTGGTCGGCGGCCTCGAGCGGGTCTTTGAACTCGGCCGCGTCTATCGCAACGAGGGCATCAGCCCGCGGCACAACCCCGAGTTCACCATGCTCGAGGCCTATGAGGCCTACGGTGACTATGGCACGATGATGGACCTCACCGAGGCAATCCTGGTCGCCGCCGCCGCGGCGGCCGGAGCCCCCGAGACCTTCACCTGGATGGGCCACGAGGTCAGCCTCAAGCCGCCCTTTCCACGGAAGCGGTATGACGACCTGCTGGCCGAGGTGACCGGCTGTGACCCGGCCGATCCGGCCAGCATCGCGGCCGCAGCGAAACAGCATGAGATTGAGACCGCCGGCCGGCACCCCGATGTGATCAAGAGCGAGCTCTTCGAGGCCACGGTCGAGAAGACCCTCTCCGG
>Ga0180432_10007202_pt1 | contig 14200 bp, 14 predicted proteins | sample SS_ome_10_FD_132414 | JGI IMG/M metagenome (GOLD analysis project Ga0180432, IMG submission 132414) | Hypersaline lake sediment archaeal communities from the Salton Sea, California, USA - SS_1_MS_2 metaG | ecosystem: Environmental > Aquatic > Non-marine Saline and Alkaline > Hypersaline >... | reverse complement strand
CGGTGGCGAAGCGGCCAGGCCGGCAGCGAGCCGCTCGACCCGGCCTTCATCGACCTGCCCGAGCGGCTGCTGGCCGACTACGGCACCTCCCGGCCAGAGAGTGAACTGTTTGCGATCCTGCAGACCGCCAAGCGGCTGCGGGAGGCGGTCGATCGGGTGGTAGTGCTCGGCATCGGCGGCTCCTACATGGGCACCCGGGCCCTGTTCGAGTCGTGCTGCCATCCCTTTCATAACGAGCTGTCGCGCGGCGAGCGGGGGGGGAGGCCCCGGCTGTCGTTTGAAGGCTTCAATATCGACAACGATTCCGCCCAAGGGCTGCTTGATGTACTGGCACCGGCCGAGCGGGCCGATGCCGACGACCTGCTGACCCAGTGGGCGTTGCTGGTGGTCAGCAAGAGTGGCGGCACGCTCGAGACGGCGGTTGCCACGCGGCTGTTTCTCCGGGAACTGGCCGTTGCGGTCGGTCACGATCCGGCCCGGCTGGCTGAGCGGCTGGTACCGATCACCGGCGCCAGCGGCAAGCTGGCGAGTCTGGCCACGACGCTTGGCTGCCCCGATGTCTTCGGCATTCCCGATGGCGTTGGCGGTCGTTTTTCGGTCTTCACCGCGGTCGGCCTGTTGCCGGCGTCGATCGTCGGCATCGACGTGGTGCGGCTCCTGGAGGGGGCCGCGGCGATGACCCGCCGGTTCCGGGAGGCGCCGCCCGCCGAGAATCCGGTGCTGCAGTACGTGGCGGTTTCGCACCTGGCCGAAACCCAGATGGCGGCCACGATTCGGGTGCTCTCCAGCTGGAGCAACCGACTGGAGGCGGTCGGCTTCTGGTACGACCAGCTGCTTTCGGAGAGTCTCGGCAAGGATGAAAAGGGGGCGACACCGCTGACGGCGGTCACCACCCGCGACCTTCACTCCCGCGGCCAGCAGCATCAGGAAGGCCGCCGCGACAAGCTGATCACCAACCTCTGCGTCGGCGAACCCCGCCGCGACCCGCTCGCCCTGCCGCCGCTGACCGGCTCTGACGGCAACGAAGACCAGCTCGACGACCTGATCGGCACGAGCTGGCCGGCGATGCTGACCGCGGCGACTGACGGTACCAACGAGGCCTATGCGTCGGTGCAGCGGCCCACCGCCACCATTCAGTTGCCGCGGATCGACGAGCACACCGTTGGCCAGTTGCTACAGATGCTGATGCTGGCCACGGTGGTCGAGGGCCGCCTGGTCGGCACCAATCCGTACGGCCAGCCAGGGGTGGAGGCCTACAAGAAATTGATGATGAAGCGGCTGCGGCCGGAGGGCTGACCGCCAGCGAACGACCGGCGAGACGGCATGGGCCCACCTCGGCTCTGCGAAAAATAGTGACTCACTTTCCAACATTCTCTCACCTGGAGCGAACCGATGGCCGTCACTGTGACCTGGAGTGGGCATTCGACTTTTCTGATCGACACTGGCAGTGGCGTGCTGCTGGTCGATCCGTTCTTTGATGACTGTCCGACGGCGGCCTTCAAGGCGGCCGAGGTCAGCTGCGATGCCATCCTGCTCACCCATGCCCACTTCGATCACCTCGCTGACTGCGTGCCGATCGCCACGCGAACGCAGGCACCGGTCTTTTGTGCCTTTGAGATTGCCCAGTGGCTGACGGGCCAGGGTGTCGAACAGGTCACCGGCATGAACCTGGGTGGGACGACTGCCGTGCCTGGAGGGCGGGCGAAGATGGAACTGGCCCATCACTCCTCAAGCCTGCCCGACGGCAGCTATGGCGGCCCGGCAGCCAGCTGGCTGCTTGATGTGGGCGGGGCGAGGATCTTCATCGCCGGCGACACCTGCCTGTTCTCCGACATGGAGCGGATCGGCCGGCCCGACGGGCAGGGCAGGGGGCTTGACCTCGCCATCCTGCCGATTGGTGATCTTTTCACGATGGGGCCTGACGACTCCCTGGAAGCGGTTCGTCTGCTCAAGCCCCGCACGGTGCTGCCCTGTCACTACAGCACGTGGCCGCCGATCGAGCAGGATCCGCAGGCCTGGGCCGGCCGGGTGCAGGCGGCGGGGCTGGCCGAGGCGAAAGTGCTTAGGCCCGGTGAGTCGCTCAACCTCATCGCTGGCTGAGCCAGCGACGGGGCGGGTTGTCTCATTGTGGTCAGCACCGCTCGGCTGGCGGCACCTGTACCTCGACCATGTCGCCGGCGAGTCGGGTGGGAAAGACATCGACCTTCAGCGTCGGGTTGTCGCACCAGGCGCCGTCGCAGACGCCAAATCGCCAGGCGTGCCAGGGACAGGTGACGACGCCATCAACCAGTGGGCCCGAGCCGAGTGACGCCCCCATGTGGGGGCAGAGATCGTCCATGGCGTGATAGTCGCTGCCGTCAAAAAAAACCGCCACGAGGCGGCCGGCCACCTCGAAGGTGCGGCCCTCGCCGGCCGGAATCTCACCGGATCGGACAACGGGAAGGAATGGGTGGTTGGATTGATCGGTCGTCATGCTGCCTCCTCGCGTATCATAGCGTGAGCGGCCACCGCACCTGCAGCCGATTCCCTCCCTGCTCGATACATGGACGTCGCTTCATCGTTTCAGTTACTGGTGCTCGACGTCGATGGCACGGTCACCGACAGCCGCCACCAGGTGACGGCTGCCGCCCGCGAGGCGGTGCGGCAGGTGCAGGCCGCCGGCATTCGGGTGCTGCTGGCGACGGGCCGCCGCTACCGCGATGTGCTGCCGATTGCGGCCGAACTGGGGCTTGAGGGGCCGCTCGTGACCGCCTCGGGTGGGCTCGTGAAGCAGCCGGCCGATCATCGCACGCTCTTCCGGGCCGGGTTTCCTGCCGACATGCTCACTCGGATTGTCGCAACCATCGCGGCGGAGGGTCATGAGCCGGTGGTCTATACCGACAGCTATGAAGAGGGCTTCGACTTTCATTGCCGGACGCTCGAGAGCCTCGACGCCAACGGCCAGCCAACCGGCTTTGGTGAGTACCTCGACCGCAACCGGCAGCTCGCCCGCGTCGATCCGGAACTTCACCGGTCGCCACCGGCCGACGCCTTCGCCGGCTTTGCGATGGGCCCCCGGGAGGCGATGGACGCCCTTGAAGCCCGGCTTGCAGCCGCCTTCCCAGCGGCAGTGTCGCTGCACACCATCCAGAGCCCCCGCTACCGCGACTGGCTCTGCGAGATTGCGCCGGCCGGTGTCGACAAGTGGTCGAGCGTGCTGCAGCTGGCAGCGGGCTGGGGTATTCCGCCTGAGGCGATTTGTGCCGCCGGCGACGATCGCAACGACCTGCCGATGATCGCCGGGGCGGGCCTCGGGGTGGCGATGGGCAATGCCCGGCCGGAGGTGCGGCAGGCGGCCGACCGAGTGGTGGCCGGCCATGAGGATGGTGGCCTGCTCGAACTTGCCCGATTGCTGCTTGCTTGCTGAAGCGACGCGCGTTGCGCGGGCCCCGCAGGCCACCCAGTTGGCCAGAGGTCAACCAGGCTTGCGACGGCCGGTGGGGGCGCGATACACCTCCCGCCCTTGAACGGTCGGCGGGACGCCGCCCACCGACGCCTCTGCTCGCCAGCCCCGGACCGCCCCATGGATCTGAAACTCCAGCGACCGGGAAGCGTCTGTCAGGTCACCGAGGCGGCGTTTGTCCCGGGTGACACCATCTACTCGGCGGTCGTCCGCGACGGTGGCAGCCTGGTGCGGCGCGACTGGTCGGCCGCTGCCTGGGCCGGCCCTCCGGAGGGCACCCTCGCCTGGTGGCGGAGCATCGTGCCTGAGCCTGAGGCAAAGGGCGTCCAACTGGCCCCAGTCGATATTCTGCTCGATACCCTCGAGGCGCTCGGCACCGAGCCGGACGAGGCGGCATTGCGATACCTGCTGGCCCTGCAGCTGGTGCGGCGACGGGTGCTGCGATTCGCCGAGCCGGCGGCGGTGGCCACGGCCGAACAACCGAATCGGCCGGGGGCCGATCCCCAGGTACCGGAAACGATGGCCTTTTCCTGCCGCCGGCGGGACTGCGACTACACGGTGGTGGTGGCGGTCCCCGAGCCGGCCGACCGGGAGGTGGTCGAGGAGCGGCTGGCCAGCCTGCTCTGGTCGGGAGGTAAGGCATGAATGGCCCCACCGACAGTCGGCCGCAGCCCACGCGACAGGTTTGGCTGGTCTTTACGACGCTGTTGTTGGTCGTAGCCGGCAGCGGGGCGAGCTGCCCGGGTGTGCTGCGGGGCTATCAGGTCGGCATGATGCCGCTGCCGCGGACCCTGCCTGCCAACCCGACCCGGGAGCAGATCATCGCGGCTGTCGAGGACAACACCCGTCGGGTTCGCAGCTATATGGCCTCCCAGGCGGTGCTGTCGGTACCGGGGGTGCCCCGGCTGTCGGCTCAGGTTGCCTGCGAGCCGCCGCGGCGGTTCCGGCTGCGGGCCCAGACCTCGTTGACAGGCAACGAACTCGATCTCGGCAGCAATGACGACCTCTTCTGGCTCTGGATCAGACGGCATGAGCCGCCGATCATGCTCTTCTGCCGGCACGATCGCTATGACCAGTCGTCCGCCCGGCGGCTGCTGCCGATTCGGGCCGACTGGATGCCGGAACTGCTCGGGCTGGTGCGGTTCGGCCCCAACGATCAGCATGAGGGGCCGTTCCTCACGGCGGATGGCAGACTGGAGATTCGGAGCACCATCGAGTCACCCGACGGGCCGCTGCTGAAGTCGACCCTGCTGCATGCCACAACCGGTCTGGTCGAGGAGCAGCACCTGTTCACCGGTGCCGGCGAGCGGCTGGCCAGCGTTCGTACCAGCCGGCACCGGGTCGATCCGACGTCCGGCGCGGCTTTGCCTCGGCTGGTGGAGGTGTCGTGGCCGGCTTCGGGCGTTGAGTTCAAGCTGGAGTTGACGAGCCTGGTTATCAATGCCCCCGCCACCGACCCCGGCCAGCTCTGGCAGATGCCTGCCTATGAAGGCTATGAGCCGGTCGATCTCGCCGATCCAGCGGTCATGATCACGCCGGTCGGCGGCGGGCAGGGCGGCTGACCGGCGGCTCAGGTGGAACCACCGGTATTGTCGCGTTGATCGCGGGCCTGTCGAACCAGGGCCCGGGCCCGGGAAAGGCGGGGGCCGATCGAGTTGATCGGAATACCGGTCGCCCGGGCGATCTCGCTGTAGCTGTGACCCTCAAGGTCGTGCATCCGAACCAGGTTCCGGTCGGTCTCCTCAAGGCAGGCAAGCCAGTGTTCGATTTCCTCCTGCTGGGCCGTCACTTCGGTCGCCGGCAGGCTGTCGTCGGGGGCCTCGGCAGCACCATCGCCGGTCGGCACGGGGGCGACCGATCGCGAGCGTCGCTGAAGTTGCCGGACCGTCACCCGGCGGGCGATAACGGTCAGGTAGGTGGTGAGCGTCGAGCGACCCGAGAACATCCGCAGCGCCGCCGTGTCCCGGGCGAGCAGTTCGGCGAACACCTCCGCCACCAGATCGTCGCGGTCGGTCGCAGAGAGGCCTCTGAGGCGGCGGTCCGCGGTCCGCGTCACCACCTCGGCAATCAGCCGGCCGAACCGTCGGATGAAGAGATCCCAGCCTCCGGGAGTGCCGGCGAGGCAGGCATCGACCAACTGGCGATCTGCCGGCGGGCAGTGCGAACCGTTGGGTGTGCCGCGATCGTCTGTCATGCCGACTCCTCCACGGCGTCGTGCCAATGCCAACTCCGAACTATACCCCTCTTCCAGGAACGCCTCCAAGGCCGAACCCCGCCCCGGGGAAATATTCGGGGGGGGCCGCGAATCCTGAAGCGGCAATCCCGTGGTCGCCGATTGAGCATTCGTTGACAGTCCTGAAACGGCCTCCTACGATGCCGCTGCCCGCAGCATTGTCAGAATCGTCAGAGACGACCCAGGTGTTGCGGTGCGGCCGGATGCCGGGACGGACGTCAGCACGACCGTCCAAATGTTCCAAGTGTTTCTCTCGAGGAGTTACCCCACCATGACGCACGTCGTCGCCGAGCCCTGCTTCGCCTGCAAGTACACGGACTGTGTTGTTGTCTGCCCGGTCGAATGCTTTTACGAGGGAGAGCAGATGGTCTACATCCATCCCGACGAATGCATCGACTGCGAGGCCTGCGTGCCGGAGTGCCCGGTCGAGGCGATCTTCCACGAAGACAATCTGCCGGCCGAGTGGAAGGATTTCACCGAACTCAATGCCGAGATGTCACCCCAGTTGCCGGTGATCACCGAGAAGAAGGATCCGCTCTGCGATTAGCCGTTCGATCCCACCCCGGGTCACTGCTGGAGATCGGCCAGCCAATAGGCGCGATCCACGAAGTTTTTCCAACTGGCGTACTTCGGGTTGTGGAGCTTGATTGCCATCAACGGGCTTCGCTTTGGCATCGCGGGCTGACGCACCAGGTGCATGCGGGCTTCACCCGGCGTGCGGCCACCCTTGCGGACGTTACAGGCGACGCAGGCGCAGACGATGTTGTCCCAACTCGTGGGGCCGCCACGGCTCTTTGGCACGACATGATCGAGCGAGAGTTCGCTGGTCGGAAAACTCTTCCCGCAGTATTGGCAGCGATTGGCATCCCGGGCGAACACATTTCGCCGGTTGAATCGCAGGCCTTGCCGCGGCCGGCGGTCGCAGTGCGGCAGTCGGATTACGCGGGGTGCCTGCAACTCGTAGCCGACTGCCCTGATCCAGTCCTGCTCGGGAGAACGGTCAAGAGCCTCGATGGCTGAGAGCTCCCGCCACGACTCAATCGAATGGGCAGAGAAGCGGCCCTGCTCGATGTGGACGACCTCGGCGAGATCGCGGAACAGCAGTGTCAGTGCCCGCCGTACGTTGGTCACGTGAACAGCCATGAATGAGCGGTTCAGCACCAATACGCTCAGGCCGAGCGTGGCCGGTGCAAACGTCGATGAATGAACTGCAGATGCCATCGTCGCCGACTGTGGGATCGCGTCGCGTGGCCCCTAAACCTTTGGCCGCCGCCGCAGTTTATCGCCCGGTGACGCTGACTGCCAAATGAGTATCCTGTCCGCAGCGGGTCGGGAACAGTCGCCGGTTCCGGCGGCTGGAGCCGGCTGCTGACCGCGGCGGCCACCGCCGATCTCGCCGTCGAGAAAGACTTGCCTTTCCCGTAGAATGCCGTCAAACTCCGAAAGGAGAGGCTCGCCGTTGGCGGTGGGTCTGCGGTCGCCGGTCATGGCGACCAAACGCTCCCCACCACCGAGGCTTGGAGGCGACCAGTGCTGCATTATTCCTGTGATCTCTGTCAACGGCCGATCGATCCACACGTTGGCCTGCGGCATGTCGTCAAGATTATGGTGTTCCCGGCGGTTGAAGGCGAGCAGGACGAAACGTGCGACGGGGATGACGCCGGGGCATGTGACGATCATCTGGAAAACATGCACGACCTGCTCGAGCGGATGGAGGAACAGGATCTGGCAGCGTTCCTCGATGACGGCACCCGCTCGCTGCGGTTTGATCTCTGTGATGCCTGCCGCCAGCGGTTTCTGCGGAACCCGCTTGGCGCGAAGCCGAGCAAGTCCTTCTCTTTCAGTCAGAACTGATTGGAAAGCCGTGGGTTCCCCGAACCGCGGCAGGGCCTTCGAAGCGGCAGCCGGTTTTTCTCTCGCTGGCAATGACTCGCTTGCGGAATTGTGAGGGGGCGGTAGGTTCAAGAGCTTTCCCCGAGGAGATTCCGCATGTCAGCAGCCCCTCTCGCCATTGCCACTATCGCCGGAGACGGGACCGGCCCAGAGGTGACCGCCGAGGCCCTCAAAGTGCTTGAAGCAGTCGCTCGCCTGGAGGGATTTGCCTTCACCGTCGATCCACTCGACTGGGGCGGTGACCGTTACCTGCGGACTGGAGAGATCATTCCCGAGGGTGGCCTCGACCTGCTGCGGTCGAAAGACGCGGTCTTCTTGGGGGCGATTGGCCACCCGGATGTGCCCCCCGGGGTGCTCGAGAAAGGCCTCTTGCTAGAACTTCGATTCAAACTCGATCAGTACATCAACCTGCGGCCCGTCAAACTGCTGCCAGGCGTCGAGACGCCGCTGGCCGGCCGCGGGCCCGGCGACATCGACTTCGTCGTCGTCCGCGAGAACACCGAGGATCTCTACTGTGGTGTCGGCGGGTTTCTGAAGAAGGGCACTCCGGACGAGGTGGCCGTCCAGCAGGCGGTCTACACCCGCAAGGGCTGCGAGCGGTGCATCCGCTGGGCATTCGAATACACCCGGCGGCGGAACAGCCCGAAGAAGACGCTCACGCTTGTCGCCAAGACCAATGTCCTGACCTTTGGGCATGATCTCTGGTGGCGAACATTCCAGGAGGTGGCCAAGGACTATCCCGATGTCACCACCGACTACAACCATGTCGATGCCTGCTGCATGTGGATGGTGAAAAATCCGGACGCCTACGACGTCATTGTGACGACCAACATGTTTGGCGACATCATCACCGACCTGGGTGGCATCCTGCAGGGGGGCATGGGGGTGGCTGCCGGTGGCAATCTCAACCCCGACGCCGGCGGGGTGAGCATGTTTGAGCCGATGGGGGGCAGCGCCCCGAAGTACACCGGCAAAAATGTGATCAACCCGATCGCCGCGATCAACGCCATGGCGATGCTGCTCGAGCACTCGGGGCAGCCGCGGGCGGCTGCCCGCATCGATCGGGCCGTCGCCTCGGTCACTGGCACCAAGATGCAGAGCCAGGCGGCCGGCCGGATGGGGTATGGCACCAGCGAGGTTGGCGATCTGGTGGTGGCGGCCCTGAGTGACTAAACCGCCCGTGTGTCGCCGGCTCGGGGGCGGCAAAAGTCTCGTCGCGGGGCGAGGATACGCCCAACGCTCCTCGAGCGTTCGCCGACCCCCGAACCTCCCGTTCTTTGAATTGCCTGATCGTGGCTCGGGCTAACTCGAATGTGGTCTCAAAGTGGGCGATCCCGCGTCAGTCGTCTCCGAGGGGAATCCGGCGGCCGCTTTCCTGGCTGACCGCCGCTGCCTCGAGAATGCGAAGAGCCCGCACCATGTCGCCGAGGCCGCCAATTCGGCGGACCAGGCTGGTCGTGGCCCGGTGGAACTGGAGCAGCATCGATTCATCAACCGGCCGCTCACTTTCGAGTGACTCCTGATGCCGCCCCGCATCATCGAACCAGACCAGCCCCGCCGGAAGGTCGATGAAGGCGATCCCCCGTTCGCAGGCGACCTGAAGGGCTGCCGGCGGCCGGAAGCCGATCGCCTCCTCCCAACTGGCGGGGATGTACTGGCCGCTGCTGATCTGTGCCAACGGGCCGCTCCCCGGCCGGTCGCCGGACGAGAAGTCGAGGCTCATCATCTGGTAGTCGCTCGCGTCCCTCCGATCTGAGGTGGCATGCCGGACTGAGACAACGCTGGATGGCGGACGGTTCATGACATAGCAACACCAGTCGATCATCTCGATCAGGTTGCGGCGGGCATGCTCGGCCTGATCCCGGCTGTCGCCTGCCGGCTGGGGAACACGCTGATGACAAAAGACCATCCGCGGCAGGCCGAGTCTGGTGGCGATCAGTTCCTTGAGCCGCACGGTTGCCGGAGCGTGCCGCCGCGACAGCTCCGCCATGAAGGCGATGCCCGACTGCTCCACCCGGGCCAGCAGATGGTCAATTTCTCTCCGCGGGGCGGGAAGTGAGGCCGCCGAGTAAATCGCCTTGCCGGCGTCACAGGCTGCGAGGATCGGCGCGACGCCGTACCATTGGTCGGCCAGGTACAGCAGGGCATCGATGTCGTCACGGCCCGCCATGACGCGGAACCCATCGGCAGCAACCGCGTTCAGTTCGGCAGCAGCCCGGTGGGCCCGATGAGAGACCTGCTCGCAGACGGCGCGAACCTCAAAGCGGTCGGCCAATGACCGGATTGCGGGCAGATATCTGCCCTCCCAGCGGTTGCCGAGGCCGACGATGCCGACACCGAGCCTCATAATCTGCCCTCTGGAGCGGCTGATACGGGCGGTGACTGATCGGGGGCGGCAACTGCAGCCTGTTCCCGTTCGTGTTGCAGCCCCTTATCGGCGATGTCCTTGCGGCACCAGCCGCCCCGCCAGCGAATCTCCCGCACCGCTTCGTAGGCTCGCAGCTTGGCTCTGGCCAGAGAGCGGCCCGTGGCGGTGACGGCAAGCACCCGTCCCCCGGTGGTCAGTACCTGTGGCGGGTCAGCATGGTCGAGCTTCGTTGCGGCATGAAAAATCTCGACATCGGGCAGTCTGGCTGCCTGGTCGAGCCCACGAATCGGCAGGCCCTTGGTGATCTCGCCTGGATAGCCCTCGGACGCCATCACCACGCTGACACTCGACCCCTTCTGCCACCTTGGCGGCGGCAACTCCGACAGCCGGCGGTCGACGGCGGCATCGAGCAGGTCGAGGAGGCTCGACTCCATCCGCACCAGCAACGCCTGGCACTCCGGGTCACCGAACCTGACGTTGAATTCAAGTACCTTCGGACCCTGGGCAGTCAGCATCAGCCCGGCGTAGAGCACGCCATGAAACGGCGTTCGCCGCCGCCGCATCGTATGCACGGTCGGAACGAGAATTCGCTCTTCAATCTCCTGGCGGAGGGCCGCATCGACGAACGGTGCCGGGCAGAAGGCCCCCATGCCGCCGGTATTGGGCCCCTGGTCGCCATCGTACGCGGCCTTGTGGTCCTGGAGTGGCGGCAGTGTCACGATCGTCCGGCCGTCAGTGATCGCCATGATGCTGACCTCGACGCCATCGAGTCGCTCTTCAATCAGCACCCCACGGCTGGCTTTGCTGAACTGGGGATCGCAGCGAAGCTGTTCGACGGCCGCGATCGCCTCAGCGCGGGTATCGCAAACAAAGACCCCTTTGCCGGCTGCCAGGCCGTCGGCCTTGACCACCACCGGCTCGTCTTCTCGAGCCTCGAGAAACTCTCGGGCCTGCTCCAGGGAGTGAAACTGCCGGTGCATGGCAGTCGGAATGTCGCCGGCGTGCAGCACGTCCTTGCAGAAGATCTTGCTGCCCTCAAGCTGCGCAGCCTGTGCAGTCGGCCCAAAAGCCCGAATGCCGGCAGCTGACAGCGCATCAATGAGGCCGGCGACAAGAGGGGCCTCAGGGCCGACGACAACGAGGTCGATCCGATGCTCCCTGGCGGCTGCAACAATGCCTTCGGTGTCGGTCGCTTCGATGGGCAGGTTGGTGCCGCACTCGGCGGTCCCGGCATTGCCTGGCGCCGAGAAAACCTCAGCCCCATCGCGGGCGAGCTTCCAGGCGAGAGCATGCTCCCGGCCCCCGCTCCCAACCACCATCGCTTTTGTAGTCTTCTGCATCATGCTCCACGTTTCCTCACTGTCGGCAGTCCGGCGGAAAACAAACTCCCGTTTCTCTAAATTGAGACAGGACGCAGGTTCTCCGCCCGAATCCTTCGCCAAACCATGCATTGTGGCGGCCAGCCCGGTTTCGAAAACCCCGTGAGCCGAATTGGCCCGCGGAGGTTTTCCGGGGGCGGCCCACCGAGAGCCGACGTTGACACCTCCGGAGCCGCCGATACAGTAGAAGGAGAGTTTGTGAAAAAAATCACGAAGTCGCCTATCTCCCGTTAATGAGGCTAATTTACGACGATTGATGAGGTGATTCGCGACCAATCATGCGGCTGAGACCGACTGGCAACTGATACCGATCCACTGATGTGCGTGCTGGAGGCCGTGCCGCGGCCAGGGCATTTGCATACTGAACGGACGAGGGTTTTTGATGGCTGACAAAAAGAAGATGTCAGTGGCGGAAATTCTTGCTGCCGCCCGCGCGGATGGCAAAGCGGCAGCTCCGGGAGAGGCTGCGGGCCAATCGCCTCCTGAGGCAACTCCGCCGAAATCGCCCGAACCTGCCGCTCAGGCACCAACAGCCAGCCCGGCTGCCCCCAAGCCTGGAAGTGCAGGTCGTCCGAGCGTCAAAGACATTCTGGCGATGGCCCGGGCCAAAGGCACCGCTGCCGAGCCCGCCGCCGAGGCACCCGCTAAGCCCAAGCCAGCCGCGAAAGCGTCTGCTGCCAAAACAACAGGTACTCCCAAACCGGTGGCGGACGTCGCGGGGCCGAAGAAGAATGTCCAGCGTGACACGGCGAGCATTCTGGCTGCTGCTCGTAGTGGGGCCAGGCCCGGGCCGGTCAGCAAAGCTGCCGCTCCTGCTCTCGCCAAACCGGCGGCGAAAAAGGCCGCTGCGAAACCGCCGGCGCGGTCGGTGCCGCCCCGTCCCGCCAGGCCCGCTGCGGCCAAGCCAGCCAAGTCGACTGCGACGGAAGAGCGGAGGAGTATTCTCAGCTACGCCGTCGGCTCGTTCATGGCGGTCGGGTTCACCGCCCTCTCAGTAACCGGCGGCCTTTTCAGCCTGGGATTGGCCCGTTATTTCTTCCCGAATGTGCTGGCAGAGCCTCCCAGCCGGTTCAAGGTCGGCAGCAAAGAAGGCTTTCCCGCGGGGAAGGTCGAAACCAAATACGTCGCCCAGTATGGCGTCTGGGTGGTGAACAGCGATTTCGAGGGGATGCAGCAAATCTATGCTCTCAAGACGGTTTGTACGCACCTTGGTTGTACGCCGAACTGGCTGGAAGCAGAGCAGAAATTCAAGTGCCCCTGCCACGGTAGTGGCTTTTACAAGGATGGCATCAACTTTGAGGGGCCGGCTCCCCGGCCACTGGAGCGATACGCGATCCGAATCGCCGATGACGGCCAACTCGAGGTCGATAAGAGCAAGTCATTTCAAGAGGAACTCGGGCAGTGGAACGATCCCGAGTCTTTCGTCACCGCGTAACCCCGTTCATCTTCCCGCGTAGCGGGTGCCCCACCATCTCGTAACCGGACCAATACCGATGGCGATTGGCGAAACAATCCGAAACTCGCAGATATGGAAAAGTATCTTTCGGCATCCGATGCCGCTTGACAGGCGAAATCGGATCGTCGTGATGCTGACGAATTTCTTTCTGCATCTTCACCCTGTCTCGATCAAAAAGCAGGGGATTGCCCTCTCATTCACCTGGTGCATGGGGGGCGTCACATTTTTCTTGTTTCTGGTTGAGACCGTCACCGGTGTGCTGTTGATGTTCTATTACCGGCCCACGTTGGAATGGGCCTACAACGACATTCTCGCCCTCCGCGATGTGACCAGCCTCGGCATTCTGCGGGAATTACACCGATGGGGTGCGCACGCGATGGTGATCACCACCTGGCTGCACATGTATCGCGTCTTCCTGACGGGCAGCTACAAACCGCCACGGGAATTCAACTGGGTGGTCGGTGTCATCCTTTTACTGCTGACCCTGCTGTTGTCGTTCACGGGCTACCTGTTGCCTTGGGATCAGTTGGCTATCTGGGCGATCACAGTCGGTTCGAACATGGCTCGGGCGACACCGATACTCGGGTACGAAGGGCCCGGGCAGCAACTGCTGACGATTGGTGGTATCGACATGATCACCGACGGATCCGATGCCCGATTCGGTCTTCTTGGTGCTCGGTTTGTCGGTGAAGAAACCCTTAATCGGTTCTATGTGCTGCATTGCATCGCCATTCCGTTGGCCGTTGCCCTGCTGCTTGCGATTCACTTTTGGCGGGTACGGAAGGACGGCGGCATCAGTGGGCCGCTGTAGGCGGCGTCATTTCAGTCGGAAAAGATCACCCCACGCGGATTGCGTTCCATGCACTCAAACGGCTTTTTTCTCAGCGACGTCGCCGGATTCCTTGGCGGGTATTACACCTTCCTCGCGGTCATGAATGGCATCGCGGCGGTCATCCTGTGGCGGCAGCAACAGCGGGCCGGCTGGGCCATGGTCTGGGCGACGTTTGCTGGGGCGATGATGATTCTCGCAAGCCTCGCTCTTTCTGGATCAGCGAGCATGGTGCCGGTGTTGCCCGCTGCTGTTCGCGGGCTGGTCAATCAGCTTTCTGGCCCGGTGCTTTACACCCTGGGGACAACGGCCTTTCTGGTGTTGCTGTTCGTCTTCCGAAAGTTCTTTGTGAAGCCGATGGTTGCCTGGACGGTTTTCAACCTCTCCCTGCTGCTCCTTGGCTTGTCGATGGCAGATGAAAACTTTGCCGCCATCGTGATGAAGCCAGACAACGTCCCGATCGTCGGCCTCGTCTACCTGCTTGCATTTTTCACCTGGGTTGCGACGAAGCAGGCCGTCGTGAACGATGAACGGATCAAGCAGGGACTGCCGGTGATGGAAAAGGTCAATGACGAGAAGGTGCTCGTCTGGCCTGACCTG
>Ga0180432_10007201_pt1 | contig 14200 bp, 12 predicted proteins | sample SS_ome_10_FD_132414 | JGI IMG/M metagenome (GOLD analysis project Ga0180432, IMG submission 132414) | Hypersaline lake sediment archaeal communities from the Salton Sea, California, USA - SS_1_MS_2 metaG | ecosystem: Environmental > Aquatic > Non-marine Saline and Alkaline > Hypersaline >... | reverse complement strand
CGCCGAAGGGCCTCTTTCGGTGGATAAGGCGTGAAGTCATGGGAGCAGATCAAGGCGTCGCTGGCAGCGTGGAACGCGCATGCGGCGACCGCGGACGGATGGGAGCTTCGCCGGCGCGTCTTGGGCCGGCTGAAGTTCACACGGGGTCCGGTTGATATGGCCGTGTGTTGCGCGGCGGCAATTGGAACAACAATCCGAACAACTGCCGCTCAGCCAATCGCAACAACAACACGCCCGACAACCGCAACAACAACAACGGGTTCCGTTGCGTGGCGGGGAGTCTCACAGGTTTGCGGACCAGAATGGCGGCCATCATGGTGACCGCCAGCGTGTCCGGAGAGTCCGAACCGGATTCCGGTTCTTTCGCGCATTTTGGCGTGAGAGACGAATGCAAACCGCGCCCGGCTGGCCCATGCAGTCATTGCCCCGGCCGGGCGCACTTGTTCACCAGCGCCGCTGGGTTTCCTGCGAGCCGGAGGAATCAGACCGTCACGCGCCGCTTGAGTCCCGGCTCGCCGGGATTGAGCGGCAGCGTGGAGCTGTGCCCATTCCCCGCCGGCTTGGTGTGACTGTCGAGCCACTTGGTGACTTCGGAGACCGACTCTGGATCGGTCTTCGACAGCGGCCGGATCTCGGGGACGGCGGCGAGGAGGTGATCGTTGGCAAGCTCGGCTTCCGCGTGGAATGCCAGCTTCAACCCGAGCTGCACGACTTCCTTGATATCGGCGCCGGTGTAGCCCTCGGTCTTGCGGGCCAGGGCGTCCAGATCGAACTTCTCCGGCTCGCGCTTCCGCAGCCGCAGGTGGATGCCGAAGGCCTACGTTTCGCGTTTTTCCAGGCCGCTGATGAGGCCGGAGATCATTTTGCCCAGCTCATCCAAACGCTCGCGGAACTCCCGGTGAGCAGGTTCATGGATGAGTTGACGCCGCGCCGCCAGATCGAGCAGTGGCACGCATTCCTGAATCGAACCACGTGCGATGCCGAAGAAGTTCTTGCGGTCGGGCTTCGTGAAACGGCCGTTGCCCTCGGCGATGTTGGCGGCGATGGAGACCGATGCCCGATTCAGTTGATCGGCCAGAAAGCCGTAGCCGCGGGGAAACTGTTCGGTGGTGGCGAGCACATGGTCGGCGAAGTCCACGGCCTTCTGGTAGACAAGTAGTTTCTCGAAGGCGAAGGGCATGATGTGCCCCGTGGAGATGAAAGTAGAAAGGAGACCGCAGGAGCGTCCCGACACCCCTTGGACTTCCGTCTTCGCGGAAGGTCACTGACGCGGGTCTACTTTCTACTTTCTCCTCTCTCCTGCTCTATTGCCGCTCCGCGGCAATCGGGGCGACTGGATTTGAACCAGCGACCTCTGCGTCCCGAACGCAGCGCTCTAGCCAGACTGAGCCACGCCCCGTGCGTTGTGTTGGCCTATGCTAGGTGGCGGGGGGCCGCGTGTCAATCGTGCGGGGGGCCGGGGGCAGCGGGCGGCCGGTGGGGGCCGGGAGCGGCCGAGGTGGCCGGCGGGACCGCCGGGCGGCCCGATAAGCCGAGCCTGGTTGCGGCGGCCCGGCCTGGCGGGCTACCACTGGGCCTCCTCGAAGGCCCCGAGCGACTTGGTGGGCTTGGCGCTGGGACGGGCCTTGAGGATGGCGTTGGCCAGGGCCATGTCCGCCTTGGTGGTGATCTTCAGGTTGGTCGGGTCGGATTCCACGATGGAGACGGGGTGCCCGCTGAGCTCGACGAGCTGGGCGTCGTCGGTGATCTCGGTTGTTTCGTCATCGGTCGGGGCATTCTCGTAGGCCGCCAGGATCACGTCCCGCCGGAAGACCTGCGGGGTCTGGGCCTCGTAGAGCCGGGTTCGCGGGACGGTCTCGTCGATGACGCCGCTGTCGCTGACCCGCTTGAGGGTGCCGACCAGGGGGGCGGCCAGGATGGCGGCCCCGGTCTTGCCGGCCGCGGCGAACACGTCGTCGATCATCCTGGTGGTGACACACGGGCGGACGGCGTCGTGGATGGCGATCAGTTCGGCGTCGTCGCTGACCTTCTCGAGGGCGGCGGCCACGGAGTCGAGGCGGCGGTCCCCGCCCTCGACCAGGGCCACGCCCATGAAGCTCAGATTGGCGGCGTACTTCTGCTTCACCTCGGCGACATCGCTGCCCCCGACAGCCAGGACGATCTGGCAGACGTCGTCGCGGTTGACAAAGTGCTCGATGCTGCGGAGGAACACCGGCCGGCCGTCGAGTTTGGCCAGGGTCTTGCGTTCCGAGCCGCCGAACCGCTCGCCCTTGCCCGCCCCCGGAATGATGATCGCAACCTTCGGCATGGCCTTACCTCGCGTGACAAACCCCGAGACCCGATCCGCAGGCCCCGTATCTAACCCGGCCGGCGCCCGCCTGCAACCCGCCGAAGACCGGCGGGCGATCCCCACGACCCCGCCGAGGCCGGGCCAGGCCGCCCGGTTTCGCCCGGGCACGGGCCCGGAGCCGCCGCGAAACACCCCATCGCCGGTCGGCCGGCGCAGATTCGCGCCGCCGGGCGCCACGGCGCGGAGAACGGCGGCAGGCCGCCCGGGACGGGGCGACGCCGTTCGGTTCTCGCCCGCACAGGGAAGCGCCCGGGGGCGGGGGTCAGGTATTGGAGTGCGACGCCCGGCGGCGTCCTGTGGCATCCGTTCCGGTGCCCTCGGGCCGCCCGAAGATCATCCGGCCGGCCGAGGTCTGGAGGACGTTGGTGACCACGATGTCCAGCGATCTGCCGATGTGCTCGCGGCCGGCTTCCACGACCACCATGGTGCCGTCCTCCAGGTAGCCCACGCCCTGGCCCACCTCCTCGCCCGGCTTGATGATCTTGATGGTGAGCCGCTCGCCCTGCAGAAACACCGGCCGCAGGGCGGTGGCCAGGTCGTTGATATTGATCACCGGCACCCCGCGGACCTGGGACAGCTTGTTGAGGTTGTAGTCGTTGGTGACCAGCCGGCCGTTGTGCTTCTCCGTCAGCTCCACCAGCCGCTCGTCCACGCTGGTGGGGTCCCCCGGCTCCTGGCGGACATCCAGGATGGTCACGTCGGTCTTCTGCGAGGCTTGCAGCTTGTTGAGCATATCCAGGCCGCGGCGACCGCGGTTCCGCTTGAGCTTGTCGCCGCTGTCGGCCACGGTCTGGAGCTCCTGGAGCACGAACCGCGGCACGATGATCTCCGATTCGATGATCCCGGTTTCCCCGATGTCGGTGATTCGCCCGTCGATGATCACCGAGGTGTCGAGCACCAGGGGGCGCATCCCCTTGGCCTGTTTGGCGAACTCCACGTAGGGAATCACGAAGCGGACATCGTCCTTGGTCTGGAGGATGAAGCTGACGGCCAGGTAACAGCAGACCACGCCGATGCCCAGCTTCACGGCGCTGACCAGCGGGTGGTCCCGGCTGTCGATCTGGGCCTTCTTGAGCCGCTCGGCGGTGCGGGTGACCACCGCCCCGGGTTTGTTGGGATCCGGTTCCACCACCACTTCGGGAACCGGCACATCGGCGACCACCGGCGTTCGCATCGCCGGGAAGAAGGACTTGACCATCAGGTCGACGATGAGGGAGAGGCCGAAGGCCACCACCATGCCCACGATCAGGCCGAAGAACAGGCCGGAAATGGCGGAGAGCGTCTTCTGCGGAATGAAGATGTCCACCGCGATCACGACCAGGGCGAAGCCGATGCAGCAGAGCAGCATCAGGTCCTTGTGGTACTGGAGCTTGGAAAGCAGGCTGTAGTGGCTGGTCTCCGCCTGCTCCTGCGACAGGAAGATCATGGCCACCCCCACCAGAGCGAGGATGAAAACGGCTCGCAAAACGTGCAACAGCATGCCAGGACTCCTTTGCGATGACGGCGGTATGTATGGCGGGCTCCGTCCCCCCCGGTGGATACGTCCACCGCCGGGGATCCGGCTCGCCGGGGATTATGACCGCCAGTATAGCCGCCGACGCAGGAGGAACCAGTGCGGCAGTTCACAGGCCCCCGGCCATCGCTCCTTGGCGGCAGAGGGCGGAGAGGGGCGCTCCGGCGGGGCCGGCGGCCCGGCAGCCGGCCGTCCACCAGGCGGGGGCGGCCGGTGTGGCCCGGCACGGCGGGTCGCGGGCCCGGGATCTCCACTCCGGCCGCGTAGCTCCGAACCCCCTTCATCAGGCCCTGTCGAGCAGGCCGTGAGCCGGTCTAGTCGGTGAGGAGCTCGACGGCCTTCTCCAGCACGAAATCGCGGTCCTCGCTGTAGCTGGCCTCCGGCGTGATGGCGTAGCCCGTCGTCGGGGGGATGCCGACGTCCTCGATCCTGGTGGTCCGGTCGGCGCGGTAGGCTTCCCAGCTCGGGATGTAGTATTCCATCACCCCGTCGATGGCGAACCTCTGCGGGTTGCCCGAGCTGCCGCGGGTGGTGTCGCCCACCAGCGTAACGCCGTGGGGGTTCTCCAGCATCATGAGCACAAACCACTCGGCGGAGCTGAGATTGGTCTCGCCGATCAGGCAGGCCACGGGCCCGGCGAAGCGCTGGTTCTCGGCCGGCTCCAGGCGGTGCTCCTCGAAGTCGCCGAAGGCCTCGTGATCCGGGCCGGCGGTCCTGTTGCGGTGATAGCCGTACACGTACTCCGTGTCGGTCAGGTGGCCTGCCAGGGTCCGGGCGATGATCTCGTTGCCGCCGTTGTTGCTGCGCACGTCGATCACCATTCCGTCGGCGTCTGCATACGCGGCGAAGAGGTCATCCACCTCGCCGGTATGAAGGTCGTCCCAGCGGTCACTCTCGAAGGAGTCGATGAGGATGTAGGCCAGGTTGTCGCTCATCCAGCCGTGGACCAGCGGGTAGTCTCCCCACTGCTGCACGCCGTCGGGGTAGTAGCGTCCGGGGAAGCCGTCGGGGTAGTTCTGCGCCGCAGGCTGCGAGTACACCTCGACCGTCTCGCCACCGGCGTCGAACACCCAGACGTGCAGATCGCGCAGCGTGGCCAGCATCTCCGCAATCCCGGCCACGAACTCGGCGGCGGTCAGATCCGCCTGGAACCGCGGCTCGTACTCCTGGCGGGCGGCATCCCAGTCGACGTCCTTGGTCCCGAAGTGCGAGTAGTTCCCATCGAAGTCGGACCAGACCTGCTCGAACCAGGCGTGGGCCTGGGTCTGTTCATCGCCGCCGCCGGCGTTGTCGTTGTCGTCCGGTGACCCGTTTTCGTTGTCTTCCGCGGGCGTGTTGTCGTTGGCGTCGTCGCCGTCCGTGGTGGCGCCCTCCAGGCTTTCCTCGCCGGAGAGCACGTTGACGACGAAGTCGGTGATGTCTTCGAAGTCCCGGTCGCTCAGCTCGGCGAAGTCGAAGTCCGGATGCGGCTGAGCTCCGACCAGCACGCCGGTCACGGTGTCGACCGTGCTTTCGCTGAAATCATTGCTCCCGGTGATGTGGCAGGCGGTGCAGCCGTTGGCGGCGAAGGCGGCCGCCCCGGCGGAGGTTCCTCCCGCCCCGCTGCCATCGTCGTCGGTGGCGTCGTCGTTGGCGTTGGTGTTGGCGTTGGTGTTGGTTTCGCCGGCCGAGCCGTTGATGTTTTCGTCCGGCGGGTTCTCGTTCCGCGTATCGTCGCCGGCCCCGCCCCCGCCACCGCCGCCCCCTCCGCCCGTGGCACATCCGATGGTGACGACCAGCAGGACGCCGAGTACACCGCACACGAAGAGACGATCGAGACGAGCCATAGCCGCAACCTCCCGGAGCAGAGCCCCTTGGATCCGGCCCGCCGGCGTGGCAGTGGCGTTGTGCAGGCGCTCCGGGCCAGGCGTCCTGCCAGCGGCGGGTAACGCCCGCAAGTATATCCCACGTCTGGACGCGGACGTAGTGTTTTCAGACGGCCCGAGCTGCGGACGGGGCGGGTCCGGCTCCGCTACCACGACTCGACGCCCTCGCCAGGACGTGTCGCCGGGCTGGCGCCCGGTCGTCTGACGGGGGCTGGTTGTCGTCGCCCGGTCACGGGGCGGCGCCCGGAGCGGTGAGGGGCGGTGGGGCGGGTCAGGGTCCGGCGTATTCGGCCCAGGTCTTGGGCGTTTCCCAGACGCGGACCCTGGCGAGCCGGGCGGGGTGGAACTGATCCACCAGCAGGTCCCAGATCACGCGGGTGATGTTCTCGACGGTGGGGTTGAGCCGGGCAAACTCGCCGACGTCGCTGTTGAGGTGGGTGTGGTCGAAGCGGTCGATGACGTGCTGCTTGACGGTCCGCTGGAAGCGGGCGTGGTCCATGACGGTCCCGCTTCCGGGGTCGGGCTCACCGGCCACGCTGACCTCCAGGACGTAGTTGTGGCCGTGGCCGTTCGGGTTGGAGCACTTGCCGAAAATCTCGCGGTTCCGGTCGTCGGGGAGATCCGCACAGAACAGCCGGTGCGAGGCGGCGAACTCGAAGCTTTCGGTCATGGTGATCATGGGCAGGTCTCCGCGGCAGGCGGTGAAGCTGCGGTAGGGCGTGCTGGCGAGCTGAAGCGACTCCAGCCGCGTACCGCCGGGGGTGTGGCCCTCGAGCCTGCCCCACAGTGCGGCCACGGCCGCCGGCCCGGCCAGCCGGGCGCCGCCGCTCCCGCCTGTGGTCGACCACGTCCGCTGAAGGTGCGGGATGGCCTGGTCGCGGAGCAGCCGGTCGATCAGGGTGATGTTGCACATGTACCCGGTGCGACGGTCAACGGGCCCGCTGACCGTAGCCCGCAGGACGAGGTAAGGAGCAATCCGGCCGTCGTCCGGCCAGCCGGCCCAGGAGTTGAGGACCGGATCGGACGGGGCCGCATCCAGACAAAACCGTACTTCCCGCATCAGTCGCATCACCTGGATTGTAGAGCGCCTGCGGATCACGTCGAGCGAACTGGGCGCTGCGTCGGGCCGGTGGGGGGCGGGCGTACCTCCCGCTCGCGCTTGGGGCTCGGGCTGGTGGTCCCTGGCTGACGCTCGGGGTCCTGCGCGGGGAGCGGGGCGGCTGTGGCGGGCGTTCAGGGCGGCCGGGAGGCCGCTTGACAGGGTTCCGGGCGGGGTTACGATGCGGCGCTGGCGGCTCCTGAGCGGCCAGTGGCCGGACCGCGCCCGGGTGGCGGAACTGGCAGACGCGCATGGTTGAGGGCCATGTCTACGAAAGTAGGTGGAGGTTCGAGTCCTCTCCCGGGCATTCCGTGCCGGTGCAGCCGAACAGCGGTCGTTCGGCCCCGAATCCGACTCCATGAACACCCCGAGAACGCCTACGGCTGGATTGTGCGCATCAGCGGGCCTCCGCGCGCTCGTGCTGGCCGGGGGTCTGTCCCTGCTGGCCGGGTGTGAGGGCGGGCTGCGGACGACCTCTGCCCCCCGCACTCAGGCCGAACGGCTTCAGGCCGCCTACCCGGATCTGGCCACCGGCCGATTCTGGGTGATCGCCGACTTCGAGGACCTGCGTCACGGCGAGCTCTTCCGCATGGACGCCCGCTCGCAGGAGGCGGGCTGTATCCCCGGCCTGACCGGCGGGTTGCGCCGAACGGGCCAGCGGTGCCTGCGCGTCACCCTGGCCGACCCGGCGGACAGGCTCATCATCAGCAGTGCGGGGGCCCACGACTGGTCGCTGCGGCGCGACTGGCGGGAGTTCTTCCTGCTGCTGGCAGCCGTCCACTGCCCGGCGCAGAGCGCGGAGCTGGACCTGGCCCTGGTGGCCGGGCCACCCCCGGAGCAACGCACCGCACACTCCCGCACCACCCTCACCCAAGGCTGGAACCTCCTCCGGCTGGACCTCACCGAGGCGGCGGAGCATGTCCCCATCGACGACATCCGCGAGATTCACCTGGCCCTGCCGAGCGCGGACGGCCCGGTGACGCTGCTGCTGGACGACCTGATCCTGGCGGACAACAGCGAGGCGCTCTTCGGGGCTCCGAACGACCCCAAACAGGGCCTGTACATCCGGCAGCAGGGCCGGCGCTGGAACGTGGGGGCTGCGGGCCGGTTCGAACTCGGCTTTGCCAACGGCCAGATCGTGCACTGGTACGATCTGGCCGGCGACCCCCACCGGCTGAGCAACTTGGCGGGCGGGCGGGTACTGGGACCGTCTCCGATCGTGCTGCCCAGTGCCCGGGGAAGCAGCCGGGAGCAGGTGCCCAGCGACTTCGCCGGCCTGGGCGAGGCCGTCGTCGCCCGGCAGCGCATTCTCGAGGCCAACCCGGTCTGCATCGTTGTCGAATGCACCTGGCACTTCACGTCGCCGGGCCGGCCGGCCAGATCGGACGATCCCTTTCAGCGGTGGATTTACACCATCGACCGCAGCGGGCGCGTGCACATCCACGTCGAGTGCACCACGGCCAGCACCGGGTTCGCCCCCCGGGCGCTCGGCCTGGCCGTCAGCCGGCACGATGACGGCGAGCTGGACACCTTCGCCCATCAGACCGTCCAGCTCTCCGACCCGGAGGAGCTGCGGCACGTGGCCTACTCCTTCGCCCGACCCGCTTCCCCGGAGAAGTCGGGGCTCCTGTACGTCATCCACGACAGCCGCGCCGCCCCGGTGATGAAGGTGAGAGCACAGCCGGAGCGTCAGCGGGTCAACCTGATCGCCTGCGGCGGAAACACCGGCGTGCCGACGCAGGCCTGGTCCTGCCTGCTGGACATCTGGCCGCCGGGCAACTGCGACGATGTGCGGGCCCGGGAGCAGGCCCTGGACTACAGCAGCCCGGGTGGCGTCCGGATGCAGGCGGGAGAGCTGGTCACGGACTCGCCGGGCGATGCCAACGGCGACGGATTCAACGAGCGGTGGGGGTGGTACGTGCTCCGCCCGGAGGACCACCTGCTGCGCTTCGAACTCGACGGGCGGCAGCGCCCCCGCTTCAACCCCCTGTTCCTGGTCACCGGCTGCGCCGGGCGGGAGGCCTGGGTCTACCGGGACAACGTCCTGCTCGAGCCCGTCGCTCGGGACGCCGCAGATCGCCTCGTCTTCCAGGTGTCCGGGGACGTCCGGGAACGCAGCCTGATTGAGGTGATCCTCCGCAAAGCGGAGCGCGCTTCCACTCCTTGACACCCCCCGGGCCCAGGCCTATATTCACGCGATTCTCAGCCGTTCGTTGCCTTTTGTGCAGGGGCAGGTTGTCAGAGAATCCCATCGGCTGGTTCCCAGACCCCAGACCATCGGGCGGCCGGGGAGATGCGGATGGCCAAACGCAAGACCAGCACCGGCAAGTCAGCGGGCAAGCCGAAGAAGAAGGCTGCCGTCCGGGGGGACAAAACCCCCGGCGCCTCCGCGAAGAAGAAGGCGAAGCAGAAGAAGAAGACACCCGCATCCTCCAAGGGCAGCAAGAAGGCCGCGAGTCCCGGCAGGAAGAAAGCCCAGGGGGCAACAGCCAGGAAAAAAAAGGCCGCCAAGAAGAGCACTCGCCAGAAGACCGTTGTCAAGAAGACGGCTGTCAAGAAAACCACTGTCAAGAAGACCGCCGTCAAGAAAGCGGTGAGGAAAACCACCGCCCGTCCGTCCGGGGCGAAGAAGAAGATCAAGAGAGCCCCGCCCGCGAAACAGGTGGCCCAAGGTGAGCCCGCCACACAGGACACCCCGGACGCCCTGCCCAAGACCCGGCTCTCCCCGGAGGTCCTCCAGGAGTTCCGCCAGTTGCTGTTGCAGAAGCGGATGGAACTGGTGGGCGATGTGGACAACCTGACCGGCGAGGCGCTCCGCCGCAGCCGGTCCGAGGCCGCCGGGGACCTCTCGCGGATGCCCATCCACATGGCGGACATCGGCTCGGACAACTGGGAACAGGAGTTCACCCTGGGCCTGATCCACAACGAGCGGGAGCTGGTCCGGGAGATCGACGAAGCTCTCCGCAGGGTCGACGAGGGAACCTACGGCGTGTGCCTGGCCACACGCAAGCCGATCAGCATCACCCGCCTGCGAGCCAAGCCGTGGGCCAAGTACTGCATCGAGTATGCCCGGCTGCGGGAGCGGGGGCGGGTGCCGTGAAGCAGCCGGACCCGACCACTCCCGGCGAGAGCACGGCCGGCGTCGCTCCACCCACCGACAAGGTCCCCTGGCGCGAGTCCGCCCTGCGTTCGGGTCCCGCCCACCTGCTGCTCTGGTCGCTGGCCGCGGTCGGGCTGTGGGCGGACCTGGCCTCGAAATCCTGGGCTTTCGGCTCCCTGCCCGCCGGAGGCCGCCAGACGGTGGTCCCCGGCTTCCTCACCGCCGAGCGTTCGCTCAACTCGGGGGCGTTGTTCGGGGCGTTCTCCGGGTGGGTCCCGGCGTTCATCATCGCCTCCCTGCTGGCCCTGGCGTTCGTGCTGTACGTGTTCGGCACCAGCGACCGGAGGCAGCGGTTCCTGCACGTGGGGCTGGCCCTCATCCTGGCGGGGGCGATGGGGAACCTCTACGACCGGGCGTTCGTCAAGGCGGACGTGTTGACGCTCAAAGCGAACGCCAATGGGGGAGGGCAGGTGATCGGGATCGTGGTGTCGGAGGCCGGCGCCGACCCGGTGGTGGTGGCCAGCTACCCCGACGGTAAGGAACCCCGGAGCTTCCCCCGCGAGCGGATCGCCGCCATCGACCAGCACGGGGTGGTTCGCGACTTCATCAAGTTCACCCCCATCGCCGGCTTCGACTACTGGCCCTGGGTGTTCAACGTGGCCGACGCCCTGCTCGTGGTGGGCGTCGCCATCCTGCTGATCACCTTCTGGCGGGAACGTCGCCCGGCGCCGGCCAACACCCGCCCGGCCGCACCGGCCTGACCGCCGGCCCTCCCGACAGCCGGCCGCGCCGACAGCGAGCCGCCGGCCTTGGCCCGGCTCCCTCACCATCGCGCGGGCGGAATCACCCGCCGGCAGGCTCGAACCACAGCCGCAGCGTGGCGTGACCGTCAATCTCGAAGTGCTCGACCCGGAAGGCGTGCTCACCCGCGTCCAGATCGACCACCGCCGCGTTCTCCCGCGGGGCGTGCCAGGTCCAGTCGTCGATGATGCGGCGGTCGTCGACCCAGACGCGAATCCCGTCGTCCGAGATGGTGCCCACCCGCCAACGGCCCGCGGGGAAGCGGATGTCCGCGGTGGCCAGCGTGGCGAAGCGGTCTGCGGGCACGTTCTCCCGCGGGGCCCGGGAGCCCCAATCGAACGCGACCGCCGGAACCAGTGAGTCAACGCGGGCCGGACCGTCCAGCAGGGCTTGCCATTTTCGGGGGCGCGTTCGCGGATCGCAGGTCTGATCCCACGCGAAGTGACGCACCCGCCACTCGGCGCGGCAAAGCGTGCCGGCAACTGCCAGCGGAGTTCCGCCGACTGCCAGCTCGACGCGGAACGGGGCAACGCCGGCGGCGGTCAGAGCGACGGCCACCTGCCGGGGCACGTCCCCCTCGGCCGGAGAGACCTCGACGGGGCCGTCCACGCGGGTAACTCGAAACCGCCCACCCGGAGCCAGCACCTGGAACTCGGCCTCCCGCCCGCCCAGAAGGCGCGTGGGGCTGACGGCCGGCTGCGCGAAGTCGTACGGGCCCCACTCGGTGACCACGATCCGCTCGCGGCCGCGGAGGTGTTCCCGGGCGCCGACCGGGCGGGTCTCCCCGCACGTCGGGTACGGCGGGGGCTGCCACGGTCTCGGAATGCCGTCGACCTGCTCAGGTCGACTGACCTCGTCGGCATCCACCTTCACGCCGACGTCGGTCATCGTGTTGGCGGCCAGCGTCGTCCGGACGGTCTCGCGCAGCTGGACGGCGATGGCGTCGCCCTCAAACGTGTTGGCGAGCAGCCGGTTGTCCGTCGAGCCGCGGTGGTTGGCCTGCACCCAGGGCTCGTTCATCAGGCGGGCGTCCTCGTCGGACCAGAGGAACACGCCGCAACTGTTGCCCCGAAACATGTTGTTGCGGATGACGTTACGGCTGCCGTGCTCGATGTTCACGCCCCCGCGTTCGACCCGGTAGCCGGCGTGGCCGTTCTCGGCGATGACGTTGCCGGCGATCAGCGTGTCCTGCGAGTAGCCGGCCCACACGCCGCAGATGGCGTTGCCCACCAGCCGGTTGGCGATGAAACGGTTGCCGAAGCCGAAGGTCATCTCGATGCCGTGGGCGGCGGCGTAGGAGAAGTCGTTGCCGATCAGCAGGTTGTCGTTGCTGCCGGCCCGGTGGCGGCGTGAGAGGGCCTCCAGGCCGGCGAAACCGAAGACGCCGTCGCCGCAGTGGGTGGCGCTGTTCTCGGCGATGATGTTTCCGCAGCACTGCTCGAAGATGAGGATGCCGGCCGAGTCCTGCCCGCGGTTGTAGACGCCGTGGCTGTAGCCGCGGATGCAGAAATCGAAGGCGTTGCGGCAGATCAGGTTGCGGCTGCTCCGCCACAGGGCCAGGCCCCAGCCGGACAGAAACGAGCAGTCGTTGTCGCAGACGCGGGAATCGTCGACCCGGTCGAGGATGATCCCGTTCTGGCCGGCGCGGGCCCGCACGCGGCGGATGACGACCGAGTCGGATCGTTCGACGCACAGCCCGGCCCCGTAGGCGGTCGGCCACTGCCGCTCGTCGTTGCCATGGGGGCTGAGCCAGTCGCGGGGATCCTCGCGCTGCGGCGTCGAGCCCAGGCGCTGGCGGAAGTTGCCGGAGACGTCGACGTCCTCGACGGTCAGCCGCGCCGCCCCGTGCGCCAGGATGCCGACCTTGAAGCCGCGGACCTTGGCGTTGCGCAGGGTGACGCCCTCCCCGGTGATGACGACGCCCGTGCCGGTGCACGCGTCGGGCTGCCGCGGGTCCGTGAAGCCCACCAGTTCGGCACCCTGGAAATCGACGGTAACGCCGTCGGCGGTGATGTGCACGACCCCGTTGCCGTCCGCATCGGGGACCGCGTAGCTGCCGGGCCGGACGAGGGTGTCGGTCGTGACCTCGATGTTGTCGCGGTCGAGAACGATCTCAACGGGGCCAGCGCCGGCTCCACCAACCGGCGTCCACGTAGCGAGTACCACGAACCAGAGCAGGCCTGGGATCACCGATTCCCTCCCCCGGCAAGCCGGAGCAAACCGTCTGCGTGCACATCCGCGAGACCCGCCGTCAGCGGCTGCACGCCCGGCAGGGACTCCGGCGTGCCGATGCCCCAGACCGCCATGCGGGCCCGCCGGGCGGCCTCGACGCCCGCGGCGGCGTCCTCCAGGACGACGCACTCGCCGGGCAGGCAGCCGAGGGCGGCGGCCGCCACCAGGAAGATCTCCGGATGCGGCTTGGCCTGGCGGATGTCGTCGCCGTCGATCACCGCGTCGAAGGCCGGGGTGACAGCGAGGCGATCCAGAATGAGCCGGGCGTTGCGGCTCGACGAGGCGACGGCCAGCTTCACGCCGGCCCGGCGCAGCTCGGCCAGCAGGCGCTCGACCCCCGGGAGCAGGTCGTCCGGCGTCAGGCTCTCCAGCGATGCCCGGTAGGTGCGGTTCTTCCGCTCCGCCAGGGCGAGCCGATCCGCCGCCGTGTACTGCCGGCCGGCATGCTCGAGGACCACCGCGAGGCTGGCCATCCGGTCGAGGCCGCGGAGCCGGTCGCGGACCCGGTCGTCCAGCGGGATGCCCTCCTCCGCGGCGAGCTGCTGCCAGGCGCGAAAGTGCAGTTCGTCGGTGGAGACCAGGACGCCGTCAAGATCGAAGATGACTCCGCGGATCATCACGCCTCCCCGCGAACGCGCCGGAGGAAGGTTTCCTCATCCACGGCCTCGACGCCCAGTTCGCGGGCCTTGGCCAGCTTGGAGCCGGCTGCCTCGCCGTAGACGACGAGCGTGGTCTTCTTGCTGACCGAGCCGGCCGGCTTGCCGCCCAGCTTGCGGATGAGGTCCTGCGCCTCGGCGCGGGTCATGCTCGCCAGGGTGCCGGTGACCACAACGGTGCTGCCGGCCAGCGGCTGGTTGCCGGCGGTGGCCGTCTGCGGCTGGATCAGGTTCACGCCGGCGGCCCGGAGCCACTCGATCACCCCCCTGCCCTGCTCGCTGGCGAAGAAGTGCCGGAGGGCGGCGGCTACCTCCGGCCCCACGCCCTCGACCTCCACCAACTCCTCCTCGGTGGCGGCGGCCAGGCTGTCCAGGTCGCCGAAGTGCCCGGCCAGCAGCACGGCCGTCGCCCCGCCGACGTGCCGGATGTTCAGGCCGGCCAGCAGGCGCGACAGTGGCCGCTGCTTGCTGGCTTCGATGCCGGCCAGCAGGTTGTCCACGCTCTTCTCGCCCATGCGCTCCAGGGCGATGAGCTCCTCACGCCGCTCGTGCAGGTGGTAGAGATCGGCGTGCTCCCGAACCAT
>Ga0180432_10007200_pt1 | contig 14201 bp, 13 predicted proteins | sample SS_ome_10_FD_132414 | JGI IMG/M metagenome (GOLD analysis project Ga0180432, IMG submission 132414) | Hypersaline lake sediment archaeal communities from the Salton Sea, California, USA - SS_1_MS_2 metaG | ecosystem: Environmental > Aquatic > Non-marine Saline and Alkaline > Hypersaline >... | reverse complement strand
GGGTAATTCGTGTTGCCGACGGTGCCTGTCCCCTTTTTCGGGCGGCGACAGTGGGGCCCCGTGGAAAAAGGGGACAGGCACCGAGCCGCCAGCGTTTTTCCGAGGTTTGGCATCTGTGGCGGCTCGGAGCCAGTCCCCCTTTTCCACTTTTCGCTTACAGTTTGAGTGATTAACATCAGTCAATAGCCCCGCCCGAAAGGGTGGGGTTTCGAGGGATGCCATGTCTGCAACCCTGCCCTTCCGGGCAGGGCTATTGTCGCGGAATCGCGAAATGTAGAATTCTTGAAATACATTTTGCTGTAGACTTGGGGGTTTCTTCGGATTGCCATGACACGGCGTGCTCTGATCACCGGCGTCTCCGGATTCGCCGGGGGCTTTCTGGCCGGGCACTTGCTCGAACGCGGCGACCTGGTGCTGGGCTGCTCGCCGGATGGAAAATGGCAGGCCAGCAGCGACGCGGCGTTGTCCGACCGGGTAGAGTTGGTTTCCTGGGACTTGGGCAGCGCAGGGGGTATCTCTGCGGAGGCCCGGCGGCGGATCGAGCAGTTCCGGCCCGATCTGGTCTATCACCTGGCCGCCCTGAGTGTGCCGGAAGACTGCGGCGGACGGCAACCATCGGCCATGGCAGAGGCGATCAACGTGGGCGGGACGCGGCGGGTGCTGGAATTGGCGGCCTCGCTTCAGCGGCGGCCGAGGGTGCTGTTTGCCAGCAGCAGCCACGTCTACGCGCCGGTTTCGCCCGACTCTCCCCGAGTGGACGAGACGGCCCCTGTGGGTCCGCGGCAGGGCTACGGGCGGACGAAGCTGGCCGCAGAGGGCGAGGTCCGCCGCGCCGTCGCCCGGCACGGCTGCGACGCGGTGATCGCCCGGTCCTTCCCCCATGCCGGACCGCGGCAGGACCCGCGGATGATGCTCTCGCAATGGGCCCGGCAGTTCGCCGCCGCCGGTTCCAACCCGGTGGAGGTCTACACCCGCGAAGCCCGAATCGATCTGAGCGACGTCCGCGACGTGGTCCGCGCCTATCGGTTGCTGGCCGAGCGGGGCCGGTCGGGCGAGGTGTACAACGTCGGCTCGGGCGTCAGCCGCCCCAGCGGCGACGTGCTCGATTTGTTGCACCAGATGGCCGATCCCGGGCGGCCGGTGGTCGAGCTGACGCCCGGGCCCAAGCAGGACCCGATCGCGGACGTCACCCGGCTGGTCGAGTGTACCGGGTGGTGTGCTAGGGTTCCCATAGAAACAACCGTGGCCGACACGCTGGCCTGGTGGCGGCAAGTGGGCCCGGCGGGCGCAAGCGGGGGCGAAGGGGACGCAGAACCATGAAAATCGCTGTGATCGGTACCGGCTACGTGGGGTTGGTGACCGGCACCTGCCTGGCCGAAACGGGCAACGACGTCACCTGCGTGGACTGCGACCGGGAGAAGATCGGCCTGCTGGAGCGCGGCGAGGTTCCGATCTACGAGCCGGGATTGGCAGAGCTGATCAAGCGAAACGCGGCCGGCCGCCGGCTGCACTTCACCACCGACCTGGCGTCGGCCGCCGCCGGGGCCAGGCTGATCTTTCTGGCCGTGGGCACCCCCTCGGCCGATGACGGATCGGTCGACCTCTCTGCCGTCTGGGAAGTCGTCGCCCAGATCGCCCCGCACCTGACCCCGCAGGCCATCGTGGTCTGCAAGAGCACCGTGCCGGTGGGAACCAACGCCGCAGTCACAGCGCGGCTGAAGCAGCTCACCGGCCGCGACTGCCCGGTGGCCAGCAACCCCGAGTTTCTCAAGGAAGGCACCGCCATCGAGGACTTCATGAAGCCCGACCGCGTGGTGATCGGCGTTCGCAGCCAAGAGGTGGCCGAGGTGCTGTGGGACCTCTACCAGCCCTACCTGCGGACCGACAAGCCGCTGTTGACGATGTCGCCCGAAAGCGCCGAGATGACCAAGTACGTGGCCAACTCGCTGCTCTCGACCAAGATCAGCTTCATCAACGAGATGGCCAACCTCTGCGAACGGACGGGCGCCGACGTCAACGAGGTCCGCCGCGGCATCTGCCACGACAGCCGGATCGGGTTCGCCTTTCTGTTTCCCGGCGTGGGCTACGGCGGAAGCTGCTTTCCCAAGGACGTCTGCGGGCTGGCGGCGGTCGCCCGCACCCACGGTTTGAAGCCGCGGATTCTCGACGCGGTCCACGAGGTCAACCTCCGGCAGAAGACCGTGCTGGGTGAGAAGATCGAGCGGCACTTCGACGGCCGACTGTCGGACAAAGTGATCGCCGTCTGGGGCCTGGCGTTCAAGCCGGGCACCGACGACGTCCGCGAGGCCCCCGCGCTGGTGCTGATCGATCGGCTGTTGGAACTGGGCGCCACGCTTCGGGTTCACGACCCGGAAGCGATGGGCAGCGTTCGCCGCCGCTACGGCGAGAAGCTGATCTATTGCGACAACCGCGACGACGCCCTGGAAGATGCCGACGCGGTGGCCATAGTGACCGAGTGGAAGCACTTCGTGCATCCCGATTTCGACCAGATGCGCCGCCGGATGCGCCGCCCGGTGATCTTCGACGGCCGCAACCTCTACCGCCCCCAGCGGATGCAACAGGCCGGCTTCACCTACTACAGCATCGGCCGCCCGCCGGTGCGGGCCGGGCAGTAGGGCCGACTGCTGATAGCAGGGCGAAATCGGGTGCCATGGGTAAGGACAGCTTACCCGTGCCGGCCCGGCTCAGGCCCACTCGTAGAGCAAGGCGTTTCCCTGCTTGCCGACGTTGCGAACCGCGCCCATCTTGCGAAAGCAATAGGCGATCCGTTGGGCAATCCAGCGGTCGATCGCCAGCGACTCGGCCAGGTGGCCGGTGTGAAACGGTTTGGGCAGCGGACAGCAAATCAGGCCGGCCAGGTCGGCGGGCGTGCGGAGCCGATGGGTTTCGCGTACGGCGACCAGCTTCTGGTCCTCGACCTGGTGATCGCTCGGGCGCCAGCGGCGGCGGCGGCCGTGGCCCGGGTAGCGCCATTCCTCGACATCGACCAGCGGGACCTCCAGCGTCAGGCGTCGATGGGGGAACACCCGGGTGAAATGCACCAGCTCGTCGAAGAGATCCAGCAGCCGGCCCCGCTTGGGGCTGATTCGCCGGCCGGTGACCTCTCCGCCCTTGGCCGATTGTTTGATCAGCAGCTTGCGGACCACGATCGGCTTGACGACCAGCACGCGGTGGCCGCGCAGCAAGTTTTGGACCTTGTCGCGAATGGCGGCCAGCGAGCCGTGCTGGATCTCGACCAGCCGGCCGCCAGAGACGACGTCGATGCGGTATTTTCCCACCGGCACCTCGAACCGGGGGGCCCGGCCGGCGTAGCGCGACTTCAGCTCACGATGCAGCGAGGTTTCCATGGATGACAAAGGAAAGGGAAGAGGGGGAAAGGGGAAAAAGGGGAAGGGGAAGGAAGGAGGAATCACCGGCAATGATCAACCGTGCAGACTCATGTGCATCAAGTCCACTTCCCCCTTTCCCAACTTTCCCCTTTTCCCTCTCTCTCGCAGGGCTTCGCTGGGCTGCACGGCTACCGCAATAGAGATTATCGGCAGCCGGAGGGTTCAGGATTCAGGGCTGGGCGGCTGGATGCCGAAATCGCGGATCGTCAGCAGGCTGGAGAACTCGTATCCCCGGCGGGCGAACTCCTGGGCGCCGCCCTCCATGCGGTCGACGACGGCCATCACGCCGGCGACCTTCAACCCGAAGGCCTCGGCCCGCTCGATGGCCAAAAGCGACGAGCCGCCGGTGGTTACCACGTCTTCGAGGATCACCGCCTGCTGGCCGCTGCGGACGGGTCCCTCGACGAACTGATCGGTGCCGTGGCCCTTGGACTGTTTGCGGACCATAAAGCCGGCGACGGGGGTGCCGCGGACCGCCGACATGGTGACCACGGCGGCGGTGATCGGATCGGCACCGATCGACATCCCGCCGACCGCGTCCGGCATCGGCCCGGCGGCCAAGAGGTCGAGGATCCCTTCGGCCACCAGCCGCGCCCCGGCCGGATCGAGCGTTGCCTGCTTGCCGTCGAGGTAGTAGCTGGCCTTCTTTCCCGAGACGAGCGTAAACTCGCCGAACTTCAGTGCCTTTTGGCGAACCAGCGAAATCAGGGCGTCGCGGTCGTACATCTGTGGGCTCCTTTGGCAAAGGTATATCATGCCCTGACGGTTCGCGAAAGGGGACCGCAAGAGAAGCAGGAAAAAGGGGACAGTCCCCATTTGCCGGAACGGCCCGAAGGGTGCTTCTCACAAATGGGGACCGTCCCCTTTTTCCTCTACCGCCGGATGACGACCTTCGAGCCGACCGAGAGGATGCCGAAAACGTCCCGGATGTCGCGATCGCCCAGAGAGATCGCGCCGGGGCCGCCGGTGCGGCCCACATTGCTCGGATCGTTGGTGCCGTGGATGGCCAGCGTGCTTTGCTGGCCGGGCCGCTGGGCCAGGCCGAGGCGGAATTGGCCCAGCGGGTTGTTCGGATCACCCGCCTGGTGGACCACCCGATCGCCGACGTAGTGGGTGGGATCGACCGACTTGTTGGTAACGATGTAGTCGCCTTCCGGCACGGAGTGGTCGCGTCCGATCCCGATGCGGAACCGTCCGGCGTAGCGCTCGCCCAGCATCAGCGTGAGCTCGAAGCGGTCGAGATGGATCAAGGCGCTGAAGGGGCCGCGGACGACCTTCAGTGGTTGGCCGGGAGTAAGGTTCCGCGGGTCGCGCACTCCGTTGATGTTGGCCAGCAGTTGCCAGGGGACGTTGTGGGCCTGGGCAATCTCTTCGAGCGTCTCGCCCGAACGGACCGTGTAGGCCGGCGCGATCTGGTGCCGGCGCGAATAGACCACGGTGCCGGCGAGTTGGTCCAGCAGCTCGGTTACCTGGCGGGACTGGTCGCCGGACAGGTTGGGACTGTCGTACAAGCGGCTAAGCAACAGGTGGGCCTCGGCCAGGTTGCCCCGGTCCAGTTCCGCACGGACGGCCTGCATCTGCGCGGCAGTCCCAGCGTCAATATCGGCTTCTGTCGGACCGCCGGTCGGCGGGCCGCTGTTGGCCGCGACGGGTGCGGCTGGCGAGCTGACCTCGGCCGGCGCCGCGGGATAGGCTGCTGAAGGATAGGGCGCCGGCGCGGCATCGCCGGGGTTGCCCACCGGCAAGGCGGCACTTTCCTGCGGAACGTAGGGCGGGGCAGCGGCGGCCCCGCCCGGCGATGGCCGTACGCCCATCGCGGCCGGACCACCACCGTCGGCCGGCCGCTGGGGTGGATAGGGCGCCGACGGGGCCGGCGCGCCGTAAGGGGCGTTTTGGGCCTGCGGCCCCGCACCGCCCGGGACGGGCATCTGGACCATGGGGGGCTGGGGACACTGCGACCAGCCCTCGGCCATCTGCTGTGGGGGGGTGCATCCGGGATTTCGGGTGATCGAAACGTACACCGCGCATGCCACCGCCCCCAACACCGCAACCACCAGCAGGGTTTTCAGCGAATTCATGATCGTCCTCCTTGACGGATCATACTGTCTACGATTCTCTCTTGGGAGCTGACAACGGAATGAATGGATGTGAGGAAAAGCCATGCCGGACGACGATTTGCGGTTCGAAGAGTCGGGCGATGAACTCCGCGATGACGAGTTTCCTGACGAAGACGAATTCGACGATGATTTGAGCCCGGTGGCCCCTTGTCCGCAATGCGGAGCCGAAGTATACGAAGATGCCGTGCAGTGCCCGATCTGCGGGACGTATATCACCGACCACGGCAACCTCTGGACCGGGCGGCCGCTGTGGTGGATCGTCCTGGGACTGTTGGGCGCGGTGGCCACGGTCCTGGCCCTGGCCGGGTATTTTTCCCGGTGAGCGGCCCGTGCATACCGGCCCGCGCGGGCCAATCATACGTAAACTCGCCAACCAATGCTACACCAAACCGGAAGACAAAACGCTGTCACTGCAAGCACAGTATATGTCCGCTGCTACACCCCGCGAGTTTCCCGCCATCAAGAGCCGGTTGTCCGGCTCCCCTTATCGCGGAAATCCTCTCGCACCGGTGCGAACACCTCGACCACCCGCATCGGCTTTTCGCCGACGATCACCTGGTGAGGCACCCCGCCGGGCAGTCGCCACATCTGGCCGGCGTGGACCGCATGGGTTTGGCCGTCGATGACAAACTCGGCCTCGCCTTCGATCATGTAGCCCACCTGCTCGTGCGGATGGCTGTGTTCGGCGGTAACCGTGCCCGCCTCAAACTCCATGATCGTAATCGTCATCTTCTCACACTCGGCGGCCAGGATGATCTGGCCGGCGGCCGGATCGATCCGCACACAGTCTTGGCGATTCAGTACGTATTGGAACACTTTTGCATCTCCTGAATGAGGTTGCCAGCGGTTCATTGTAGGAATGGGAAGGGGACAGGTCCATTTTTCGGACGACGATTTTATCCGAAGAACACGTCTTCTTGCCGAAAAATGGACCAGTCCCCAGTCCGGCCTCGTGAACGGTTACATTCTCGCGCGCTTGCTGAAAGGCCGCCCGGATGCGACAATCGTCTTCATGCTAGAGGTCTCCTCCAATAGCATCGAACCCGCGCCGGACGGAGCGCGACCCGCCGGTGCCCGTTACCAGCCGCTGGTGATCGTGTTGGCGGCCGCCGCGGCGGGGATCGTGGCCGATCGGTTCTGGCCGCTGGCGGTTCCGGTCTGGTGGGCGGCCACCGCCGCGGCGTGGGTCGGCTGGCTGGTGTTGTGGCGGCGCGGACGCCAGCTCCCGGCCGCCTGGGCATTGCTGCTGGCCACTGCCGCTACCGCCGCCTCCTGGCATCACCTGCGATGGTGCCTGTTTGCCGACGACGATCTGGGCTACTACGCCACCGATCAGGAGCAGCCGGTTTGTGTCCGGGCGGTCGCTTTGAAAGCCGCCCGGCCGCTGCCCACGCCGCCGCCCGACCCGCTTCGGGCGATTCCCGTCGGCGACCGCGACCGGCTCGACGTGGCACTGATTGCGGTGCGCGACGGGAGCCTTTGGCGGAAGGTCTCCGGCCGGTCGCAATTGCTCGTCTACGGCCGCCTGCCACAGGTGCAGCCCGGCGATCGGCTTGAAATCTTCGCGCAACTCTCCGCACCACGCGGGGCCCGAAACCCGGGCGAGTTCGACTATGCCGATCACGCCCGCGGCGACCGGCGGCGGAGCCGGCTGCGGACCGCGTTTGCCGAGTGCGTGTCGGTATTGGGCTCGGAGCGCCGGTGGGGCGTGCGGCAACTGATCGAGTTGACGCGGGGGCACGGCAGTCGCATTCTCAAAGAACACCTCGACCCGGAACGCTCCGCGCTGGCCGCCGCCGTGCTTTTGGGCGCCCGCGAACAGCTCGAACCCGAAGAGACCCAAGCCTTCGTGGAAACCGGCACCATCCACCTGCTGGCGATATCCGGCCTGCACGTGGGCATCCTTGCCTGGTCGCTGCTGTTTCTGGTCCGCCGTGCGCCGATCCCGCGGGGTTGGGCCATGGTGAGCGTGGCGCTGTTCACGGTGTTCTACATGCTGCTGACCGACGCGCGGCCGCCGGTGATCCGGGCCACGGTGTTGGTATTGGCGATCTGTTGGTCGTCGTATCTGGGCCGGCGTGCCTTGTCCTTCAACTCGTTGGCCGCGGCAGCACTGGTAGTGCTGGCGATCAACCCGGCGGACATGTTTCGCATCGGGGCCCAACTCTCCTTCCTGGCCGTGGCCGGGTTGATTTGGTTTGCGCCGTTTTGGATGGGCGAGAGTTCGCGAGATCCGCTTCAGCGACTGATCGAAAGAACCCGGCCTTGGCCGGTTCACAGCCTTCGGCTGCTGGGCCGCGCCGGACTACGCTTGACGTTGGCCAGCCTGGTGATCTGGCTATTGTCGCTGCCGCTGGTGATGGCCCGATTCCATCTATTCACGCCGGCCGCGGTACCACTGAACACGCTGCTCTGGGTCCCCATGACTGTGGCCATGCTCAGCGGCTTCGCCACGCTGGTGTTGGGAAGCCTGGCCGCGCCGCTGGGCCAGGTGGCCGGCACGTTTTGCGACGAGAGTCTCTGGCTGCTGCAATCCAGTGTCGGCCTGGCCCGGAACGTCCCCGGGAGCCATTTCTGGGTGCCCGGCCCGGCCGACTGGTGGCTGGCGGGTTTCTACGGCGGGTTGGGCCTGCTGGCGGCGTTGCCGCGCATCAGGCCGCCGCGCCGCTGGTGCCTGGGGCTGCTGGCCGGTTGGACGGTCGTGGGGTTCGCGGCCGCCCGGTTTCCCGCGGAAAATCCCCGGCTGGATTGCACCTTCCTCTCCATGGGACACGGCTGTGCGGTGGTGCTGGAATTGCCCTCGGGCAAAACGGTGCTTTACGACGCCGGACGGTTCAGCGCGCCGGTTGCCGGCGCGCGCTCGGTGGCCGGGTTTCTCTGGTCGCGGGGAATCACCCACCTGGACGCCGTGGTCCTCTCCCATGGCGACGTCGACCACTACAGTGCCCTGCCCGGGCTGCTGGAAAGGTTTTCTGTGGGGGTGATCTATGTCTCGCCGGTGATGTTTGAAGACGACAACCCGGCCCTGGCGGCGTTGCGAGAGGCAATCGGCGTCTCGGGTGTTCCGTTGCGGGAGATTCACGGCGGCCACCGGCTGGACGGCGGCGAGGATTGCCGGATCGAGGTGCTGCATCCGCCCCGAAAGGGCATTTTGGGAGGCGACAACGCCAACAGCGTGGTGCTGGCCGTGGAGTACCTGGGACGGCGGATCCTGCTGCCGGGCGACCTCGCCCGGCCGGGTCTGGACGACGTGTTGGCCGAGGAGCCCATCGATTGCGACGTGCTGATGGCCCCCCACCACGGTAGCCGCCGCAGCAATCCACCGGGTCTGGCCACCTGGAGCACGCCCGGGTGGGTCGTCATCAGCGGCAGCCGGCGGTGGGACCCGGGACCGACGGAAGCGGCCTACCGGGCGGCCGGCAGCCGCGTGCTGCACACGGCCCGGCAGGGGGCGGTCGGGGTGCAAATCGACCGGGAAGGCGTAAGAGCTGAATACATTCTGGCTCGGTAAGGCCTGTCCAAAACCCCTATTTCAACCACTGTCCGCCACCACATAGGTGGGCAACGCACGAAACTGGTGCATTTTCGGGCAATCACCCCCGTATCGCGGTTGCAAAGCAACGGGGAAGTGGTAGACTGATGACCTACGTGATTGGTTACGTGTCAATATAGGGAAAGTTCTTGACGAGACGGTAGGAGGAGCGTGCTTCGGTGCAAGCAGGCCGAGTCCGGCCGAGATGGAGCAGTCGCGGTAGCAGATGACCATTACCAGAGAGCGGAAACAGGAACTGATTGGGGAGTATCGGCGTAGCGACGACGACACCGGCTCCCCCGAGGTCCAAATCGCCATTCTGACGTCCCGGATCAACGGGTTGACCGAACACCTACGGGCGCACAAGAAAGACTTCGCATGCCGGCGCGGTCTGCTGATGCAGGTCAGCCGTCGGCGTCGCCTGTTGGATTATCTCAAGAAGGTCGATCCGCAGCGTTACCTCGACATCATCCGGCGTCTCGACATCCGCAAGTAGTCGATTCGTCTTTTCTCGCCTGCGAGGTCGGCTTCCCCGGGCTAGGACGTTGTTAACGGATGCCCTCTTTGCGCATCGCGGGCGCCGTTTCCCCCGCGCCGGGTGAGAACTAGCAATCAGATGAAGGTAGGAAAGAACATTGAAAGTACGTGTTGAAAGACAGATTGGAGCGGAAACCCTCTCCATCGAGAGCGGTGAACTCGCCAAGCAGGCCGCCGGCAGTTGCCTGGTTCGCTACGGCGACACAGTGGTGCTGTGTGCGGCGGCAACCGGCCCCCCGCGGCCGGGAATCGATTTCTTCCCGCTGACCTGCGACTATCGCGAGCGGGTGGCGGCGGCCGGCAAGTTCCCCGGCGGATTCCTCAAACGCGAAGGCCGCCCCACGAGCAAGGAAACGCTCACCGCGCGGCTGATCGATCGCCCCATTCGGCCCTTGTTTCCCAAGTGGTTCCACGACGAAGTCCAGGTGATGACCTTCGTAATGGCCAGCGACCGGCAGAACGACGGTGACGTGCTGGCGATGAACGGGGCCTCGGCCTCGTTGGCCGTCTCACCGCTGCCCTTCCAGGGCCCGATCGGCTCGGTGCGGATGGGATACATTGACGGCGAACTGGTCCCCTTCCCCACCCACGAGGCCCTGGAAGAGAGCGACTTGGACCTGATCGTCTCCGGCAGCCAGGATTCGATCTTGATGATCGAGGGCTTCGCCCGCGAAATGCCCGAAGAACAGATGGCCGAAGCGGTCATGACCGCCCACCGGTACGTGCGGCAGATTTGTGAAATGCAGCAGGAGCTGGCCGAGAAGCTGGGCACGCAAAAGGCCGAACACGAAATCCCCGAGCCCGACGGCCTCTTCGACGTTTTGAAGGACAAGTACTACGAAGAATTCAGCGCGGCCAAGCGGACCGAAGGCAAGCTGGCCCGCTCGGAAGCCTGCGCGGGGCTCTGGCAGCGGGCCGTCGCCGAAATGATCCCCGACCCGGACGCCGAAGGGGCGATCGACCCGGCGGCGCTGAGTTCGGCCTGGCACGACCTGGAAGGCCGCGTGGTTCGCGACCAGATCCTCTCGGGAAGGCGACCCGACGGCCGCGACGGCACGACAGTGCGGCCGATCGAGTGCCAAGTAGACCTGCTGCCGCGGGTGCACGGCTCGGCACTGTTCCAGCGCGGCGAAACCCAGGCCTTGGTCACGGTGGCCCTGGGCACCGGGCGGGACGAGCAGCGGGTGGACGGGCTGATCGAGGAGTACTCGAAGAAGTTCATGCTCCACTACTACTTTCCGCCGTTTTCGGTGGGTGAATGCCGCCCCATCCGCGGGCCGGGACGCCGCGAGATCGGGCACGGCGCGCTGGCCGAACGCAGCGTGAACCCGGTGCTGCCCGCTCCCGACGACTTCCCCTACACCATCCGAATCATCTCCGACATCCTGGAATCGAACGGTTCCAGCTCGATGGCCTCCGTGTGCGGGGCCACCTTGGGGCTGATGGCCGCCGGGGTGCCCATCAGCAATCCGGTGGCCGGCATCTCCGTGGGGCTGGTCAAGGAAGACGACCGCTGGATGCTGCTGACCGACATCCTCGGCGACGAGGACCACTTCGGCGACATGGACTTCAAGATCGCCGGCACGCAAAACGGGATCACCGGCATCCAACTCGACCTGAAGATCGACGGCATCAGCGAGGAAATCCTCCGCGCCACCCTCACTCAATCCCGCGAGGCACGAATCGAAATCCTCCGCAAGATGCTCTCGGCGATCTCCCGGCCGCGGAGCGAAATCTCCAGTTGGGCGCCCCGCCTGCTGCGGACCCACATCGACCCGGAGAAGATCGGCCTGCTGATCGGGCCGGGTGGAAAGATGATCCGCAGTATCCAGGACACCACCGGGGCTTCGATCGAGGTCGACGACGACGGCACGGTCACCATCGCCAGCCACAACGCCGAGAGCGCCGATCAGGCCCTAGGGCAGGTAGAGGCTCTGACCGCGTCGGTCGAGGTGGGCAGGATCTACGACGGCCGGGTGACCAGCGTAAAGGACTTCGGCGCCTTTATCGAAATCATCCCCGGCAAAGACGGGCTCTGCCACATCAGCGAGCTCTCCGACGAGTACGTCTCCAGCGTCTCCGACGTCTGCAAGGTGGGCGACGAAATGCAAGTCAAGGTGATCGCCATCGACGACCAGGATCGCGTGAAGCTCAGCCGGCGGGTGGCGATGAGGGAATTGGCAAAAGAGGGTTCCGATGGCAAGGGCGACTCGGAGTGAGCGGGGCGGCTTGTCCGCCGTCGGCTTTGTCGGAAAACGCGGTGCCACGGCCGTGTTGGCCGTGCCGGGGTCTCTGAAAGCACGGCTGACACAGCCGTGGCACGACGCCCTTGCTCTCGCCGATTCCGTTTTCCGACAAAGCCTGGTGCCCCACACCGGCAGACAAGCTGCCGGTGGCACCCGTTTCAAGCGCGCGTCGCAATAGGGCGCCATGGCTCCGCCCGATGACATCAACGCCGACGACCACCAGACGCTGGTCGATCGCTACACGGAAATCGCCCGGTTGGCCGGGGGACTTGCCCACGAAATCAAGAACCCGCTGTCCACCGTCCGGCTGAACATGGACCTGCTGGCCGAGGACTTTCGCCAGAGTGACTCGCCGCGGGCGCGCCGGGCACTCAGGAAAGTGGAGTTGGTGCAGCGGGAATGCCAGCGGTTGCAGGATTTGCTGGACGACTTCTTGAACTTTGCCAAGGTCCGCCGGTTGAAGCTCGAGCCGAGCGACCTCAACGCGCAGGTCAAGCGGGTGCTGGATTTCTTTCGCCCCGAGGCCGGCAAGGCCGGCATCGAGGTGGTCGACCACCTGGCCAGCGACCTGCCCACCGTGCTGCTGGACCGCGAGCCCTTTCACGGCGCGCTGCTGAACCTGGTGCTCAACGCCGAGCAGGCGATGCCCGAGGGCGGCCAGTTGGTGGTCCGCACCTACGGCACGGCCGACGGCGTTGCCCTGGACCTGATCGACACCGGCTGCGGCATGGACGAGAACACCCGGGCGCAAATCTTCGACGCCTTTTTCTCCACCAAGCGCGGCGGCTCGGGACTGGGGCTGCCCACCGCGCGGAAGATCATCCAGGCCCACGGCGGACAAATCACGCTGCAAAGCGAGCCGGGGCGCGGCACGCAGTTCACCATCAAGCTGCCGGTGCCTGCGCGGCTGCCGGGGGACGGCGACAGCGAAGGCCGGTAGCTGGCCGCAGTTGACAACGCGGATGCGAGCAGTCAGAATTGAGCTACTGTGCAATTTTTGCATAGTGCCGGGACGACTCGAGAGTGTGCGGGCCCGGCTGCCGGACCAACTTGACTATTGATGAGGTATATCATGAGCGGGAAGGCAGTTTTTCCGATTCTCCTTGTGGCGGCGCTGGGGTTGCAGTGTTCCAGAGAGGCCCCCCCCGACGCCACCCAACAACAGGGCGTAAATTCCACCCATCGGAATCATGCTAAACCCGCGCCCCCCTCGGATGTCGTCCGCGTCTCGGACACCGCGCGGGAGCTGTTGGGAATCGAAGTGGAAGAAGCGAAACGCCGAGGGTGCCGGGCCGTTCTCAAGGCGATGGGAAAGGTCCTGGCACCGCAGCCGCAGACCGCGATCGTCAGCCACGCCTTCCCCGCAAGGGTAGCCGCGGTACACGTGAAGGTTGGCGATTCCGTCGAGAAAGGGCAGGCGCTGGTCACCCTGGAAAGCGGCGAAGTCGGCACCGCAAAGTCGGAGTTCTTCAAGGCAATCGCCGACCGTGAACTGGCCAAGCTCACTCTCGAGCGAGAGCAGCGGCTGCTGGGAAACGGAATCGGTGTGAAGAAGAACTTCCTGGCGGCGGAAACCTCGTACAAGATCGCCCAGGCAAACGCCGAGGCCGCCGAGAAGACGCTGCACGTGCTGGGTTTCACCGAGGAGCAGGTGGAGGAGATTGCCGACACCCACCAGATCAACCCGTCGATTACCCTCCACTCTCCGATCGCCGGCAAAGTGGTCTCCAACCGGGCAGTACTCGGCGCCCTGTTCGACCAATTGACGGAGATCCTCACGATTATCGATACCACGTTGTTGTGGGTGGACGCCGGAATCTATGAGAAGGACATCGCCAGGGTGAGGATCGGACAGGACGCGGAAGTGACCGTTCCCGCCTATCCGGGGAAGGTCTTCACAGGAAAGGTCAGTTACATCGGGGACATGGTCAATGAGGAAACCCGCACGATCACCGTCAGGGCGGAGGTCGACAACGAGCAGTTCCTCTTAAAACCGGGGATGTTTGCCGACGTCAGCATCCTGCTCAACGGAGGCTGCCAGGTGCTGATGGTGCCGACCGTGGCGGTGTTGGAAGAGGGCAATCGGAAGCTCGTTTTTGTCAAGCAGCAGGACTTCTTCAGGTGTCGGGAAGTCGAGACCGGCGTGCTGGACGGCGATCACCGGCAGATCGCCAAGGGATTGCAGTCCGGTGAAGAGGTGGCCGTGGAAGGAAACCACGAATTGTACTCCAAGCTGAAGGAAGAGATCCTCCACCGGGCCCATCACGTACACTAGTGTCAAGAACAGAAAGGGGACAGGTACATTTTGCGGGAACGTCCCGGAGGGTGCTTCGCACAAAATGTACCTGTCCCCTTTCTG
>Ga0180432_10007199_pt1 | contig 14205 bp, 16 predicted proteins | sample SS_ome_10_FD_132414 | JGI IMG/M metagenome (GOLD analysis project Ga0180432, IMG submission 132414) | Hypersaline lake sediment archaeal communities from the Salton Sea, California, USA - SS_1_MS_2 metaG | ecosystem: Environmental > Aquatic > Non-marine Saline and Alkaline > Hypersaline >... | reverse complement strand
TCCACCTGTGGGGCATGAACTTCCCGACAGAATGCTTCTTCCCCATGAAGTCCACCTGCATGGCCGAGAGGTCCTTCGAGGCGATCTTGAGCTCATACCTCGTGTCTGTGATCTTGTTCAGCACGATGTACTGATCCATCGTTACAGAGAGGCCCTGGAGCTTTGTGCCGAAGAGACGCATCACCTCAAGAGACTTGAATACCCCAGTGAAGCTATCAAGCTTCTTAGTGAGGAACCGCTGGGACCACTTCTTCATTTCCTTGCTTGTGGACTCCAGGACGTTCTGCTTTATCCCGCCTATGAGCGTTTCTTCGGCATCCTTCCCGAGCGGGGCAGGGAAGTCCATAATGTAGACTTTCCAATCCATAGATCCACCTACTGGGTTACGAGGGCCTCAACCAGCTTGACTTGCGGGCACTCTGCCTTGAATTCGTTGATTTTGTCCTTCTGGAGCTTCTGGGCGGTCTTGTAGAGCTCTTGCAGCTTCGCTTCGTCGCTTATGAGGGCCTGGCCGGCCTTCTCTGCGTAGAAGATGTAATTGGTCTCATGGCCGCCCTCCCAGGTGGCGCACATCTTGAAGAATCCTTTCACCAGGACATCAAGCACTGGCTCTGCCCCTTCCTCCGGGGCCGGGCGGCTCACTTCCTGTGTAGGATACTCCAGCGCGAAATGCACTTCCTCGATTCCCCTATCCTGGACCTTGTTGATAAAGTCCCCAAATTTCATTACGTATATTTTCATGGTTTCCCTCTGTTCATAAGTATATTCAGGAGAGCATCCGCGCTGACGCGGATCTTCTCCTTTGCCTGGTACTCAAACAGCATGTCCATGAACCTCGCATGGGTTTCCTCTGAACAACTGATTGTTTTCTGGCCCATCATTCCCCTCTGTTTATGTAGTCCTCGAAGGAAGTTATCCTAAGCTTTTCCATCGCCATCCGAAGCGCCTCATCCAGCTTGAAGATCAGGGTGTGGTCCTGGTCGAGCTTCCTGTCCTTGTCCTTCATCGTCTTGTACCCGGAGAGCAGGAGATTTGGATCGTAATAGTGCGGCTCGAAGCGCATGAACTTGTCCTTGTCCTCCTTGTTGAACTCTGAACCCATGACCTTGGGGCGCAGCTCACCCCACAGGGAAGTCATTGCACTCACGTATTCCTTGGCGATCCTGGCATCCGGGTTGTCGTAATTCACCAGATACTCCCGCCTGAATTCCTCCCGGAGCTCCCCTATCTGCTTCCAGCGCTCCAGGAGGACATAGGCGTATGCTGCACCGATCGTCAGGTCTCCCAATTCAACCACCAACTACAATGTTCCCATCCGGGCTTATCTGGCCACCGGCAGGGACAACTACCACCGCCCCGGAGCCCCCTCCGGAAGAGCTTGCGCTCGAGGCCTTGAACAGGGGGCTGCTTACGATCTGGTTCCTGGTTTCCTCAGCTGCGAGCTTCGCACCTTCAGCCGAAGTGAAGGCCAGGTATGAGACTGCGAGGGCAAGGAGGACCAGGATCAGGGTGGCTATTTTCGCAAGATCAGGGCCGTCCCCTCTCTTCTTCTTGTCCTTCAGCTTCTCGTTGTCAATGTACCCCCCGAGGACCGGGGAAATCTCCACCGGCTCGATCTTGTCGTTGTCCTTCACATCAGAGAATTCTATCGGGAGGAGGTCCTTCTCATCCACGTAGATCACAGGAACGCCTTCCTGCCACTTGATGAACTGCTCGCGGACATTGAACATCTTCTCCTGCTGGAGTATCAGGGCATCCTCCGGGATTTGGGTAGTCGATTTGTTCCTCTGGAGGAACTTGAAGATCCGCTTCTTGTCGTCCTCCTTCACCACATAATCCTTTTTGATCATCTTCTTGGTGACGACCGTGATGGTGTTGGGGTTGTTATCTGCTACGGCGCGGTATGCCTTCTTCCCGTCGTAAATCCAGAAATATTCCCCTACTTTCACTATCCCAAATTCCGGGAAGATATCAATGAACCGGATGGATCGCTTATCCTTGTTCCGGATGCCGAGAATAATAACATCCTTCTTTAAGATTATCCTCTTGATCTTCGTTCGGAAGAACAAGTCCAGCCAACGGCCGTACCCAAAGGCCCCGAGCACTCCTGCGAAAAGCACAAAGGGCATCATCGTCAATAGAATATCAACGCCACTCATAGTCATCCTCTCTTCAGATTTGCAATAAAGTCCTTGAGCTGCTGGAGCTGGCCCGCTTCATCCTGCTCCTGGGCGGTGGCCCCATAACCCCTCATGTCCTGTGGGGAGATGTAGCCTCCCAGCTCTGCCTGGTGCTTCCGTTCTTCCCCTTCCATCGCGCGGGTGATGCCAAGCTCAGAGTATAGTTTTGCCCGCAGGGTAAGGAATAGGTTCGCAAGTCGCTTGTCGCGTAGGCTCATGTCATACAGCTTGATCAGGTACTCAAGCTCCCGTTGGTAGATCCTCATGGTCTCATCGTCCTTGATGATCGCCAGGAGAGCTTGCTTGTCGAAGACCTGAGAATGGTTCTTCACTTCCCCAGGCTCGTTTTCCATGAGGCCTTCGGCATGGGAATAAGGATTGTTCGACGGAGAGCGATTCTTGCTCAGGACCTCCATGTACCTTCCGAACTCCCGATCGCTGGTTCCCATACACTTATATCAACTATATGGTTTATAAATGTTATACTAGAAATGAGCTCATGTCTTGGGCTTATTATGCGTCACAAGCCCCAGTCCCCACCGCCGAAATCTCTTTGGTCGCCTTCGCTCTGGTGCTGGGGATCGGGGCTTATTTTGATTACAAAAGCAACATGGTCCCGGACCTGGTCTCAGCTGGGATATGGCTCGCCGGGATCATGGCTTTCTTCGTGAACCCGATAGCGATCTTCATCCTCCCGCTTGCCTTTGGCCTCATATTCGGGGGGTGCGCAGCCATCAAGCATCTCACGGATATAGAGATGATGGGCTGGGCCGATGTGCTTACGCTGCCCCCATTCCTGGCTATGATGGGGGCCCGGGCAGCGGATGTAGGGAGCGTCTGGCTCGTTGTCTTCGCCGCCCTTGCTTTCTCTGTCCCAGCGATATTGGCCTACAAGGATAAAGATAAGCTCCCGCTTCTGGCGTGGATGTTCGGGGCTTATGTTGTCTCATTTGCGCTCTAGGAATGTGAGGCCGTAGTGGAAGATCCCGAAGAGCCCCAGCAGAAAGCAGAGCATGGCCACCACGTTGTTATACTCAAGATATGGGGTTGAGGGGATATCTTCGTAGTTGTACACGAGAGTGGAGTTCATTGTATGTATTTCGTCATATATCGTATTGTTGCCGGAGGCTGTTGATGCCCCTCCGACAATTGACGTGCTTGTTTCATTTTCCCCTATCTTCACCTGGATGCCGTCCCCCAAGGTCCATGCACCAAGGGGGAACAGCATCGCAGATGCAATGAGGCAAAAGACAAGCTTCCGGGTGTATTCCCCTATCCCCCAGAGGATCACGATGGCAACGAAGAATCCTCCAAGCAGCTCAAAAAGCATCTACAAGAAACCCCCGAACCTTCCCTCCGGCTTTTTCTTCCCCTTCCCTTTCTTCCGAGGAGTGCCTTTAGGCTTCCCAAGGAACTTCTTCCTTGCCGGGCCAATGGCGCTCTGGGGCCTAAGCTTTATTGAAAAGTCGGCCTTTGGAGGTTCAGCCCTCGGGCCGCCGAAGAACTGAATGGGCTTGCGCTTGCCCTGGTCTATCGGATGTGATGCTGTGAGCTCGAGCTTTTCAGCAAGCTTCGCACGGCCGTTGCCAGGGGAGATTGATGATTGGTGAGGAGGTGATGCCCCCCTGGCAAACAGGTCCATGCGTTGCGCGAAACTGCTCCCGGGAGCCGCTGGCGGAGCTCCCTGAGCCTGCTCGGGTGTAGGAGTGATAGGGACGCGTTCCCTGCGGGCAACGCCTCCTTTTTCTATTACATAGCGATACTGGTACTTCTGCTTCTGGGGCTGTTTCGCAGGGCCGAAAATGTTGAGCCCAAACCTGTCGGCCTGGGGCATCCCGCCCTGCACTGCCTGGGCCTTGGCCCCAAATACGTCAAGGCCGAACCGGTCAGCAGCAGCGCCTCTCCTCTCTGCCCTCTCCAGGACTGACTTGGAGATGTCGAGTTTCTCCGCCATCCTGCTCCTCTCGGGGGCGGGAGCAGGAGACGGAGCACGTTGGTATGGCTGCGCTGGTGTACTCGGTTTTTCAATCACCCCTTCAAGGGGATTGAAAGTACGCTTGATGTTCTCGAGCTTGAGCCTCCTGCGCTCTGCTTCGAGATCTTTCTTTACTGACTCTGATTTTTCCAAGGCGATCTTCCGGTCGAGCTCTGCGATTTCTTTCTTCTGCTGGATCTCCCTCCAGCGGTTTGCCTCTGCTTTCTTCCTCTTCCTCTCATCGAGGTATTCGCCAACGCGCCCTTTTACCCCTTCAACGAATCCCTGTTTCCGAGACTCCTCTCCGGGCGGCATGTACTCATCAACAAAAGTTGGTGTCTCCCCCTCTTTCTTGTAGGGGGAGCTCTCGATAGCTTCCTTGAGCTCCTCTTCCTTCTGCTCCTTGCGCATGCTGACGCTGTGCTCATACTCCCTCTGGTCCCAATCACGCGCTTCGCGCTGGCTTGGAACTGTTTCCCTCTCTCCTGTGCGTGTGCCTACCTGGGGGGGATACATCTTTTTGAAGCCGCTTTTCAGCTCCTGGGAAGTAAGGGTGCTGTCGTAATGCGCTGGTATATCTACTGTCTTATAGTCATAACCAGAACCAGAAAGATATGAACGTGCCCAATTGTAGAACCAAGTTGGGACATCGTCCTCGAAGCCCATGTGCTTACCACCCTCACTTTAGTGGCTTAGGCTTTTGAAGCTTTTCTTTCTTGACCTTCTTGAGATCGAGGCCAGGGCCGATATCCTGGGAGCCTTTTGCAGCCCCGTATATCGGCATTCCCTTCATCCCCGTCTTCTTTTTTCCCATCATGCAGCCATACCTCCGTTGTGAATACTAATGGCCGGGATCTCCCCGGCCCCTCGGCCCGAAAAAGGCCTACAAATCCCATCCCTCTAGGATGCGAGAATCGCGGTCGTAACCACGAGAGCCGCAAGCCCGAGGAACATCGGAATGAGCCCAACAACAGTTGCGGTCGTTCCAGTCAGGTTGGCCTCATCGATGACCTCGTTGGTCACCGGGATGGACACCGCCACAATCACGATTATGGCAATAGTCAGGCCAATTATCTGACCGACGAGCGCACCCCTGTTGGATCCCGATTTCTTGTCGAGGTTCCTATTCAGAAGGTTCTCCATACGATCCCTCTGAACAAGCGTCTTATAGGGCATATATAAAACCTAGGGATAATTACAGATATACCACTTTCTTCCTCTTTGAACGCCTTGCCTTGACATATCCCTTCTTCTCCAGCTCTTTCATAATCACGCTCACGTCTTCGCGGTCCAAGCGGAACTTGCTGGCCACACCGGCTTCCACGCGCTTTCTCTCAGCGATCTGGCTGAGGTCTGCATTGAGATCCACCTCCCTCTTCATCACATCCAAGAACTTCTTGCTGAGGCGGCCAATCTTCATCTTGCAAACCTCTTGATCCCGAAGTACAGCATAACCGCAAAGGCAAGGCCAGCAAGCACCATCCACCCTGAGGAGCTGAACATTCCAAGGGCAAGGATGGTCGCTGGGACCATGATCACTATCTTCCCGGAAGTTGGGAGGTTCTGGAGCATCACAAAAATTGCGAAGAATATCCAGACCAGTATCCCAATGAACATAGGATCCCCCACTGATGCAAGCGCACCGTTGTAGAAGATCTCCTCAAAGTAACTCATGTTGGACCTCTTATAAAGTTCAGGAGCGCAAGCCCCGTCATTGCGTTTATAACAACCGTAACGATTATCCGGATCTCATCAGACATGGCTGGATCCATGAGGAACGAGAATGGGAATACAAACAGGTTGATGCATACCCAGAGGATCAGCAGAGGGATGATGTACATCGCTGAGTATCCCAACACAAGCGCAAGCACGATCCCAAGACCACCGACTACTAGGATCGTGACCAGTTGGGTGAAGAACGTATCCTCACATTGGGAAGACTCGTTTACATAATCCCCTGATATGTTCCCATACGTTGCGGTGTCCTCGGGGCATGAGAGCACCAGGAACCCGCCTCCCTGCTGGTTGTAGAGCTGGACGAGTGGCCCTGCGCCCATGAAGTAGAACACTATCGCAATAGCAAGTGAGAGGTAAACAAAATTGTAGAAATTCATAGGACACCTCTCAGGGCCAGCAATACGCCGACACCGATTATTGTCGCTAGTGCCGTGATGTATATCGGAGTGATGCAGAATCCACCGAAGAGGACAGTCACGCATGCAGCTGGGTAGAGGAGAGATCCGAACCAGAGTGTAGCTAGGGCCCCCACAGCTGCACCTTCGGGGGAATACCTTGTGATGAAGCCGGCCACGACCATGGCGACCACACAGAGGAGCATGTAAAACGCCCAGCCGCTTATCGCTTCCCCTTCCTCAAGACCAGCCCGAACACGCGCAAGGCCGGTCATGTTCTGGTTGATGTAGTACACCCTCGGGGCCGGCTCAAAGAATGAATAGTTGTAGTGCTGGAAGAATGCCTGAACGTGATATGTCCCATTATTCGTTGTGGCGTATGAGACTGTCCCTCCAGCCGGGATCCCGGTAACATTCGTGAAGTATGCCTCGCTGGTTGAGCCATTGGTGTCGGTGAATGTGATGTTTACCCCATAGCTCTGGAGTGAGCTGCTGTTGGATAGGACGGTGAATTGCAGCGTCTGGCTCTCATTGTAGAAACCTTCCGCCGGTGAAAATTCAATGTGAACATCATCCCACATGTTCTCCAGATCGGGAGGTGGGTGTATCCCGCCAACACCTGTGCTCATCACCACCGTGACCTCAGAGACGGTTGAGGGGGTGAAGTCAAATGAGACGCCTGAATATCCTGTCTTCTCAAATGAGAAACGGTATAGGTCGAAGGGAGTAAGGTAAAATGCTGAAGTCCCCGTGTAATCTGTCACTACATTGGAGACGATCTCCCAACTGTCCAGGACAAAGTTGTATTTCGTGACGTTGATCGCAACGCCTTCCAGCTTGCTTCCATACTGATCCTCTACAATAAACGTGTACAGGCCAGTGTCATCCCCCATATACCTAGTATAGTTATAATACGTAAGAGTGGATGCTGGGGTGCTGATTGCGTAGCTTCTGACTGAGTAGTTCACGCTCCAGTACTGTTCCAAGGAGATATATGTCCCATTAACTCCAGCTGGATAGATGCAGATATCCCAAGTATCATCCGTTCCATTGAAGTGGAATCCATATTCAGTCCCCCCAACCGTGAGGAAGAAGTTTTGGGTATAGTTCACCACCACTAGGTCATTAGAATCCTCATCCCTGATGAAGAAAGTCATGATCGGTACTCCGCTTGAACAATCGGTAAGCCCAAATGGGGTTACCCATATGAGGGTGTTGTTGCGCACATAGCTCACACTCTGCTCATAGAACCTGTAAGAGCCGGGGGTATATGCGCTCATCTCATACCATGTGTCTGAGGTAAAGTTCCAGCATCTGGTTTTGAGAATGCCCCCCGGCTTCTCATCTTGGAGCTGCACGCTCGGCCCGAGGCAATCCATAGGGATATTTCGGGTGTTCGTTGAGCCTGAGCCATCCTTAAGCGTCCAATTGGTGATGTTCCACACGCCGCCGCCCATCGTATAATTGAATATCACTCTCGTGCCATAGGTTGCGTAGGTTGCCCAATTGCTGTCATTGGCATTCGCCGGATTAGTCATGGCGCTCTCAGTCATGCTCGCATCCGTAGCATCGAACGTGCCAGTTTCCTCAAAGCGTACTTCCCTCTCAACAGTTTCCCCACCGTACGAGATCTCCAAGGTACTCTCAACTTGGAACAGGCGATGGGAGGATACTGAAGGAGCAGTAATAGACGCTTGGCAAAGCCCATTAGAGCAGGAATGCACCCCCGATGATCCACCAAATTCCGCAGTGCCAGTGATTACCCCTGAGAACCCTGACACATTCGAGTATGTCACATTCACCCCAGCCGTACCATGCTCTATCACATACCCAGGTGCGAGAATATCAGTGGGCCATAGTCCCCAATCTATATACGTGAGGTTCGTTGAGTTATAGTAAGTCCAGTTGGTAGAATTCCAAAAAAGGACGCTCCATGTGCCGTTTATGTTGGTATGGTTAACAGAGACAAGTGGAGCATCCACCCCCGTTGCATTGCAGATGTAATTCATAGACGTATTGAAGCATTTTCCTACATATGTCGAGCCGTTGTATGTGAAGTTGGCAGAAGCATTCTCCGAGCCGGTAAGCAACTGGAATGTGAGGAAGTAATCATAAGTTATTGTCTCGCTCTGGTTCTCGGTGTAGCTGCTCCAAGTAACGTTGGAGATGCCCCCAACCGGAGGAGGTGTCGGTGTCACATTTCCTACAAAATAATATTCACTATTATTATATCCTAAATCCACAGTTATCCAATAATCAAGTTGGCCCAACCCCCAGTTCTCTACCCGATAATTTTGGTATTGACCTGAGAATGCCCCTTCTGCACCAGTGTCCCCTACATTCTCATTCATAAGAAGCGTGGTTGTGGTTCCATCGAATATTATCCTAGAGGAAAACCATGTATTCTGCGCTGGAACAAGACCGGGATTTACCCATGCATTTCCCTCATAATCAAACCCGCTCGCTTGCTTCATCCTCCAAGCTCCGTCTGAACCCGCACCTATCCCATCAAAATCGGTAAATCTCTCAACTGACGCTCCATGCCCGCCATCATCCGACCATTTTCCACGATATAGTATAACGCAAGGGGACTCTAATGCGTGCTTCACGAAATCCACGGCCGCATCACTGGTCGCAGTAGCATTTACATACATCACTCCATTAGAGAAATACACCTGGCCTCCAGCTCCCTTTGTTTGGACAAGGTCAGGTGGAAATGAAGTCCCGCTCAATCCAGTGAAAGATGAACCAAGATTGTTCTTGGCAACCCGGGACATGTTACCGTTGTATGGAGCGTTGGAATTGTTTATGTAAACAACCAGGTCATATTGATTTGAATTGTTCCCCAATATGGAAGTGATATTCAACATGAACCTCGCCCCGATGTTCGAAGAATAATTCATTAAGTCGTAATATATCTCTTCATTAGTCCCGTTGCTCCATTCTATGATAAAGCGGGTATCGTTGAAGTCGCTCTGCGCATAATTGCACCCGAAGTCAGAGCAGGAAAGTACAAACTCCGTCTGGTTAGACGTCGCGTTCAATTCGTAATACAAGGCCAGTTCCCAGCTTGAATTCCACCATGCAAGCTCGTTGATTGGGTAGCCGTAAATCACAGGCACTACGTCGATGTTCATATTGGCAGGCTTGTTCCCTTCTATGCGGAACATTCCAGTTTCTCCCGCAGCCAAAGCAAACGCCCCGTCTGCCCAACGGTAGCGGGTTTCTGTGCCGCATTCATATTGGCTGTAATCCCAATGAACAACCGTGCCGTTGCCGGTCTCTTCAGTCCAGTTGGAGTTGTTGCGGCAGATTTTCGGGACTGTGTATCCTTCCTTGTGCTTAATCTCAAAGTCGATGCTCTCCGTGCCGTTAAAGGCATTCACGAACGTCGCGGTGATGTTCTCTTCGCTGAGGTTTATGCCTGTGCTTATCTCCAAGTCAAGGTAACAATTTATGAGGCAATTGTCCGTGTTGTCCAGTGCGGTGATGTTAATCTCTTCCTGCTTGTATTCCGCCGTACCGAAGCCAATACTCACTTTGTCGCGGCCCATCACGGATGTGCAACCGTCCCGGGTGAGGTCAAGAGTTTCGGTAACACTCCCATATTTCCCTTCTTTCACAAAAGGAGCTGTATCCAAGTTCGAAGCATCACTGGCCAGATCGCGGCCCTTCGGGGCTACCTTGTCCCGGGCAAGCGCAGAATAATCACCACGTTCCACAGAGTCTGGAACCTTCCAACAAACCTGATCATCTTTGAAAGTGAACTCATAGTCCTCCATGAGGTAATCCTTTTTGACTTCTACCCACACAGTGCGGGAAGTCTCCAAACCCGCATAAACCGATGTTGAGAACCCAACCCCCGCTAGCAGAAGCAGCATGAAAAGCATCAGCATTGTCTTCTCGAGTCCGTTCATCTTCTTTTCCTCATGTGGTCCTCCACTATCTGCCATATCGTCCTGATTGGCAGCGTTGGGTGCCTCTTCTGCGTCTCTCTGAAAAGCCTAAGCTCTTCGTCTCTGTTTTTTCTTGACTTCAAGGGCATAAAATATCCTCTCCCCTTTCTTAGGGCCATAGCGCTTGACGAGCTTCCTCCTCACGCGCTTATCCGCTGCTGTGAGCGGCATTATGTCCCCTCCCTGCGTGGGATTGCGTAATTAAACGCCGTCACTACAATCACAAGCAGCAGCATGAATGGGACCATATACAACATCACCGAGATTATTGGAGTATATGGATTGGAAGAGTTGGTCTCCAGGTAAGTAATGGTGTCCTGGATCATAGGTTCGATCACAGGGACAAAAGCAAAATACAGGAACAGTGTGATCAATACCATTATCAGATTTAGGACAGTAATCTGCCCGAGGTTTTCCCCCATTCCCTTCTGCAAATTCTTCATATGCCTCTTCATAAGTATTTCACCTTTTTGAACTTCCCGAACACTCTTTTCCTGAACTCAGGCAATGCTTTTTTGATTCCACCCCTCTCTGCCATCTGCGCAGTCGGGATCCGCCCCCCCACTTCTTCCCTCCATAGCTCTGGCCTTTCTCGGAGGGAAGGCTGCCTTGCTTTCCCAGGCCCGATAGCAAGCTCGGTCTGCACAACCGAAAGCAGATCTGCATACAATGAACGTTTCCCCTTCGGAACCTTCAGGGCTTTGATGTATTCTTCTTCCTTCTTCTTTTTTCTCTTCTTTCCACCGAAGTCAGGGATCAAGAATGCGAGTTTTTCAACTGGGGGTGAGATCGTTGCCTCCAACTGCCTAGAGAGCGTTCTTGGGATTTGGATCATAGGCTGCTCCTGGAGCTGGATCAAAGGCTGTTCCTGGGCCTGGACCGTGCGAGTCATAGGGACTTGGAGAGCCCCTACTGCCTGTTTTTGCGGCTGGATCTGGGCCTCCAGTGGTTTGATGACCTGCTGTGGTTTCTGGATGGTGAACTCGGTCGTCTTCTGTTCAGTAACTGGCAGCAAACGCTGCTGCTGGAGTAATTTCTGTGCGGCCTTTTCACCCCCATATTTCAAGGTTAAAGCCATCATCAATTGGTCAAGTGGAGAGGATGCGTCCATGTACCTCTCGATAGTCTCCGTCTTCAAGATCTGTTTCGTGACCTGCTTTGTGAGCTGTTTGGTCTCAAGTACTGTTTTTGTCTTTGGCTTGGTCACTGTCTTTACAACCTGCAAGGTCCCCTTGCCAGTTTCAGTTGGCTTTCCAACCGTTGGTTCTTCTCTCCCTGTCCGCTTGAGGATATCCTCTAAAGTAAATATCTTCACCGTCTTCTTCGGCGGTGTTGCGGTGGGTTCCATGAGCGTTTGGTCAGGGAGTGGGGGTTCTTTTGCTGCGGTGATTTTCGTGGTTGGTTTTGGCTCAACTTCCTCCAAGATCACATAGCCATACCTCCTCGCTAGAATATCCGCTTCTGTGTCCCGGCCTTTGAGCTCCCCGAACATCTCTCTAAATGATTTGAACCCTGCGAGCTCTTCCTGGTCAAGACGATATCTCTCCAATGCCACCCCTTCCGGAGTCGAAATGTCTGACCTAGTAGTCCTGAGATACTGCTCCTTTGCAAGCTTTGATCTCCTCATCGCCTCAGCGAGCTCCAGCTCAAATGGGATTCCGGTCTCTTTCACCCCAACATCCGGCAATAACTCATATTGTGAGATATACCTCCTCCTTTTTGGCTTGACTACACGCCCTAGGAAATCAGTAACTGGAGCATCCGTCACCTCAGTGTATTTGCGGAAGATGCTTGTTTTCCCTACTCTACTCTTCGGTTTTGCCAAGGGTGGCGGTTCATCCAACAGCTTTGCACCTGTCCTAGTTTCAAACTTCTGGGCAACATCAGACACAGTTGGACGCCCGGGCTCTTGGAACATATCTTTAAATGCTTCAGTAGCTTGGATCCTCTCACGCTCTAGAATAGCCAAGGTGTCTATTGCTTCCTGAGGAGTTGAAATGTCTGACCTCGTTTTGCGGAGGTATTCTGCTTTCGCCGCGCGGGATTTAGCTATTGATTCAGCGAGCTCGATTTCATATGGCAATACCCCTTCCCGAACGGTCCCGCGCATGTATACTTCATCAGTGTAGTATGGCCGGATTGTCTTTATCCGCGTAGGGTGCTCAACCAGAGTCTTCGCACCCCGCGCACCTCTTACTGCTTCAATCGCTTCCCCCGCTGCATGCCCAGCACCATATGCAAATGCAATGGTCCCGAACCCTCTCGCAAATGCTTCTGGGAGATCAAAACCTTGCTCCATCTCATGCTGAGTGAGTCCAGCGCCCAGGACAGTTGGAACCGCAACCTGGGAAGCAACATATACTGCTTTCCCTGCTGCCCCACCAACAGCACGGCCTACAACCCCACCAACACCAGGAACGGCTATTGTCCCGATGGCAATCCCAGTCTCAACCGGGTATTTTCTGATTAGCTCCATTGGTGCGCGGAGCTTTTCAGTCCCCTCCTTGAACTGCGCGCTCCCTACATCAATTGAAATAAACCCACCAATGTAAGGAACAACCTCGATGTACCCATGGCCTTTGCCTGCGAGATACGCTTCAGAAAGTCCAGTCCCCGCAGTAATGAACATCTCACCTGCACGGACACCACCTTTTGCAGTATCCACAATAAGGCGCTGGGGCCAATAAGTTATCGTGCGAGTAACCTCCTTTGGGAGAACATCAACAGCTGCGCCAACTGCTTTTGCAAATGGATCCACTCTCCCAGCGATTTCCAGGACTTCGCGGCCTCTAGGAACGCCCTCATATGTTGGGCTCTCGAACTTACCCCACGCTCCCTCAGCGGCCTCATCAATCATTTTGTCCCATTTTGAGATCCTGCCCTCAAGGTTCTCCAACTCTGTTGCAGGGCCTTTCTGCACCTGGATCTGCTGCTCCCCAACCTCAGCTGGAGGCAAGAACTCAAATCGTGTCTGTGCTTCCTGGAAAGTGGTGTATTTTTCCACCCCGGACAAAACAAGCGCTCCATCTTTCTCTTCAAACGTAACCTGGGTTGCGAATGATTGGGGTTCCTGCCCGGTATACTCTGCCTGGACCTCATAGATCTGTTGATTTACGTCAGCCTTGATGGCTTCTAGTTCGCCACCGAAATAAGCGCGGAATGCTTCCTTCTGGCCAGCAGTGAGCTCGGAATACCGAACCACTTCCCCACTTTCGAGCTGCATCTGCGCTTCATAATCTTCGGAAAGGCCGACTGAGATGGGCGCGTCAGAAGCGAACATCTCCCCAAGCTCGCGGCTTGTGATATAAGCAACGGACTCAGGTTCACGCTGTGAGATGATGTATTCCCCGGGCCTGGGGCTCGTTACATCAGTGTATTCGAATATCCCGGTGTAATACCCCAGCGCGCGCTCGATGACCGGGGTTGCGGTTTCTTCCACCCCGGGGATGATCTTCATCTTGAGGTTTCCTTCCGGAGTGCGCTCAATTGTGAGGTAATCCCGGTATTCATACTCAAGCTGGCCCGCAAGAGCCTCTGCCCCGCGCTGAATGGCACGCTTTTCCTCCTCTTCGTGATACCATTCGGTTTGGGGCAAGAGCTCCTTAGGCACAAAGACATCAAAGCCAGCCTTTTCCGCCGCAGCCATATCCTCGGCGCTCCTAGCATCGAATTCCCGGAGCTGGCCTTGATCCTTTATGAACAGCTTCCCGCCATCAATGCGAGATGTGTAATATACCTGGTCAGTCTCGAGCGCCTGGAGGCGGCCTGTGGGGGTGACTGTCCGCTTTGTGCGCCCTGCCGGACCAGCAACATTCTCTTTGTAGGTGTACGCAACTAGCTTCCCGGACTTATCTTGGACGAACCCAGATACGTTCTCAGCGACAACTTTGTTCTCTGGGATATTGAGGAGTTTGCCCTCTTTTGTGATCTTGTAGGTTGGCTGCTCCATTCCGGCCATCTGC
>Ga0180432_10007198_pt1 | contig 14206 bp, 21 predicted proteins | sample SS_ome_10_FD_132414 | JGI IMG/M metagenome (GOLD analysis project Ga0180432, IMG submission 132414) | Hypersaline lake sediment archaeal communities from the Salton Sea, California, USA - SS_1_MS_2 metaG | ecosystem: Environmental > Aquatic > Non-marine Saline and Alkaline > Hypersaline >... | reverse complement strand
TTCACATGACCTAGCAGACGAGATGAGCCCCACATCCTCCAACCGAAGCACTCATGACTGTTACGCCATAGCTGCTCCGTGAGACAGTCGTAGTCCTGTCTGAAAGGGTGTCCGATGTTGACTGCAACACTAGGATCGCCCGTAAACACCTTACGGGCCCAGCCCAAGAGGCAACAACAGTTTTCGTCGGGCGCGTAGCCGAGGATATGGCTGGGATGTGCTGGGGGAACCATCCAGTCCGGCACCTGCCTGTAATAGAAACCTCTGTGGATGTGCTTCGCTTCGAGGATCGGGACTTCATCCGGCCATGCATGGGGGTGGGGTAGTTCGATACTCATCCTTCGCTCCTCGCCTTCTTCGCAGCTTCGTGGCGCTCGCAGAACTCGCGCCCCTTCGTCGTCACGACCCACACGGTCGCCGTGCGTCCCGAGCGGGTCTCGGCACGTCCTCCGGAGTCCTCCACGAACCCCTTGATCACCAGCCCCCTCCGCCTCGCGCTCGCGGTCTGGTGCCGCATCTTCAGCCGCACCTCGATGCCGTCGTCGGTGTCCGCCTGGCGGTGCAAGGCGCGCAGATGCAAAGCGTTCGAACACTCGCCACCATGGCGGTACAGGCACCCTTGGCTGACCCCGCGGGGGAGGCCGTGTACCAGCGGATCTCGGACGAGGCACTGCGCCTAAGGGAGCTAGGTTGGACATTCGGGCAGATCGCGCGTCGATTCGGCGTGAACAAGACCACCGCGGCTCGCGCCGTGCGTTGGGCCCAGGAGGACCATGCCCTTGGCCGTCTCTCGGTCCGGTACCGCGATCTCAGCGAGGAGGCTCGAGCCCTCCGACGGGACGGGTACTCCATCAACGCCATAGCGAAGGAGCTAGGGGTTAGCTGGCAGGTCGCAAAAAGCGCCGTTCTTGGCCGCTGGCTGCGGTGCACCCCTCCGCCCAAGCATGGCCAGCTAGACTTGGTGGACGACTAGCGAGGTTGCGGCCCTCGCCAGCTCGGGTTAGGCGTTCTCCCGGTGACGCGACGTTGGTCCTGCCGGATCTGCGGTCAACTACGCTTCGCACTCCTACCGGGTGCCGAGGTCCGATGCGAAGGCTGTGGTTGGACTCAGGTGCTCACCGTGCGACTTCCCGGCGCTGGGGGCACCTCGACCGCGCTCCCGCGGTCGCTGGACTCCCGAGTGGGCGACCAGACTGCAGCGCAGCGATAGGTCGGGTTGGACGCCCCTCGTGCCGCAACTCGCGTGCCAGATTCTCCGCGGCCGTGATTCCCGATCAGTTCCGATCCTTTGAGCGCCACCGCTAGAGACCCCTCGACGCCCGCTTGCGCACGAGTGTGCAGGTGCGCTACGCACACCTATGGCTGCCGGTCGGGCTCGCTCCGCTGTCTCCTTGTTCTCGGGAGCCGGGGGCCTAGATCTTGGTCTTGAGCGTGCTGGGTTCGAGATGCTGACCCAGGTCGACCTCGACCATCCCTCCGTTGAGACGCTTCGACGCCACGCCGGTCGCTTCGGGCACGCCGATCGGGTAATCGAGGCTCCGATCGAAGAGCTCGACCCACGAGCGATCATGCGACGGCTTGGGCTCAAGCCCGGCCAGTTGGACTTGCTTGCTGGGGGACCGCCCTGTCAGCCCTTCACGACGACCGGACGTCGACGCGCGCTACAGGATGGTCGCGCCGGGTCGGCGTTTCCTGCGTGGTTGGAGTGGCTTCGAGTGTTTCGGCCGAAAGCGCTTGTGATGGAGAACGTCACCGGGCTGCCGATCTATGGATTCGACCTCGCCCACCATCCGCGGCGCCACGCGCTAGTGCTTTGGAACGAGACCGACACGGTGAACGGTCGGTTCACGAGTGTTCGTCGGACCGCGGCGGTCGGCGCGGCGCAAGTTCAGGCCGGCGCCGTACCGCAGAACCACATCCCCGGTGTTCCCGCGTACTACTGGCTCCTCCCCAGGTCGAACTTCATCGCAACGGTCGGCGTCGAACAGACACGGCCCCGCCCCCGGGAGTTGGCGGTGTTCTTCGAGGACTTCCTGAGACGCCGTTCGAGTCATGTCCGCGAGGTCAGCGACGCGACTGGGACCACTCGATATCAGTATCGGGCAAATGCCGGTGGCGACCCGATGACCGTGCGACCCAAGTTTTCGATGAGACGAGTTCGAGTGGGCACGGATGTGGATGAAATCATCGCCGCATCCGCTTCAATCCGTCGTCTGCACCGGAAACGGGAGACAACCTGGGTCGCCGGCCCCGACCGCACGCTCTTGGACGCGCTTCTCGTTCGTCTTGGCCTCGTCCCCGAGCCTGAGGACGAGAGGGAAGTAGTCCGGTACGACTTCTCGGTGGCGTACACACCGACGTCTGGCGAGGTTGAGGAACTTATCGATCAGTACGCACTCGATGGCGACGAGTCGCTGTCGGATCTCGGGTTCGCGCTCACTGGCGAACAAGGTATCCGCTGGCTGAGCGGCATGCTTCACTCCCACGCGTGTACGATCAGCACGGAAGAAGTGGAGGGCGTCGTCACCTCGGGCTCGCTGTTTGCGTCGATCTCCAACGTCATGAGGCAGATCCGAGCGGAGCTCCGCGAACGCGATAGGTTGGGGGAGTGACGCCCGGGACGATCCGAGTTGTCGGCGCCCTTGCCGTAGTGGCTTCCGTCTGCGCCGCGGCGGTTTCCGACCCGCTCGACCCCCCGACGCAAGGTCGCTTGTACGAGAACCTCCAGACGGCAAGCGCCGTACTGTTCGGGGTCATCGGAGCCTGGATCGCACTCATCTACCCGAAGGCCGTCGGAACCGCAGGCGCAGATCAGCGCTCGGCGGCGGCTGTGTACAGGTCGCTCCAACCGGCGATGGTACTGGCGACGATTGTTCTCGCAACGATGATCATCGGCATGCCCGCCGCGGAGGTCATCATTCGTTCGGAGTTCTTCGGGGAGCACAGGGATCTGCTTCTCAGAGGGTCTTTCGGGGTCCTTGCCCTTCTCAGCCTGTTGGAAATCTGGGCCTTGCTTGTGTCCCTCGTGCCCGTGGTGTCGACGCAGCGCTCAGTATCGCTTCAGGAGCGTAAGGTGCGGGTGCAAACTCAGCGCCGTGGGCTGGCGACGACCGCAAACGAGGAAAGCCCCAGAGATCCTCAGCGCCCTCCAGATCCGTCCGAGCCCTCGGGCGGCACCTCGGGGCTGGCCGAGGCTGGAGGCGCTCAGGACGGATCTCCGGATCCCTGAGAGGGTGCAGCGAAGTCGAGGCGCAAGGTCCGCCTAAGCGGTGACGACCGAACCTCTCGATCCCGTGGTTCACCGAGTGGACCACGCTCTTCAAGAGCGCGGCCTGTCTGGCCACGATGATCGACCGCCTCAGCCACCGCGTCGAGATCGCCAACATCGAAGGCGCGTCGTACCGCACCAGGGAGGCGACCGCACTTCGCCAGAAGCGGCAGGCCAAGCGACGCTCACGCTCGACGAAGGGCTGAGTCCGCACGCGGATGTTCATGCTCGAGAAGCCGCGCTCGAAAACCCGCGCTCGGAGGCGATCAGAACGCCGCGGTCAGAAACCCGCGGATCCTCATGCTCGCCTACAGCTCCGGCTGCCGACTTGGCTGGAGGTTCTACGGGCGCCCGCCGTCCCGCACAGGCCGCGAACGCGCGCATGAGGAGAAGAAGAACGCGAGCGCGCGCAGTCGGATCCTCCCGTCGAGCCGCGCCGCTCGGCACACCCCGAGCGCGCGTTCCGCGAGCACTCGCGGGAGCTCGCTCGCAGCGACTGCCCGCAAGACGACGAAAGGGGGAGAATTCCCCTACGTAGACTCAATCCGGCTGGTTTCTGATCGATGAGGGCAACCGTTCAGGACTACCGGCGCGTGTGCATCGTCGTGGTTGTGTGTCCATGCTGGCCGCTGAATCTCGGCGGAGACCGCCGGACCTAGGAAACGTCGATACCGGCCGAGTCTGCCACGGCGCGGTCCGGTTCCCCGCTCGACAGTGTAGTCTCGTACTAGTGAGCGACACTGCCGAGCCGAGCCTGGGGGGCCCTGCCCAGGACCCAGGCGACCCCACCCAAGGAACCCTTGAAATACTTCCCCCGGGGAGACCGCCGACCCCGTGTCTGCGAATCGGGATGCGAATGAGTGGGTCTGAAATACTCTCAACCTTCGTCCTCCCGTTCGTTCGGGAACGAGAAGGGGAGGAGGTCCACCCAGCGATCGACCTAGTCACCCATCGAGGCTCCGTCAGCGACCTCCTCAAGCACCACAACAACTTTGAGGGGAAGATTCGTGAGCGCTTCGACCGTGAGGACCTTGGCGACTCACTTGTCGAGACTTGGGAGCGGCTACCTGATGAAGTGTTTCATGCCCAGCAAGCGCTTCGCGTAAGCTTCAGCTCCTGTTGGTTCTCTGGTGACCCTGCGGACCCGTTGGCGAACGCCTGCGTCTTTACACCGCCGGCGATGATCGCGGCTGGGATCCAGAACCAGGTACGCCCTCCGGCAAGTTTCTCCATGCGATGGGACCTGTACATTGACTGGCTGCGAGAAATCCGTGCGCGCGGAGGAGCCGATGGGTAGCGGTCCGGAGGGACCGACAAGGCTACGGCTCGCTCTGACCCCGGCCGCTCGGTCGAGCGGCCGGGAGCCGGTATTGCTGTCCGGCCTGCCATCGATGGCACCGATATCCCCTGGGCCAAGCGAACAAAAAGCACTCCCCCCGTCCAAGAGCATCCGTCCGTCTCGGTACCTCACGTACCAGAACCGGGCGCTCGCTGTCGAACAGGCATGTACCGCTCTTTGGGCGGCTCACCACGAGCCCAAGCAAGAACTGCGATTTCTCCAGCTGCTCCAGACGTTCCCGAAGTCAGCCGTTTCGATGGTGCTGGACAACAGGCTCGCCAAGGCAACTCGACTCGAAGTTGCGGAGTTTCTGCCGGAGCTGCTCAGCGAACACGAAGCAGCGGATCCGAGCGCACCGTCCACCAGCATCAAGGACGGTGCTCGGGCGCTCCGGCGCCCGTCTGCAGCAGCCAAGGACCCCGCCAGCGATGACGAAGAGTCGTTGGCCAAGCGCGCGATCGATCGCATCCGAGCCTGTGATGATGCGGCTGTCCGCCTTGCTTTCGTAGAAGGCCTTCGTTCACTCGGACCTGATGCCGTCGCCTGGACCATCCAGTTCTTTGACGACCCAGATCCCGTCGTTGCTAGTCGAGCACGCAGCAGCATCGGGGCAGTTCGGGTGTCGACCGGTCGTGTGAGCCTGACCGACCGCTACTTGTAGCCGGTGCATTCGTCCGCGTAGCTCCCCAATGCAGCATCGGTTTCGCCTTGTCCGGTTCTGCTCGCGGCCTGTCAGCGACTTGCAGACTGGCAAGGCTGCCGATGCATTCTTTTCGGCGTTTGAGTCGGCCCTAGGAGACTACGGGGACGGGCCGATCTCAGTGTTCCTCACAGACGGCGATGCTCAGCTCCGAGAGACTCTCGTTGCGTACCACTTGAGTGAGGCTCGCCCAAACCTGCCCAAGAGCGTTCGATATCTTCTTCTGGACCCGCTCCTGTTGCTTCGCTTTCGAGTTCCGATCATTCCGAGTCGGGGCCGGCGGTGCCACCCCAGCCTGGTGTACCGACACTTTGACCTCGACCTCACGTGCCCGCACCTCAGTCATGCCTTCATGCGCGGCGTCACCGCGTGCTGGCTTGAGGCGACCCGGTCCGAGCAGTTTGGTGGTCCCACTACGTTTCGCGGGTTCCATGCTGCCCAACTGAGCAAGACCGACTTCAAGTCGCTCGCCCGTTCCCACCTTCCCGGCCGACTTTGCGATGGGAGCCCGCTTCCGGAATGGGCCGCGCATCTGGTAGCGAAGCAGTCCAACATACTCCGGCTGTAGCTCCGGTCTTGTGGTCTACCTCTTGCTCGAGGCGGGGAACTCAGCCCGATTGGAAGGCACCACCAGCGCTGGAGCCGGCCGATGTTGCACCCACACGCCGAGCCACGCAAGGTGCTCGGCTTGACGCCGAGCAACTCGACAGGCGGGCTGTTCTCACGACCTCGTCGAACAAGATACCGCAGGGACCCGACGTCCCCGGTCGCCCAACCGAACTCTGTGTTCGTCGCGTCCGTGTGAGACTCAGGTCAGCTCTGGGGCACTTCGCCGAGCTAGACTCGCCTCTGCTGCTGGGTCCGAGGCGTTGCAGGCTTGGCCTCGAACGTACGGGTCATCGTCGGAACCCGGCTTGCGTGTCAAAAATCGGGGGATCCGATCGCGTCGAAATCGGCTGAACCGATCGCTTGATCGAGGGCAGCGAGGTCGAGCCGGCGCGCCTGCCCGGTAGACGCGCCGGGATTGGTTGAACTGATCCTCGAGGGTTCATGTCAGGCGGCCTTCCTCGTTCGAGTCCGCGGTGGGTCCTTGGGCGAGCGTATCCAGCGGCACATCGTAGGGTTCAGCACAGGCCGCCGCGTCGCCGTCACTTGGTGGGGCCAGCAAAGCGTCCAACGGTGGGCGAAGAAGATCAGTTCAGCCGATCCCGCGAGGATCACTTTAGTCGGCCGCTGACACGCCGGCGGCGCATGGACGCCTTCAGTTCGCTAGTCTTCGGCTACCGCGTCCACACCATGGGATTGGTGACCTTTGCGAAGACCGAATCTCAAGGCGAAGCTCTTTCCGGTGGCATAGGTCATCGAACGCCCCATCAAGTCCGTCCTTGGATTTGTGGGCGCACATCTACCCTGGTGACTCGGCTCGCTCCAAGGACGCGACAGCACCATCCGGGATGAAGTGAGAGCGGCCCTCCGAGTCCGTGGCGAGAACGTAGCCGTCCGCCTCTCGGAGGCGCCCCCTTGCAATGCGAGGGCTGGCACCGAGCTCGAGGGACAGGCTGAGGGACGGAACCCGCAGGATGAAAGCGCCGCGACTTGGAACGAGCTCCTCGATTTCTGCTAGCAACGCCGGCAATAGGTTTGTCTTCGTCACGCCCGATCCTACTCGAGGCTCGCCCTTCGTTCGCCTCCCCCAATCCCAAACGCCGGCTGGGTCGCTACACAGAGGTGATTAGCTGGTGCGTGATCTGCGGGATGCCCTGTGGCCGATGGCCTGAACAGATCTCCACGGCCTTCTAGTGCCTGAATTCGGCCACTGCGAGCCAATTGTCACGAGATGTGCTTGACTCCTAGCGGGTTTCGTGATCGCGTAGATCGCGCGGAAACTGCGAGTTGAACTCACGGAACGGGGTCCTTGTATGTCCGAGCAGCACCCAGACCTCCTACTCCCTGACCGGCATCTGCTTCTTCTTGGCAAGTTGTGGGAGTACTGCATCGAAGACTCAAGGTTCCAGGTCCGTGAGTTGCAGGACGTGTTCACGCACTTGGATGGTCAATACCCGGACATCTGGGAGTTTCGGAGAAACCCAGAGGGCAAGCTTGAGAGCGCCGAACTCGAAGGGGATCTCGACTACCTCCATCGGCGTGGATTCATCTTCAAGACAGCGAACCCATCGGTGGTTCCCACCGCGAGAGCGCAGTTCGCTCTTGAGGCAGCTAAGATGCTCTAGTTGAGTCGGGAGCCACTGCAGCCGTTGCCTTCTGTTCGCCGCGTGCTTGAGCATGCGGCGGAGAATTCGTCAGGGCGTTGCCCCTTTCTAGTGGGAGGGTTCATCGCACTTGGGCTTCCCACCTTTCTCGCCCTGGGAGCCGGCTACTTGGTGGTCTTCGTCCTTGACCGCGGATTGGTCGGTGCGCTCGTCACCGCGGGCCTCTCGGCGCTTGCAATGGCGATCCTGTGCGGGCTAGCCATCCATACGCGCAACCGCGAGATCGACCGCCTCGTGGTTGACGGAACAGAAAACGAACGGATCGCGGCTCGAGCGTACATCGAGCACCATGACCGAGAGTCCCTTCATGCACTCGATCCCGTCACTTCGAGCAGCGTGCGACTTGCCAGTGAGCGCCAGCAGCAACGTCTTATGGGCGCCACGCCCGCTGGTCCGAGGACCATTGAGCGGGCGTACGACCGCCACGTCGTGAGATTCACGAGTGGAAAAAGGGACCCGAGCGAAGCCTACGGCTCTCAGCAGCTTCGACGAGTCCTGGAGCGCTACGGGCAGATCTGGGACCTGCAAGGACAATGGGCCGAGGCTCCAGTACCCGCGTACCGGGAAAGCGTCAGGGTAGACCATCTGGATGACCGCGTCGGGAAGCTTCTGCACGACGTGAAGCGTGTCCTCTGGCGCCAGCCTCTGTTCCGACGCCTACAATTTGTTCGCCAACTCAGCACCGTGGCGCACACCGCGGACCTGGGGGGCACCCACACCCGGCTAGCGCATTCTTTTGGAACTCTCGACGTCGCCGCCGTGGTCCTTGGACGGATCAACGGTGTGATGGAAGCACCGGACGTTGAGCCAGATCTGAGGACCGCTGTCGACGACCGTCGGCTACGGGTCGCATTCCTGGTCGCGGCCGGGATCCATGATGCTTTCCACGGACCACTCGGCCACTCTCTGGACGCGGTGAGCGAGCTCATTTTCCCGGGCCCCAAAGCGTCGGAACGGAAACTCGATCGCGTTGCACTCAACGCGCACCTGACCGACCTCCATCAACGCGTCGAGAGTAACCAAGCGCAGGACGGGGACCCGCTCCTCCAGATCCTCACCGACCTGGTCGACCCAGAACACGTCCCCTCAACCCTCGTGATGCTCATGCACATCTTGTCGGTGCCAGGGTCCCGAGGGGAACCGACAAGGTACAGCCGGGCTACGATGAACGTTCTCGATCTCCTGGCCTCGCTCGTCGACGGCGGTCGCTCGCTCGACATCGATCGACTTGACTACCTCTACCGAGACCTGTCTTACCTGGGCGATGGGAAGGGGATGGGTCCAGAACTCGAGGACGTTGATGACCCGGGGACACTGGTCAACCAGATCATCGACCGTGCAACGGTCGAATCCCGCGGTCACACCATCCAGTTCAGCTTCAGGAAGCAGGACATGGAGATGATGGAGCAGAAGCGGCAACGGCTCTACCGCGAAGTCTACTACCACGAGACCAAACAGGGACTCGACGCCATGCTCCAGCGAGGCTTCTACTGGTTCTTGGAGAACGAGAACATGGAAGAGGATCCGCTTCCCCGTCGGTCCAGGCTGGCGCTGCTCCAGCTGACGGACCATGAGTTGTTTCACCTCCTCCATGAGCTCTCTGGAAAGCACCGGCATCGGCTCCCTTGGGCGTTGGTTCGGCGCGGCCTGCATGGGGCTGCGTTCAAGAAGCACTTCCAGGTTGACGCCAAAGCGGAGACCGTCCGCCGGGTCGTGCGACACGCAAATCTCGCGGAACGCAGCGTGACAGGTGCGGAGCCGGGTTTTGTGCGGGCGAAGGAGACGACCTTCAGCGAGCCCTGGTTCCACGAGGTGGCGGCGATGGAGGGCGTTGAACCCAAGACGATCGCAGCCATCGTGACCGCGAGCGCACTCCTCTCGCAGCACCCCAAGCGGTACGCGCCCGTCGAGCGCGCTCTATGGCGCGCGGTACTTGAGAGCGATCCTGATGGTCCTCGCAGGTTCTTGAGCGCGGAGATCGGCACGTTGGAGTCGGAACTCGAGGACATGCTCCACTCGCGACCGCTCGTCTTCCTGGTCCCATCTTGGGAATTCCGTCTGGCTAGCGGCCCCACCGACACGTCAACGGGGCGCATCCCCGTTCTTCGTGGCTACGCACCGCGTCAGCTGGCCTCGATCGAGCACGTGTTTGAGCGGACCCTCCAAGGCACCCGGCCGCTCGTTTGCGAAGCGTTGGAACGAGGCCGCCTACCCGAGCCGGGTGAGGGCACGGAGCCGAAGAGCTTGCGCCCGGACTGGCTTCAACGACTTCGCACACTCAGGAACAGCCCAGATGAGAAGGCGCGGTGAGGGTTCACAGCCTCTCAGTCACTTGGACCGTCTACGACGCCCGACGAGCCCGTGCGTGCCGAAACCGTCGCAAGTTCGGTCCGACGGAGACGCCGCCTGCGGTGTGCGGCCCGCAAACCGGACCGCCTCTCCTACTGCTGGAGCTAGAGAACTACCCCGCGGTGGAACCACGCTGAACCCCTTCAGACTAAAGAAAGCCCAAAATATAGGTATCCTGGTGCGTAGAAGGACGGTGGGGGCTATGATCGGGCATGGCTCGGAAGCAGGGCAGACCCCCCATCCAGGATGATGGGCTGAAGCGCAACCAGGTTCTACGCTCCAGCGCCACGCAAGCTGAGCGTCAGTTCCTCGAGCTTTGCGCCAGCAATCAGCGTCAGAGCCTCTCGGCATGGCTCATCGAGGGAGCCCTCCTTGCCGCAACGCAGCGCGTCAGCGGGCCACTCATCGACCAGTTTTTGGCAGAAATCCGAGACTCCGCGGGTGATGCAGGGACGGATGAACTCGCACAGAGGCTGGAAACGCTTCGGTCCCTCGGCAACGACCACAGCGAACTCCTCAAGAGCCTCAGCGCAAGGCTCCGGCACCCCAGCGCGTGGACGGAACTCTCCCCCACCGCCGAGCGCGCCGTGCGAGGGGGCCCCGAAAAATGGCCTGGTGGCGCCTGTGACGAGGGCTCATGAACCACTATCTGGTTGCGTTCAGCGTCGTTGATCCTCGACGAGAAGAGGCGCTGGTTGCGGAACTACGCCGGTCTAGATCGTGGCTGCGTAGTCCATTTCCCGGTCTGTGGATGGTCTGCACGCCAGAGAGGATCGAGGTGCTGCAGGATCGCTGCGGGCAGCACCTCGTGCTCGACGATGACGAGGGCGACCTCATCTGGATTCGCTACCAGCGCCGTGGTGACGCCCAGGACGGATGGCTCCCGCGCTGGGCCTGGGAGTGGCTGAACACTCACCTCGCCTAGCTCAAATATTTTTGTCTGCTTATTTTTGCTTGAACCGGTAGGTCGGGTCTCGTACAACCAGAGCAGGTGGCAGGCAGCCGCCTACAGCAGAGCCAATCGCTCGAACACCGCCAAACGGCACGAGGAGCCCGGATAGCAGCCGGACTCCTCGTGGGGAGGGTAACCCTCCTCCGGATGGCGGCCCGCACGACGGTCGGGGCCACACCCGCCCTTGGATAATAGATGCGATCCACGCCACTTGTCCAGCTCGGGGCCCCGGAAGGGACGCAAGCATGAGACCTCCGTAGCTACCGAACTGGACCCAAGTCTCGCGGGCCACGCCCGATGAGCACAGCCCAGCGGCGACTGCCGCCGCGAAACCGCCCCTGGCCCGACCGGGCCAGGGGCACACGGGTGACTCGATGGTCCACGCAGACGCACAAGAGACTCTCTCGAAGTCCGAGGTGAGCATCGAGTCACTCTTACGGTTCCTGGCCCGCGAACTCGCCGCGGAGAGCCTAGAGCTGCGTCGCAAGCACTACGAGGCCGCTCGCGCCGACGACTCGGAGCACAGTCCGTCACCTCCTTCGTAGCGGCCCAACCCGTCCACCAGGACGATGAAGAGGTCACCATGAAGCACGGAGCCATCTACGCCCGCTACTCCTCGAGAAACCAGCGTGAGGAGTCGATCGAGGATCAAATCGCCGTCTGTCGGGCACACGCGGGCAACAACGGGATATCTATCCAGGAGCAGCACGTCTTCGCGGACGCTGCGGAGAGTGGCGCCAAGCGAAACCGCCGTGGTCTCAGCGACCTGATGGATGCGGCCGAGCGGGCCGAGTTTGAGCTTGTTCTCGTCGATGACCTCTCCCGGCTGTACCGGGACAACGTGGAGCTTCTGCTCCAACTCGGACGACTCAGCTTTCGTGGCGTTCGAGTTGTTTCGGTGGCGCATCGACTCGACTCGGGGCAAGAGGACGACATCCTCGGCATCCAGCTCCGCTCGATCATCAACGAGAACTACCTCCGGGACCTGAAGAAAAAGACTCTGAGGGGACAAGTTGCCCAAGCCCGCCGTGGCTTCTCTGCTGGGGTACGACCCTACGGGTACACGTCCGTCGCCGAAGGTGAGATTCGCATCCGGCGCGGTGTTCCCACGCCTGACGGATACAAGACCGTGGTTGAGCCCGCCGAGGCGGCCGTCGTGTTGGGCATCTTCCAGCAGTACGCAGGGGGCGATGGCCTGACGAAGATCGCCAAGCGTTTGAATGACGACGAAGTCGCCTCGCGGCGCCGCGGAGGATGGTCTCCCTCCACCGTCAGCCGGATGCTAGACAACGAACGCTACGTCGGTCACTGGGTTTGGAACCGCTTCGGTTCTCGGCGGGAACCTCAGACCAACAAGCGGAGGAAGTTCGAGAAACCCAAGTCGGAGTGGGTGGTGCACGACCACGAGGAACTCCGCATCATTCCTGACGACCTGTGGCAAAGGGTCCGAAAGCGTCGGGAGGCAAGCCGTCGTCACTTCCCCGCCAAAGCCCGAGGGCGAGGTTTCGACGAGAGCCAGACGGGAAGTCGAGAAGATCTTTCGCCTACTCATCTCCTTTCTGGTGCGATGAAGTGCGGGAAGTGCGGAGGTTCTTTTGTACTCGTCGCCGGGACGCGAGGCGGCTACTACGGCTGCCTTGCGCAGAAAAGCGGTCGTTGTACCAACCGAGTTCGCGTGCACCGCAAACTCGTGGAACGCCGTGTGGTAGCGGCTGTCCAGTCGGCCCTTCAGGATCGCGCCCACGTCAAGAAGATCCTCAAGGGGGTCGAGGCGGAGACTCGTCGCCTCGCCGCAGGGTCGAAGGATGAACTCAAGATGAAGGAGCAGGCACTCAAAAAGCATCGGTCAGACCTCGCGGGCTTCGTTGATTTCGTCGCCCGAGGCAAGGGAAGCGACGCTATCGCGGACGCGATCGATCGGACGGAGGCAAGCATCCGAGAACTTCAGGAAGAGGTGGCCTGGCTGCGCGCAGCACACGAGCGGATGTTTGAGCCTCCTCCCCAAGCCTGGATCGAGGACAGGCTCAAGCACATCGACACGGTTCTGGCGCGCAACGTCTCCGAGGCAGGGCTGGCCCTACGGGACTACTTGGGCAAGATCGAGATGCACCCCGTGAAGCCTGAGGTAGGACGCCCCTACCTCGTCGCCCACATGTCGCTCGGGCTGCTCGAGATTCTCGCCGATCCTCCTCGGGTCAAGAACGAGAAGGGCGATGCCGACGACGAGGAGGAAGAGCCGAACCGCCTCGGACCTCGGCCACATGATCGAGGCCGGAGCCCCACTTGCGTGGGGCGTTTCGACACCCGCGACCCTTGTTCGAATGCTTTGCGTTTGCGCGAGCAGCACGCGAAGCTCGTCCGTCTCCGCGTTCTGGCGCACCGACGCGGCAGCGGCCCGGCTCGTGGCCCTCGGGCCCCCAGGGACGATGGGCTTCCCGAGGCTCATGACGCGGCCTCCAGGGCAGCGATGAGCGCCTCAGCTTCGGTGTCGTGCGGGTCGGAGCAGTCGAGCACGACGCCGGCTCGTCCAGTCCGGACGATGACCCACTGTTTTGCGAAGTTGAGTTTGAGTGGACGCGCATCGGGCCACTTCTCGCGCACCAGCGCCAGCACACACCCCTTGGTGGCAGGGTCGCGGAGGTCGGGCCAGCCCATCGCCTGGGGCCTTACCCAGGAGGGGCGGTACGGAGACTTGATGACGTGCAGCTCTCCCTTGTCTCTCCCGACCACGCGGCTCCCGAGACCACCCAACATCCCCGACATCCAACGGAACCTCGGCAGAGCGCTCGCCTTGCGTCCCAGCTTCTCCGCGTGTGCGTCGTCCACCTTCGGTCCGGCCACAGGAGCCTCAGACTTTCCGGGGCTCACTCCCCCGACTCCTTTTCCTTCGCGGGCCACCACCCGCGCAGCCAGGTCCCCAGGCCGGTCAGCTTCTCAACCTGGCACACGCGATGGTGTGCGATCACCTCGTTTTCACTCCTCCAGACAGCGAGGATGTGCTCGAAGGTGGAGAGCGTGTACGCCTCGCGGAGTTTGGCGTCCACAGCCAACCCCTCCACCACTCGACGTGCCTCTGCCAACGCTCCCTTGTAGTCGTAGTCCGAAGCTCTCAAGTCCTGGAAAACCACACTTTCGCTGTCAAGAGCGGTTTCAGGGGTGGCAGGGAAGTACCAGGTGTCGTCGGTGTTGTTGTCGGTCATGGTCGTTTCTCCTTCTCTGTGTTTCACGATAATCGGGGGTATCCTGAAAATCAAGGGCTCTTCGAGGCTCTCACGGGCCTTCCGTCGCCAGCACCAGGGCCGCGAAGCGCACGAACCCTTCGAGCGTG
>Ga0180432_10007195_pt1 | contig 14212 bp, 13 predicted proteins | sample SS_ome_10_FD_132414 | JGI IMG/M metagenome (GOLD analysis project Ga0180432, IMG submission 132414) | Hypersaline lake sediment archaeal communities from the Salton Sea, California, USA - SS_1_MS_2 metaG | ecosystem: Environmental > Aquatic > Non-marine Saline and Alkaline > Hypersaline >... | reverse complement strand
TGGATGCCCATGCTACGCAATTCGCGCACGCTGTGTTGGGTCGGCTTGGTCTTGAGCTCCCCGGTAGAAGCCAGATGCGGCAGATACGTCACATGGATGTAAAGAACGTTCCCACGGCCAACATCCTTACGGATCTGCCGTATAGCCTCGATAAAGGGCTGCCCCTCGATATCCCCAACCGTACCTCCGATCTCGGTTATGAGAACCTCTGCGCCCATGCTGGCGGCGCAGTCCTTGATAGTCCTCTTTATCTCGTCGGTCACGTGAGGCACGACCTGAATCGTGCCTCCAAGGAACAGCCCTTCGCGCTCCTTGTTTATGACGGCACTGTAGACCCTGCCGGATGTGGCATTCGCATCGGCAGACAGGTCTACGCCGATGAAACGCTCATAGTGGCCGAGGTCAAGGTCGGTCTCTGCCCCATCCTCAGTCACAAACACCTCGCCGTGCTGGTACGGCGACATGGTACCGGGATCCACGTTGAGATAAGGGTCAAGCTTCTGCACCGCGACTTTGACCCCGCGGGCTTTGAGAATCGTGCCGATGGATGCGACAGTGATGCCCTTGCCGACTGAGCTGACGACACCACCAGTGACGAAGATGTGCTTGGCCATGATAGATGGCAATTCGGCCGCAGGTGCGACCACCTGCATTATATAGAAATGAGCGTCCGCGGTGTCAATGGAGCGGCCGAATCTGCCCGGCACGGCACAGAGAACACAACGGCAACCATCGCCCTTTCGCTTGCCGCTAATGACGCCAGTCCTTTTCGCCTTGTTTTCCTATGCTCCACTGACATCTCAGCTATGGCGAGCGTTTGACAAGGCTAGCTGCCCATGGTAGTTTTGAAGCGGCAAGCGGTTGCCGTTCGCCGTTGAGCCTCTGTAGATTCACTGCTTTCTGGAGAACAGCCATGAGAAGGGTTCTGGTAAGAGAGGAACTGTGTATCGGTTGCGGACTATGCCGGGTCCACTGTGATGCCCATCATGCCGGAGGTGACGACCTTGTCAAGGCGTTGAGAGACCGCTCGACACCGGCCGTCGGGGGAATACGGATCGAGCAGAGCGGCATCCAGTGCCTGTCAGTCCGATGCCAGCATTGCGAGAACGCGCCATGCGTGGCAGCTTGCCTTACCGGTGCCCTGCACCTGGACGAGTCGAGCGGCCTCGTCCTGGTCGACCATGAGAAGTGCATCGGATGCGGCACCTGTATGCTCGTTTGTCCTTACGGTGCAATCAGCAAAGATGAGAGCAGCGGCAAAATCGTCAAGTGTGATGGTTGTACCGACAGGGATGTGCCCCGTTGCGTCAGCGTGTGTCCCAACGGTGCACTTGTAGCTGTTGAGAGCGAATCCGCAGCCGCTGTCGAGGCGGCAAGCGGTAGCCGTCGTCCAATTCTGGTATGATTCACTGCACAATCCTGGCAAGGAGGTAAGCAGTGAATCTACAGAGACCCAACGCGAACGACGCCACGCGAACGGCGAATCGGTCACGCAGTGTCGTGCCGATGAGTGGTTTGTGCTCGCGGTGCATCGACGGGTGCACTGGCAACTGCGAGGTGTTCAAGGCCACGTTCCGTGGTCGCGAACTCATCTACCCCGGTCCCTTTGGCGAAATCACCGCCGGAGGCGACAAAGACTACCCCATCGATTACTCGCACCTTAATATTCAGGGCTACGCCATGGGAGCCAGCGGGCTTCCAGAGGGAGTGGTCGGCGACCCCGACACCGCCACCTTCCCTGCAGTCGACACCGAGACCGAATATGGCTGGGACGCCAAGGTGAAGATGCGCGTTCCGGTCTTCACCGGCGCGCTTGGCTCAACCGAGATTGCCCGCAAGAACTGGGAGCACTTCGCGGTTGGCGCAGCACTCAGCGGCGTCACCATCGTGTGTGGAGAGAACGTGTGCGGCATCGACCCCCAACTCGAACTCGATTCGAATGGCAAAGTCGCCAAGGCTCCTGACATGGACCGCCGCATCGAGACGTACCGGCGATACCACGACGGATATGGCGAGATCCTCGTCCAGATGAACGTTGAGGACACACGGCTCGGTGCCGGCGAGTACGTCCACAAGAAGCACGGGCTCGAGACCATCGAGTTGAAATGGGGACAGGGCGCGAAGTGCATCGGCGGTGAGATCAAGGTCGCCAGCCTGGAGCGCGCCCTCCAATTGCAGGAGCGCGGCTACATCGTAACTCCGGATCCATCCGATCCCATTAATCAGGCCGCCTTCAAAGCTGGCGCACTGAAGGAGTTTGAGCGCCACAGCCGCCTTGGCTTCGTCGATGAGGAGGGATTCTTCAACGAGGTCAAGCGCCTGCGCGAGGTCGGTTTCAAGCGCATCACACTTAAGACCGGCGCCTACAGCCTGCGCGAGCTGGCTATGGCCATCAAGTGGAGCTCGAAGGCAAAGATCGACCTCCTGACCATTGACGGTGCTCCTGGCGGCACTGGCATGAGCCCGTGGCGCATGATGGAGGAATGGGGGGTTCCGAGCCTGTACCTCCACTCGGCGGCGTATCACTTCTGCAAGAGGCTTTCTGATAAGGGCGAGCGGGTTCCAGATATTGCGTTCGCCGGCGGTTTCAGCAGCGAAGACGGCATCTTCAAGGCTCTTTCGCTCGGCGCTCCGTTCGTGAAAGCCGTCTGCATGGGCCGTGCCCTGATGATTCCCGGAATGGTCGGCAAGAACATCGCCAAGTGGATCGAGGACGGCAAGCTGCCCAACACAGTAAGCCAGTTCGGTTCCACTCCCGAAGAGATCTTTGTGTGTTACGAAGAGGTCAAGAAGCTGGTTGGAGCGGACGAGATGAAGAACATCCCGCTCGGCGCGGTTGGCTTCTATAGCTATGCACAGAAACTCAAGGTTGGTCTTCAGCAGTTGATGGCCGGTAGCCGCAACTTCAGCCTTACCAGCATCAGCCGCAAGGACATCATGTCGTTGACTGAGGAATGCACCAAGGTCACCGGCATTCCGTACGTAATGGATGCATATTTGGAGGATGCTATAGCAGTACTGGACAGCTAGTCTGCTACTCCAGGTTCGTTTCCCCACTCATGGGGTCCCTGGTCGTAGAGACACTGCTGTTCACATATGCCTGTTATTCACATCAGGAGGTGTGTCATGTCCTACAACTGGGGGCCCCATTTCATTGTGCCCTCCGAAACGCTGAGGCATTTCTCGGGCCGTGTTCTTCTACGTGAGAACTACGACGAAGAGCTGGTCAAACGCGAACTGGATTCCCTTGGAATCGCTGGCTCGACGGTGCGCGTCTCCAACCCATGGTATGTCCGAAAAGCCGGCACCGAAACGTGGGTCAAGTTAGGCGAGTCGGAAGACAAGAGCGCGAACTTCCCCGTGAGCTGGGACACCACCACGGTCGAGAACGGCGACTACGAAATACTCGGCATCATGCACTTGTTTGTGCGTGAGGGAAACCGTGAGAGGGTCCTTGCGCGCCAGAGCGTCGTGCCCGTAACGGTACACAACTAGTCGCGAAACCGCTAGAATCGTCCTGAAATGATTGCGGTTATCGACTACGGCGCCGGCAACTTGCGCAGCGTGATGTCGGCGCTCCACCATGTTGGCGCGCCCACGTACATCGCGGAATCCGCTCAGGACCTCTCTCGCGCACGTGCAGTCATCCTTCCTGGCGTGGGGGCAGCCGCTGACACAATGGAGAACCTCAGGTCGCGCGGTCTCGCTGATGCGATTACAGAGTGGGTCGTGGCCGACCGCCCGTTCCTGGGTATCTGCATGGGTCTGCAGGTGCTTTTCTCGCTGTCTGAGGAGGGTGGCGGACAGGAATGCCTGGGCGCGATTCCAGGCCGGGTTGTGCGTCTCCACGGTGAACTGAAAGTGCCGCACATGGGCTGGAACCAGGTGAGACAAGTGCGTGACTGTCGTTTGTTCGCCGGGATACCTGACGGGTCGGACTTCTACTTCGTCCACAGCTATGTTGTGGTCCCTGAAGATCCGTCAAGCATCATCGCCGAAACGGAGTACGGACAACTCTTCTGTAGCGCGGTTGGCCGAGGCAACCTTGTCGCGACCCAGTTCCACCCGGAGAAGAGCGGCACCCTCGGCCTCCAGATATATCGCAACTTCGTGTCCGGCTACACTGCCTGACACAGGCACGGGTGAGTGTGAATATGGAACATGTCAAGTACGTAATCGTTGGCAATTCGGCCGGAGGCATGTCCGCGGCCCGCGAGATTCGCAGAAGAGACGCGAGCGGACGGGTTGTCGTGCTGTCAGAGGAGCGGTATCCCGCATACTCCCGTCCACTCATCGCCAAGCATGTCGCCGAAGGGAAGAGCGTTGACAAGATGCGCCTCGTTCCACCGAGCTTCTACGACGAGCTCGATATTGAAGTGAGGCTCGGTACGGGCGCAATTGGACTTGACTGTTCTACCAACACGATCAAGACGGATGAGGGCGGCGAGATTCAGTGGGAGAAATTGCTGCTGGCTACGGGCAGCTCTCCCGTCATCCCGCCCGTGCCTGGAAGTGACCGTGAAGGGGTTTTCACGTTCACGACTTTTGATGATGCCCAAAGGGTGTCTGCCAGGCTACCCTCCGTCGAGCGTGCCGTGATTGTTGGCGGTGGTTTCATTGGTTTGAGTGCAGCCGACGCGTTGCGAAAGCGGAACATTGACGTAGCCATTGTGGAGATGCTGCCCAGGGTGCTGGCCGGCATGCTGGACGAGACCGCTTCGACCATGGTCGAAGCGGCCGCGACGCGCGCAGGCGTGCGCGCCATGACAGGAAGGCGGGTGGATGCCATCAACGGCGACTCTCTTGCAGGCAGGACGGTGTCAAGCGTGACGCTCGACGATGGCTCGCGGATTCCCTGCGAGATGGTGATTATGGCCGTTGGTGTACGCCCTCGCACTGAGCTCGTCGACGGAATCGCCGAGGTCGATAGGGGCATCGTTGTCGACGAATACATGCGCACTTCGGTGCCCGGCGTGTACTCCTGCGGAGATGCCTGTCGCACGCTCGACTATGTTCGTGGCAGCAAGGGAGTTATCGCCGTGTGGCCCAATGCCGTTGCAGGCGGCACCGTTGCCGGTGCCAACATGGCCGGGGCCGCCGAAGTCTATGACGGCGCTACCACACTGAACGCGCTCCCCTACTTCGGTCTCTCGATCGGGTCAGCGGGCATCGTCTCGAGTCCATCGGAGGAGATCGAGAGCGTTGCCGGTACAGAGCGGGGCTGCTACAGGAAAGTGATACTGAAGGATGGCGTGGTAGTAGGAATGGTCTTCGCTGGAGATACCAGCAAGTGCGGTCTGGTCCACTCGCTCATGAAGAAGCGCGTCAATGTTGCGCCGTGGAAGGAGAAACTGGTTTCGGCTGACTTCGGTCTCCTTTCCATGCCCCGCGAGTTGTGGGAGGCCCAAGTTACGCTTGAGGAGTAGTCCGGCGCTATCATTACGAATGAACGCATTGCGGCACACGGACAGGCCCGGCGATCTGAGGTGAGGAACATGAAGGACGTCACTCGTTTGAACAATCCGTACGGTGAAGACAAGGCCTTTGACGGCTGTTCCATATTCGGCGTAATGGATACATCCGCCGCCGGCGTATCTGCATCTGTCGCGATAGAGGCGATTGACCTCATGCGCGACAGGGACAACGGGCTTGGAGGCGGTTTCGCCGGCTACGGCATCTATCCCGAGCATGCCGACGAGTACGCCTTCCACGTGATGTATACCAGCCGCGATGGACGTCGCATCACGGAAGAGTACCTCGCCTCTTCATTCGACATAGAGAAGACCGAACTAATGGATGTCGACGCAACAGCCTTGCGCGACGCCCCCGAGATGGTTCGCTATTTTGCGACGCTCCCCGAGGATAAGCTCCGTGACGAAGACGAGAATCAGTACGTTGCCGACCGTCAGATGACTATCAATACTGAGCTGCCTGACAGCTTCGTCTTCTCGGCGGCCAAGAACATGGGGGTCTTCAAGGGTGTGGGGCACCCCTACGACATAGCCAGGTTCTTCAAGCTCGCCGCATACAGCGGCTACATGTGGACTGCGCATGGGAGGTTTCCAACAAACACCCCGGGCTGGTGGGGTGGCGCACACCCCTTCAGTCTTCTGGATTGGACGGTTGTGCACAACGGAGAAATATCATCCTATGGAATCAACAAACGGTTCCTTGAACAGTACGGCTACCTCTGCGCGTTGCAGACCGACACCGAGGTTGTAACGTACGCCGTGGATTTGCTTGTCAGGCGGCACCACGTACCAATGGAGATAGCGGCACGTGTCATGGCCGCCCCTTTCTGGAACGATATTCCGCACATGGATGCGAAGGAAGGGCACATGATGCAGACCCTTCGAACAACCTACGGTGGACTACTTATGAACGGCCCTTTCACCATTATCGTGGGCCGCCACGGGGAAATGGTCGGGCTGACGGACCGTATCAGGCTACGCCCGCTCGTTGTGGCGACTGCTGGCAGCAAGGTATACCTTTCATCGGAGGAGTCGGCAATTCGCCTCGTTGAACCTGAGCTCGACTCAACATGGATTCCCATCGGCGGACATCCGGTCATTGCCAGGCTCGGCCGTGTGCCCAACGAGGACGAGACCTGGACTATGAGCGAGGTAGTGAGTGCTCACTAAGCGCATAATCCCTTGCCTCGACGTTAAGGACGGCCGGGTAGTGAAGGGGAAGAGCTTCCTCTCACTGCGCGACTCTGGCGACCCTGTTGAACTGGCCCGTCGATACTACGAGGAAGGCGCTGACGAACTGGTGTTCCTGGATATCACCGCCAGCAAAGAGCATCGCGATACGATGGCTGAGGTCGTCGAGCGAGTTGCTGACGTGGTCTTCATGCCACTGACTGTCGGTGGAGGACTGCGTACAGTTGAGGACATGCGCAAGATGCTGTTGAGCGGTGCCGACAAAGTGTCGATCAACACCGCTGCGGTGAAGAACCCTCGTCTGATTACGGATGGAGCTGAGCGCTTCGGCAGCCAGTGCGTTGTGGTAGCCATTGATGCAAAGAGAGTCCCGGGATGCGAACCATCGCGGTGGCAGGTGCATACGTACGGCGGAAGCGTTGAAGTAACGCTGGATGCGGTCGAGTGGGCTGTCCAGGCGGCCGAATCCGGTGCAGGTGAGATACTTCTTACGAGCATGGACGCCGACGGTCACAAGTCCGGCTATGACATCGAGTTGACGCGTGCTGTGTCGTCAAGCGTGGGAATCCCGGTGATTGCCAGTGGCGGCGCAGGGACGTGCGACGATCTGTATCACGCAGTGGTAGAAGGGAAGGCGGACGCTGTGCTCGCCGCCAGCATCTTTCACTACGGTGAACTAACTATAGAAGAAACGAAGCGATACCTCAGAGACAAAGGCGTCGCGGTGAGGCTTTAGAGTATGGCTGCAATGATGAAGAGTTTTCTGCCGACGAAGTTCGTCGTTGAGCGAGACCCCGCCCGGTGCATCAACTGCAAGGTGTGCGTCAATCAGTGCACCTTCAATGTTCACTATTTCGACGAGGATGATGGCGTCGTACGCAGCAGGGAAGAGAACTGTGTCGGATGCCATCGTTGCGTCGTCTTCTGCCCGACTAATGCGCTCACCATACGACGAAATCCACTCGAGTACAGGGCAAACCAGAATTGGCAACCGGAAGTCATCGAGGACATACTCAAACAGGCTGAGAGCGGCGGCATGCTGCTCACCGGCATGGGCAACGACAAGGGCCACAAGATCTATTGGGACCATTTGTTGCTCAACGCCAGCCAGGTTACGAACCCGTCCATCGACCCGCTGCGCGAGCCCATGGAACTCAGCACCTACATCGGTCGCAAGCCTGACAAGGTCGAGTTCGGTCCCGGCGGCGAGATGCTCACTGAGCTTCCGCCCCAGGTCATGCTTGAGACCCCGATCATGTTCGCGGCCATGTCCTATGGTGCGGTCAGCCTCAACGTTCAGAAGTCACTCGCGCGTGCTGCGCGCGAGCTTGGCACACTCTGGAACACTGGCGAAGGAGGACTGCATCCCTCTCTCGCCGAGTACGCCCCAAATACCATCGTTCAGGTCGCCTCAGGCCGCTTTGGAGTGCACTCCGAGTATCTGAGAGCCGCTCGCATCGTGGAGATAAAGATCGGACAGGGAGCCAAGCCGGGCATTGGAGGACACCTCCCCGGAGAGAAAGTGACATCGGAAGTCTCACAGACCAGGATGATCCCCGTAGGAACGGACGCCCTGTCGCCGGCGCCGCACCACGATATCTACTCGATCGAAGACTTGCGGCAACTCATCTACGCCATCAAGGAGGCAACGGACTACGAGAAGCCCGTTTCGGTCAAGATTGCCGCGGTGCACAATGCTGCCGCTATCGCAAGTGGCATGGTGCGCGCAGGTGCGGACATGATTGTCCTTGATGGATTGCGCGGTGCAACAGGGGCGGCTCCCAAGGCCATTCGCGACAACGTTGGCATTCCAATCGAGCTGGCCCTGGCTTCTGTTGACACGCGGCTCAGGCAGGAAGGCATTCGAAACCTGGCATCGCTGGTTGTATCCGGAGGGCTGCGCTCCAGCGGTGACGTGGCCAAGGCCATAGCTCTGGGAGCCGACGCAGTCTACATCGGCACTGCCGCTCTCATTGCGCTGGGCTGCCACGTCTGCCAGCAGTGTCACACGGGCAAGTGCACATGGGGCATCTGCACGAGCGACCCGGCACTTACCAAGCGCATCAACCCCGAGATAGGCGCTCAGCGAGCAGTCAATCTGGTGCGCGGCTGGAGCCTTGAGATCAAGGACATGCTTGGAGGAATGGGGGTCAATGCCATAGAGAGCCTGCGTGGAAATCGGTTGCACCTTCGCGGCGTTGGGTTGAATGACACCGAGCTTGAGATACTTGGGGTCAAGTCGGCCGGTACCTAGTAGCCAACCGGTACAGCACGCTTTCTGAGAGGATTCGCATGGAAATCGACGCGAGAGGCATTACGTACAAGGCTCTTAACGAGTCGCTGCGCCAAGCGATGGCCCACGGTGCATCCGATATCGTTGTGCGCAACGTGAATGGCCAACGGTACATCGGCACCAACCTGCAGCGAGAAGTGCGGTTGGAACTGCATGGAACACCCGGCAACGATCTCGGCGCGTTCATGGATGGCCCGTCCATCGTGGTCCATGGCAACGTACAGGATGGGACAGGGAACACTATGAACAGCGGCAGCATTGTCGTCCACGGTCATGCCGGCGACGCACTCGGCCTGGCAGCCCGGGGAGGCACAATCCTGGTTCAGGGCGGAGCTGGCTATCGAGCCGGCATCCACATGAAGGAATACCAGGGCATTGGACCGCGAATCGTCATAGGCGGCATGGCGCAAGACTTCCTTGGCGAATACATGGCCGGGGGTGTGCTTGTCGTGCTAGGATTGAGCGGCATATCCGCAGGCAAGATTCGCGCCCGCTTCGTGGGAACGGGTATGCATGGCGGGGCAATATTCCTGCGTGGCACCGTCGAGAGCCACCAGCTTGGCAAAGAGGTTGGTGTGGCTGCATTGACTGATGAAGATGTCGCCGTCCTCGCGGAGCTCGTTGGCGAGTACTGCGAGCACTTCGGCGGTTCCCCATCCGATATCATGGCAATGGACTTCGTCAAGCTGTTTCCCTTGTATTTGCGCCCGTACGGACGGTTGTACGCTTACTAGTGGACAATCTTCTTGTTAGTCCGACCTCGCCGAGGCTCGTGGTTGTCGTGGCTGATGATGAGATACGGCAGAATCTCACCATTCGACTCGACGGCCTCGATGCTGTTCCGCTCTTCATCGCCCCGGATGCGGATGGATTTGACGCTGCATTCCATCCCTCACCCGGCGCAGTGACCATCGTTGCCCTGTCCGCGAAGGACCTCGTGTCCGTGACCAAGCGAATCAAGAGCCTTACGCGCACGCCCGTGCTCGCCGTTGTCCCATCAGAGCTGTTCGATGCGGCCAACCCCAGGGCGGGCGTCGACGACTTCTGCGATGTGACGGCGTCCGGAGCCGAACTAAAGGCGCGAGTGCGACGGCTTTTCTCCGTCAATCCCGAGAGCGGAGAGGTGATTCGCCGTGGCGACCTGGCCATAGATACGGCCATGTGCGAGGTGTCTCTTGGAGGGCAACTCATCGAACTGACATTTAAGGAGTACGAGTTGCTCAAGTTCCTGGCGACTCATCCCGGACGTGTCCACTCCCGCGACGTCCTGCTCGACCGAGTATGGGGCTATGACTACTACGGTGGTGACCGGACTGTGGATGTTCACATCCGACGCTTGCGCAGCAAGATCGAGGATGCCAATCACTCCTTCATAGACACCGTACGCAACGTCGGATACCGTTTCCGGCGCGATGTCTGAAAGACGCCGGATTCCCGGTTTCCGTAACCTGTTTGTAACGTTGCTCGTCTACGCTCCGTGAATCGTTTCCTCAGCAGGAGGTGGTCTCATGGGCGTAAGTGCGGCAGATACCGCGTGGATCCTCCTCGCGACGGCGCTGGTCATGCTGATGACCCCCGGCGTCGCGCTGTTCTATGCCGGCATGGTGCGTCGGAAGAATGCCATCTCTACCACGATGATGAGCTTCGCCGCGCTGGGCGTCGTCGGCCTACTGTGGGCACTCTATGGCTACAGTCTGAGCTTCGGGGCCGACTCAGGAGGATTGATCGGTGGCTTCGACTACGTGATGCTGAAAGGTGTCGGCCAGGAAGCGTCTGACGTGTACGCTTCAACGGTTCCGCACCTGGCATTCCTTGCCTTCCAGGGTATGTTCGCTGTCATCACTGTAGCCCTCATCAGTGGCGCGGTTGTCGAGCGCATCAAGTTCGGTTCATTGATGATGTTCTCCATCGCCTGGCTGACCATCGTCTACTGCCCTGTCGCACACTGGGTCTGGGGCGATGGTGGTTGGCTGCTTGAGATGGGTGCACTAGACTTCGCCGGCGGCACCGTCGTGCATATTTGCGCGGGCTTTTCGGCGCTGGCTTTGGCCCTGGTGCTCGGACAGCGGCGCGGATACAAGGATGGAGAGCCAATGGAGCCTCACAACATCCCGATGGTGCTTCTTGGCGCGGGCATTCTGTGGTTCGGCTGGTTTGGCTTCAATGCGGGTAGCGCGCTGACGTCAGGAGGACTCGCTGCGAGCGCATTCGTGGCAACCAACATCAGCGCGGCAGCAGCGGCCAGCACATGGCTACTACTGTCATGGTGGGACAGAAGGCCAAGCGGGCTCGGCACTGCCACCGGTGCCGTCGCCGGCCTCGTGGCCATTACGCCAGCGGCCGGATTTGTATCACCTATCATGGCAATACCTATCGGCGTAGTCGTCGCGTTCGTGTGCTATCATTGCATCCGACTCCGTGTCAGGTTGGGCGTAGATGAGTCCCTTGACGTGTGGGCGGTGCACGGGATGGGTGGTGTCTGGGGAGCACTCGCTACGGGCATTTTTGCCGATCCCTCTGTCGGCGGAGCCTCCGGCCTTATCTATGGCAACACGGCACAGGTTGGCCTCCAGGCGGTTGGGATCGTCGCTGTCGCCGCTTTCGCTTTCGGCCTCTCCTACGGTCTCGCCCGGCTTCTCGCGACGACCGTTGGGCTGCGGGTTGAAGGGCGAGAGGAGACAATCGGTCTTGATTTGGCCCAGCACGCTGAGAGGGCCTATGGAGGTGCCGTCCAATGAAGAAGGTAGAGGCAATCGTCAGAGAAGAACGCCTCCACGTGGTCAAGGAGGCCCTTGAAGAGAAAGGGTACTACGGCATGACGGTGAGTCATGTCGAGGGCAGGGGTCGCCAGAAGGGTATGCGACTGCAACAGCGGTCGGGGGAGTATGATATCGACCTGCTCCCGAAGGTGAAGATAGAGGTGGTGGTGCTTGACGAGGATGTAACAGACGTCGTTCGCGCGCTGGCAGCGAAGGCCCGCACGGGCGAGATCGGTGACGGCAAGATCTTCGTTCTACCTGTAGATGATGCTATCCGCATTCGCACAGGGGAGTGGGGGATGGATGCCGTGTAAGCTTTGAGACCAGGGGGTTCCGATGGCTGACTTGAGCAATTACGAGACCGTAATCGGACTCGAAGTCCACGCACAACTCCTGACGCAGAGCAAGATGTTCTGCAGTTGCTCAACGGACTACCAGGAGGCCCCCCCCAACACACGGGTCTGCCCGGTCTGCCTCGGTATGCCCGGCAGTCTCCCTGTCGCCAACACGCAGGCGATCGAGTTCGTAATGCGCACCGCCCTGGCGCTCCACTGCAAGCTGCCAGAGCACACCAGGTTCGACCGCAAGAACTACTTCTACCCTGACCTGATGAAGGGGTATCAGATCTCACAGTACGACGCCCCCATCGGCTATGGCGGCTACCTCGATATCGAGGTTGGCGGCAAGACCAAGCGCGTCGGCGTTACCCGGGTGCACCTGGAGGAAGACGTCGCCAAGTCCTTTCACATGGACGGCTACAGCCTCATCGACGTGAATCGTTCCGGTATTCCCTTGATGGAGACCGTCAGTGAGCCTGACATGCGCTCGCCCGAGGAGGCAAGGGAATACCTCGTGCGGCTGCGTGAGCTGCTTCGGTACATAGGAGTGTCCACGGGCAACATGGAGGAAGGAAGCTTCCGGTGCGACGCCAACATCAGCGTTCGTCCAATCGGGAGTTGCGAGTTCGGCGCCAAGGTGGAAGTGAAGAACATGAACAGCTTCCGTGGTGTCTATCGGGCCCTGCAGTACGAACAGCAACGCCAGGTGACCGCACTGGAGAACGGAGAGAAGCTGCGGCAGGAGACCCGGGGCTGGCTCGATGGTGAGGGAGTAACCGTGGCACAGAGGAGCAAAGAATATGCCCAGGACTACCGGTACTTCCCCGAGCCCGACCTCCCTCCGCTTGTGCTTGACGCCGCCTGGACCGGCGCAATCAAGGCTACCATGCCCGAGCTCCCGGACGTGCGCAAGGCTCGCTACGCCAACGAACTGGGGCTCTCGCCGCAGGACGCTGCGGTCATCGTGTCATCCCGTGCCATGGCGGAGTTCTTCGACTCGTGCGTGGCTGCGGCAGGCCGCGAGTCTGCCACATCCGTCTGTCACTGGCTGATTGGGGATGTCAGTCGCCTGCTCAATGCCGAGGGCGTAGAAATATGTGACTGCCTATTGACCCCTGAGCATATGGTCGAGTTCGCTACACTGAACAGCGATGGCACGATAAGTGGCCCCGCGGCCAAGACGGTCCTCGACGAGATGTACGCCTCGGGCAGGAAGCCGTCCGTGATTGTTGAAGAGAAGAACCTCGGTCAGATCAGCGGCTCCGACGAGTTGGTCGGCATAATCAAACAGGTCATCGAGTCCAATCCGAAGGCTGTCGCTGACTTCCGTGCGGGCAAAGAACAGTCCATCACGTTCCTCACCGGCCAGGTGATGCGCCTCACGCGCGGCCGGGCGAACCCAGGCATCACACGCGAGCTGTTGATACAGCAGCTGCAGCAGGAGTGACGCACGCGGATTCCGGTTTCACGTCCGCGCAACACGCACGTAACATGCCCGTAACATTCCGCTTGCAGAATATGGCCAGTAGACACTTATTTGAGAAGTGAGCGAAGGAGGAGACTATGGCCAAGAGAACCAGAGACGAAGCCAAGGAATATGTTCTGAAGACTGCCAAAGAGCATGATGTGAAGTTCATAAGGCTGTGGTTCACGGATATCCTTGGATTTCTGAAGAGCTTCGCCATCACGATTGAAGAGCTCGAAGGCGCCCTCGAGGACGGAATGGGATTTGACGGCTCCTCCATCGAAGGATTCTGCCGCATCGATGAGAGCGACATGATGGCCCTTCCCGACCCCGAGACTTTCCAGTTGCTCCCGTGGAGACCCAAGGAGCGACATGCGGTTGCTCGTATGTTCTGCGACATCGTGACCCCAGAGGGCGAGCCTTTCGTGGGTGACCCGCGCAATGTGCTGAAACGCAACCTCGAACGTGCTGCCGAACTGGGTTACACGTTCTATGTGGGCCCCGAGCTCGAGTACTTCTACTTCGAAGACAAGCACGGTACCGTCGGCCTGGACGAGGGCGGCTATTTCGACATGACGCCGCTCGACCTCGCGACCGACCTGAGGCGCGAAACCGTGCTGACTCTCGAGGCCATGGGCATCGGTGTTGAGTACTCCCACCACGAGGTTGCGGGCAGCCAGCACGAGATAGACATG
>Ga0180432_10007194_pt1 | contig 14212 bp, 2 predicted proteins | sample SS_ome_10_FD_132414 | JGI IMG/M metagenome (GOLD analysis project Ga0180432, IMG submission 132414) | Hypersaline lake sediment archaeal communities from the Salton Sea, California, USA - SS_1_MS_2 metaG | ecosystem: Environmental > Aquatic > Non-marine Saline and Alkaline > Hypersaline >... | reverse complement strand
CCCGCTGGCACCGGTTTGCTTGCCGAGAGCCGTGACGTTGAGCACGGAGAAGTCACCCTGGAAGCCGGGAGCTACGAGGTCGGTATCGGTGCCGTTGTTAAGATACGGCGTGAAGTCCACGTCTCCGACCACCATACCAGCCACTGTCGCCTCGACGTTGCTTCCGAACCAGTTTCCGGAAGCATCCAGGTCGCCCGTCCCTCCGTGATATATCCCGAGGTTGGAGTTGCCGGAAAGGTCGTTGTCGTTGATGTGGATTGGATCCGCGGATATGTCCTTCCCGTCCGCAACGGCGATACCATTGTACGAACCAGAGATCACGTTGCCGGTAATCCAGATCGGTCCCACGGTGTTACCCTTGAGTCGAATTCCGCCCTTATCCGTTTCCTCGTCGGTGTTCGCATTGGTGATGATATTGTCCGCGACGGCAATATTCCCGCATAGGCTTGACAGTTGGATACCCTGCTGCGGCACGTTCAGAATTTCGTTTCCTGAAACCGTGACATCCGCAGCGCTGTTCATCAATATGCCACCGTATGTGGTCGTATCGATCTTGTTGTTGGTGATTTCCGAATCCGCGCCCGACTGATGGTAGTAGAAATAGATGCCGGTCTTGTCTGTTCCGCCTATGTTCGTAATGAGATTCGAGTCAATGACGTTACCACCCAGGCCATGATTGAAGGATATTCCGTGGCCGTCAATGTCATGGATCAAGTTGTTCTTGATAGTGACATCCTGGCTGTGATAGGCATGTCCCAGGTAAGTGTGCGGCCTGTCGATCGCGGCCGTGCCCTCGTAGTTGCGGATTTCCAAGCCCTCGATGGTAACATCGTGTTGGGCGATTCCCAGCAGGATGCCGGGGCCGACGGGCAGTCCGGTTCCATCGAGGACAGCTTCCGCAACGCGAGTGCCGGTGATGGGGTTGATACCGGCATTCGGGCCGCGCAGTGTCAGGTCGGATGCGTCAATCAACAAGTTCTCGTTGTAAACACCGGCCTCGATGTTGACGATATCCAAGGCCGAAGCCACGTCGATGGCGTTCTGGATAGTCTCGTCGTTTACACCGGACCCCGGAGTACTGACGAACAACTCACCCGTGACCCAGGTAACCACGCCACTGGTTGGATCGTCCGGGCCGTGGAACATTTTGTCTTCAATGCGGTAATTGTCGGCTTCGTCGAAGGTGGTGCCGGGCAGAGCCACAAGATCAAAAGCCTGCGCCGAACGGTTGTCGATGAAGTACTCGTCGCCGGCGAACTGGTTGTTGTCGCCGAGGGTTACCGTACCGGCATCGGCGGCGATGGCCAGATCGGTGGCGTTGTCGTCATCGGCGTCGTCGAAGTCGTTGCCGGAGATCGAGGTAGTACCGCCTCCGCTTACGGCGATGCCCGTGGTGTTATCGTAGATAAGATTGTTGGCTATCGTTGCAGAGCCACCGTTGACGTCGATACCAACCGCGTTTCCGCTGATCGAGGCGTCGTTGCCGGAGATAGTGGCGGTGCCGGTCACGAGGATACCGGTGGCGAAACCGGTGGCCTCGTTATCGTCGGTCGAGTCGTCGATCGTGGCGGATGCGTCGACCGCCACCTCAATACCGACACCCAGACCGAGCATTGCGCCGGAATTGGCAAGGGTATTGTCGCTGATCACGGCCGAGGCGTTTATACCGCCGACCATGATACCGGTGCCCACGTTATTGAGCGTATTGCCGGTGACTTGCACGGGTTGTGTGCCCGTATAATCCATCGATGAACCGTAGTATTCGTCGAGCCAATCGAAGCCGACTTCCGCGTTGTTGATGGTGTTGCCGCTATAAGTGACCGTTGTGGCGTCGCCGGAATGCGACGTGATGCGGAAGGCCACTTGATCGTTGCTCGTGGGGTCGCCCATACCGTTGAAGGTGTTGCCGGAGACGGTAACGTCGCTTGCGTGAACGGAACCATTCTCCCAGATACCCAGGATTCGTTCGCCGTTGGTGTTCTCATTCAGTACGTTTAGCGTGTTGCCGGAAATGTTCAGGCCGTCGTAGTTGGCTCCGCCGTGCGTGTTGGACTGGATACCGACGGAAACGCCTTCGCCGGTGGCGACGAAGTCGATTACGTTATTGGTAATTTGAATATCCGTGCCACGGGCGTAGTGGATGCCCATGTTGTGGAAGTTGTCTTCGTCGGCCGTGTTGTCGGCCGGAACGCGGATATGCATGTTGTCGATCGTCAGGCCGCTGAAATCGCTGCCGTCATACCAGAACATGCCGATGGCCATGTCGATGTCGAAGATATTGAAGTTCGAGAACTCCCAGTCGGTGTTCGTACCGGGCCCATAGCCGCAGAAGGCCATTTCCCAACTCGTGGCTTCGGTATCGCCGGGTCCCTGGATGGTTATCTCGTCACTCGCATCGGCGGTCACGGTGACGCCGTCAATGTCGCCGCCGAGCAGGATGCACCAGTCATCGTCGGTGGCGGCGATTCCGTCGTTACCCAGTTCCCAGGATGCCATGGCGTTGGCTTCATGCCAGTTGAACACAGCGTCGCCGAGGGCGTTCTTGCCAAGGTGGATCGTGTATCCGGAAGCCGCGGCTTCGATCGCGTTCTTCATTCGCGTGTAGTCGTTGTCGACGGCGGTAGGAGTCACGACCGGGGTAACGAAGATCGCGCTGGGCAGCAGATCGATAAATCCAACTCCAGAGTCGTCGATTTCATGGGCAACCTTCTCCTCCAGCGAGAAGAGCTCGGACGTGGCCATGACGTCGGGGGTCTTGCCTTCGAACGACGCCGCGGTTCCGTCGATGTCTTGATCGTCAAGAGCGCCGGAGGAGAGCGTTATGTAATTGCCGGTTTGACCGCTGAAGGCGACATCGGCCAGGGAAAGTCCGTTGAGGCCGGTCGCGGGCCCGTCGATCACCAGGCCGGTTGTACCGCCCGAGATGGCATTGCCCGACTCGATCGTCAATTGCCCGTCGCCACTGACGGAGATGCCCGTGGTGTTGTCAGCAAGCGTGCTGCCTGCCACAGTAGCGGAGCCGGAGGCGACGTCCAGGCCGGTCGCGCTGCCGCTGATCGTAGCGTCGGTGATGTTGACGGTGCTGCCGTTGATATCGACGCCGGCGATGGCGTTGCCGCTTAGCACGGTGCCGTCGAGGGTGACGGTTCCGCCGTCGACCAATACGCCGACCTGGCCGCCGCCGATGGTGCCGCTGCCCATGTTGAAGACGGCGTCGGAACCGCTGACGCTAACGCCCGTCGTGTTGCCGACGATTTGGGCACCGGCCGGGGCGGTAAAGCTGGCGTTTTCGACGGCGACGCCGACCGTGTTTCCGGTGATGCCGCTCATGTCGTCGGTGAAGGTGGCGGTTACTCTGTGGCCGCCGGCCGCCAAACCGTCCTGCTCATGCAGTTGCACGGCGACGTCGCTGCCGGTGATTTGGTTTCCGCTCAGCGTGGCATCGATGATTCTGACGGTGCTGTTAAGCCCAGCCAGCGAGATACCGGTCGTCAGGCCGCTGATGGTGTTGTCGTTGATCGCGGCGGCAGTGTTTCCTCCGTCGGAATCCGCGGGGAAGACCGCATTGCCCAAACCGCTGTCGGTCAGGAGTATGCCCGTGTTGTTGGTCCCGGCCGAGGTCAGGACATTGTCCGCGATGGTGGCTCGGGCGACATCGTTGTTGTTGAACAGCATGATGCCGACGTCGTCGGTACCGACGATAATCGTGTTAGCCTGGAAGACGGGCTCGCGGCCGGCTCCGCTATATTGGCCCAAGATACCGGCTTCGCTGCCGGTGCCGGAAGTCATGTCGATGTAGTTGCCATCGCCCGGGTTGGCTTCGTTGCCGTCCCAAGTCGTCGTACCGCCGATAAGCGTACCGGTCGTTCCGCCGGTGACCTCGATACCGAAATGGCCGAAGTCGCTGATCTTGTTTCGGCTAACGGTGACCGCATTACCGCTGTTGGCGCCACCGGGATTTCGAACGTAGATGCCGGCCTCTTCGGTGCCGCTGATTACGTTGCCGCTGACGGTAGCAGCACTGTAAAGCACGCTGATACCGCGGGCACCAGTGTCGGTCAACGTATTGTCGGCGATACCGGTCGCGGTGGTATCGGCATTGGTGAGGATTCCCGCGCCGAGGTTGTAAGGCGAGCCGACAAAACCGTACTCGACGTTGCTAATCGTGTTGTTCGTGATTTCGACGCCGCTGCCGTCGGACTCGACGCGGATGCCGCCGTAGAAGGTGTTCTTGATTCCGACGTTTTCTATGACAAGCGAGGTCAAGCCGGTGAGCGCGTCCGAGGTTGCGATACCGGTGCGGAAGTTGTTCGCGATCTCTCCACCGTCGATGGTAAGGTTGCGAATCTCGACGCCGTCGCTGTCGACGACGAAGCCGTGCAGGGCATTCCCGCCGAAGAGGCTGGGATCGTGGTCGTCCACGCCGGCCGGGACGATGTTGGTAATGCCTTGGCCGGAACCGATCAGTGCCAGCGACTTCGACAGCGCGACGCTTTCGGCATAGGTACCGGGGAGAACGTTGACCGTACCGCCGGAGGTCGCCAAGTCGACGCCTTCCTGGATACGTCCACCGACGATCTGTTCGCCCAATTTCGTGACGGTCAGGTCGGAGAGATCACCCTGGAAGCCGGGCATCGCCGGATCGGTGTCGGTGCCGTTGTTCAAGAATGGGGTGAAGTCGACGAGACCACCGGTGGCGGTGTTCTTGATAACGCTTTCGGAAGCGGTTCCCCACCAGTTTCCCGACGCATCGATGGCTGCTGCTGCCGCGGAGGTCAGGGCGACCGAAGTGTTGCCGCTGAGGTCGTTTCCATGCAGCACGGCGCTGCCGTTTCCGGCCACGGTGACTCCGGCCGTGTTGCCGGTGATGACGCTCTGGTCGATAGTTGCCGAACCGCCGCTAAACGGCGAGCCAATGGCCACGCCCTGAAGCGAGTTGCTGACTTCGCTCTGGAAGATGCTGACACTACCATCTCCATCCACGTTGACGCCCGTGGACAACGTGCCGCCGTTGCTGTTGGTGATGATACTGGACTGGATGCTCGCGGTTCCGCCGTCGACATAGACGCCGAACTGCGAGAAGGGCCCCATGAAGACCGTGTCGAGCGTGCTATCGACGAGTTCCAACTCGCCGTCAACGAGGGACACACCACCGAAGGACCATTCTTCGAACTTGAACCCTTCGATGCGTACTTGGGTCGCTTCGCCCAAGATTCTGGCACCCGGCGCGAACAGGCCGGTACCCTTGACAACCGGGGCATCGACGCCGGCACCTTCGGCCGCGTCGCCCGGGTCGCCGACCAGGGTCAAGGACTTGCCGTCGATCGACAGGGCCTCGTTGTACTCGCCGGAAGCAACGTTGATGGTGTCGCCCGGATTGGCCAGAACAATGGCGTATTGGATACCCAAAGTGGCGGTCGTCACGAACAGATTGTCGGCGGCCACGGTTACCAGTCCGCGGCCGGCGGCGTCCATTACGTGGTTGATTTCATCTTCGGCTTCGAGGTTTGTCAGGGCCGCGCCGTCTTGCTGCCAGATGTTACCCAAAGCGCTGACATCGCCGGCGCCGGCGTTGTCGATCAATTGTCCGGGGCCGCTGATGTTGAAGGTGTTTCCGCCAAGGTCGCCGGTCACACCAAGATCGACCGTACCGCCTTGAATCTCGATGGCCGCCTGGTCGCCGCCGGTTGTTTCCGTGATTGTGCTGTTGCGAACGGTAAGGCTACCGCCGGTAACTAGGATCGTCGGGTGGTCGGTGTCGTTGGACAACGAGACGCCGTCCCGGACAATAACTTCGCCGCTGGTTACGGTAAGCGCGGGCGACGCGCCTTCAATAACCACGCCGCCGCCTTCACCGGATATGACGAGCGTGATGCCGCTGGGAACGGCAACTTCAAGGCCGTCGTAAGAACCGGCCTGCAAGTCGATTTCCACGGTCACCGGTTCGGCAGGAGAGGTGAGCGCTTCGACTTCGGCGATCAGCGCCGCCAGTCGTGCGTCGTCAGCCGCGAAAGTGACCACGGTATCGCCGGGCTCCGCCGCGTCAACGGCAACCTGAAGGCTCATGCCGCTGCCAACGTGAATCTGGCCGGTGAGCAAGTCCTTCATGTAAACGTCGCTAAACGTGGGGGGGCCGGGGTATGCGGCCACGGCTTCGGCGCCGGCTAGTCCAGTACCGGTGGGCACGAAACCAAACGACTCCATATTGTCGCCGTCGCGAACCGAATGCACCACCTCCGTCAGATTCTCGGGAATCGTCACATCGGCCCCGTCGGCCGGATCCAGGCTGTACGTGATGTCCGCCGTGTCGGGTTGAATCGTCAGCGGAGCGCCGGTCGTTTCGGTGCTGGTTATCGGGCCGCTGAACACGATACCGCTGGGAGCAGGCGCCGATCCATCGGGCCAGGGCCAGATGCCCACGCCGCCCCAGGCGTTGTTTTCGGTGGTCAAGCTGCTTATCGTCACGTTCTGGGCACTGCCGATCGAAAGCCCGAATCCCAGGTTGTTGCGAACCGTGACATTCGTCAGCGAGTTTGTTCCCGTGATCCCGTTGAGATCGACGCCGGAGCGGCCGTTTAGTTCGGCGATGACATCGGAGATCGTGAGGTTCTCGATTCCGCTGGGGCCGTTGGTGTGAATGCCGTAGTAGTTCGCGCCGGTGACGGTCAGGCCGGAGATTTCCACGCCGTCCGCGCCATTCATCACATGGATGGAATACGCGGCACCGCCGGCGTTAACGGTCGTCGCGCTCTCGCCGGCGCCGACAAGCTTCAGCGATTTGTCGATGTTGACTTGACCGGTGTAGGTGCCGGCCGCGACGTTGACGGTGCCCGTCTCGACTACCGCGCCGACGCCTTCCTGGATTGTATCAAAAGCGTTTAGACCGATTTGAAAAACAACGTCGCCGATCTGAACTTGCTCGCCGTCAGCCAGACTACTCCAGCCGCCGTCGACCAGAACGAGGTCCGTGTCGAGATCGAGCCAGGGAGTGAAGTCGACGTTGACGCTGACAGCGTCGCCGGTGCCGGTGCCTTCGCCACTGGGTCCGCTGTCGTCACCCCACCAGTTGCTCACGGCATTAACCACGTTGGCCGAGGTATTGTCCAAGCCGCCGACGCCGTTTCCGGAGATTGACGAATTGGAAATCGTCACGTTAATCGGATCGGCGCCGTAGGGTTCGACGATTATTCCATAGTCTGTGTTGTTGTTGAACTCTGAATTGGTAATCGTCAGACCGTCGACCGCGCCGTCGACTATCAAGCCGTTGACGCTGTCGTTGAACTGGTTGTCGCTGCCGGTTATGTTTGTGGAGTCGATGATGTAGAGCCCATCATTACTGCCACTGAAGTTGTTTCCATTGAGGACGACATCGGCGCAGCCCCAGATTGTGCTGAATCCGTTTCCGCTGAAGTCGTTATCCTCGATAGTTACCGAAGTTGTAACGGCGTCGTAGTTGTCGACTCTCATGGCGCCGCCGCTGTTGCTGATCGTGTTTCCGCTGATGCTGATAGCACCGGAAGCGAAAGCCAAGATACCCGACGCCGACCAACTTCCGAGTGTGTATTCAAAGCCGGATACCGTGTTTCCAGTGATGTCTCCTCGAGCGCCATGACCAAGCTGGATGCCGTTCTGGGCGATGTAATCGATTGCTCCAGCACCTGTGACCACGGAGTTCTGCACCGAGCCAATGGAGTTTGCGCCGGCGATAACAATACCAGTCTTCTGGAAGTCATACACGGTGGCGTTTGTGACGGTAACATTCAGGTCGGTTCCTGCTTCGTTGAATGCGTATATGCCGTTACCGTGTTGGGAGCCGCTGGCCGGGTCGTTTCGAACGCCGTGGACGGTTACATTGTCAATTGTTCCTCCGGCCTCGTGTATACCGATTCCCTGGAAACGATAATTGGTGCTTCCTTTTCCGTCGCCGTCAACGGTCAGGTTGTCGATTCTCACGTCGGAAGTGTCGTGGACATAGACTACCGGCACATTGTCCTTTGAAGTGGTGAAGAACAGAGGCATGTCATCGAAGGCTTTGATGATGGTCGTGTCCTCGTCGACGCCGCTGAGAGTGAGCGGCTTGTCGATTTCGACTTGCTCGACATAGGTGCCCGCGTGGACAAGCACCGTGCCTTGGTCGGCGACAATGTTGACGGCCTCTTGAATCGTGGCGAAGGAGTCGTATCCGAAGTTCTCAGGCGTCCCCGGGATGCCGTCGGGGTCCGCGCCCAATGCCGTGCCGACCCAGTTGTCGTCGACATGCACGTTCACCGGCACCGGCGCAACCTCAAAAGCGCCAATATCGATGGCAGAACCCTTAGGCCGCGAATCGCCTCGCTGGTCGGTCGCTAAAGGACTGGCAGGATTGCCTGCGTCGATAGCCGGGCTGTTCGGCAACAGCGCGTGCGTCGGGGTCGGACCGCCGTTGTCTTGCAGGGTGCTAAGCGCGGGATCAACATCCAGAACATTGCCGGTTGGATCACCACTGATGGTCGTGGACGTGCTATCGCCGATAAGATTGAAACCGAGGCTGTTCAGAGCGGTTGCGTCCGCGGCCGTGTCCGCGGTGTTCATCGCAATGATTGTACTCTCGGCACTAAACGCTCCAGCGTCACTTGCGATACCGCCGCCGACTCCGCTACCCGGGGTTCCCGGGGTATCTCCAACGCCAGCGGCGCCGCCAGCCGCTTGGTTCTGTGCAAGGGTGACGTTCTGCAGTTCCACGGTTCCGGAAGTATTGAATATTCCACCACCCTGCCCATCGCCGCCACCGCCGCCTTCGGCCAGATCGCCAAGCGAGGCGCCGCCATCGCCACCAATCACCTGATTGCCGGAAATAGTACTGTTAACGATGGTCACGGCCCCGTCGTAATTGAAGACTCCCCCGCCAAGGCCGGCGCCACCGCCACCGCCACCGCCACCTGCACTTACTCCTCGCCCGCCACCGTCTCCTCCATCACCGGCGCCAAACCCGCCGCTGGCACCGCTGCCGGGGCCAAACGTGTTGGCCGGCGCTGTCCGGGCGTCGTAGCCGAATCCGGCACCACCGCCGCCACCGCCAAACCCGCCGATGCCACCATCGCCACCACTCAATGAACCACCACCGCCACCGCCACCGCCACCGCTGAATCCTCCGGCACCGCCGTCGCCGGCGAATGTTCCCCAGCCCGGGTAACCTTGGATGCCGCCGGCGCTACCTCCTCCGGCTCCCGGTTGCCCAACGTCGTTACCCAAAGAGTCACCACCGGCACCTCCTATTGCTTGATTGTTCCAGACCGTGCTTCCAACGACGTTCAACGAACCGCCCAACCCGTTGTAGATACCGCCGCCGAGTCCGGCACCTCCGCCGCCACCGCCGCCACCTAGACCGTGGAACTCGGAACTGCTACCGCCGTCGCCGCCAACTGCCGTATTGCCGGAAATGGAACATTCGATGATACTCAGCGCGCCCTCATTGTAGACGCCGCCGCCGAGTTCGGCCGACCCACCGGTTATCGCCACACCGGATATAGTGGCGGTAACGCCGGATGCGATGGTGACGCCACGGCCTGCGCCGTTGGGGTCGATGCTTGTTAGGTCCGCGCCGCTTCCAGCAACATTTGCCGATTGGTTGATCAGCAGAGATTCTTCGTAGATACCGGGAGCAACATTGACAGTACCGTCGATGTCGGTCGTGTTGATGGCAGCTTGGATTGAGCCGAAAGCGTTGGTACCGTAGGTCAGCCCGGTGACTTCCACGCCGGCTTCCCCGTCTTGCCAAACGACCGTATCGCCGTCGTCGAGGATGCCGTTCGTGTTGTGGTCGGTTTCGACATACCAGTCACCCGCCATGTTGGTGCCGGCATCGATAAGGGAAGTCAACCCTGCGTCGTCGACGAAAGTCGATAGCGAGAGCAGTTGCCGCTGTTCGAGCGGTTCCACCCGGGGTGACAGGCTGGTGGATATAGCCGAGGCTCGGGCCAGTTGATGCCTCTTTGGACCCGTGATCAGCTTTTGGAACAAGTTAAGGATGCCGGCGACAATCGGCTGGCTTCGCTTAATGCTCATGGGGAAGACTCGCGGGAATATGCGTGCCCAACGGCGTGCCCTCTCTGTTCTTCGCTTGTCGAGAGTCACTGTACGGCGTTGGCGAGTGCGTGTCCGGGCCATGTCTATTCTCCAGAAACCTGATTGTGTCTGTGAGTGTTTGATTGATAATCCAATATCTTCAGCGTCCCCATCGGTGTGCAATATTGCTTCGCAACTTCCGCGCAGCGCAAACGCATGGCGGCAAGTCCGCTTGGGTTGCCGGTTCGGTCCGTGCGGTTGGATGCTTGGGAACGTTCAATTGGAGCAGGGGCAATAGAATGAAAAGGAGCCCCGCTGGTAGTGGGAGAAAAGATGTTGTTTCCGGAACCGGAAGAGATGAGGAGAAAAGCATCGCATTTCGTCGCGAGTTGGAAAGAATCGCGGTTAGGTCGTTTGGGAAAACTACCGCACGCGCATTCGGAGAGTCCGAACGAGAGTAATCTTTGCGCAAGCGTTGTCACTTCAAAGCACATAAAGCAGGCCGATCAGACGGAATAAAAAATCAAGGCGAGCTACACTTAAGCTGCAATGCCGGGTGCTTCGTAGAGTCCGATCAAACGAAGGATATCATCACTCGGAAACTGCATGGTAAGCCGTTGCCTCGCGGGGCTTCCTCCCCTTCAAAGGCAGCGCACCCAAAACGTACTAGCCATACTACTAGCGGCCCATGCGGTGTGTACATCCCCATAAACAGCAGGCCCATCTCCGAGAAAAGAGCGGCGGAATATGCGCCATAACCGATTTATTTTCCTAAGACTAACCCTTAGTGTGACATCCTCATACCACTTACAGCGTCCGCTCTTGATTGGTAATGCGCACAACCTAAGATGCGTAATAGAAGCAACTTAGGGAAAGTCCCTGGCCAGCCGCAAGACCGGGCGGATCGGTGTGCTGTTAGGCCGGCAGTTGTCGTGCAGATTGCGACTAGTTACATGCCGACCTAAGGTGGTGTTATAATAATACACGTACCGAACGGGACATTTAGGCAGTTTATTTGTTCTTCGCGTGATAGGTTGAGCGCGGGATTTTTGGGGTAATTCAGGATGGCGAGGAAATCAATCGTCTACCCGACATGCCAGAACAACACGAGGTCCGGACCGTTCTCGGATCACGGTGAAACAAGTATTGCAGGGGGCTTGACTGGTGGCGAATCCACACGGAAACGAACAGGGGAATGTTTGTGATTATCGCAAGAACGCGGAGCAGTTGCTCGAGGGGCATTTCTGCGATTCACGCATGCCCACGGCACGGGAACTGAGGGCTTTCTCTTGCCACCAAGCCGATTGCCTCGCCCGCTTGGAAATGCAAGCCACAAGGTTGCTGGCCACACAACAGAAGTCGGAAGAAGCGGCGCAAGCCTCGGTTCACGCTTTCCACGAGTTGGCTCTTCTGATTGAACCGAATGGAAGGATTGTAACGATGAGCGCCAGTGCGGCCGAGACACTCGGTGGCGGCGTCGGAGACTTCCAGGGTAAGCGCATTGACGATCTGCTCCCGCCACAAACGGCCAGAAGCATAGGGGAAGGAATCGAAGATGTTCTTTGCTCCGGTACACCATCGCTAATCAGGAGCAAGCAGAACGAAACGAGGTTGGAAGGCACGGTTTGTCCTGTATTCGACGCGACCGGAAATGCAAAACAACTGGCAGTGTATATCCGGGACTCCAGCAACAAGAAGGAGATGCTGCTTGCGCTAAGCGAGTCCGAGGCGAGGTTTTTCCGCCTTATCCAAAGCATGCCCGACGGCGTCGTGGTGGCAAATGCCGCGGGATTGATCGAGTATGTGAATCCCGCATGGCAATCGGTTGTCGTTGCGGAGAATGCCGAGACGAACATTGCCGATGTTATTGCCGCGGACCATCGACGACATTTTCAAGAAACCTTTCGCCGGGCAGTCGAGAGCCTATTGGCCGAAGAAATCGAGGCCCCTGATGTTTCCCGCCAATGGTGGCGTTGGACTATCGTGCCTTTGGCATTGCACGGACGCGTGGAATCCGTCGCCATGATCACCCATAACACCACGGCAGAGAGACGGGCGGAGGGAGAAATTATGGCGGTCGGCGAACTTGAGGAGCAACGCATCGGACAGGATCTGCACGATGGGCTCGGGCAGGAGCTAATGGGGTTGGGATACATGGCGGAGACCCTACGCAGAAGGCTTAATAGAAAGAGAATCGCGGAGTCCGGACTTGCCGAAGAACTGGTCGGCGGGATCGAGTCCGCCTTGGATTCACTGCGAGGACTGGCCCGGGGACTTGTCGGTATGGAACGCTATCCCCAAGGACTGCCGTACGCATTGAATGAGCTAGCCGCCAGCATCGGCCAGCATTCCCGTATCTCCTGCTGCTTTCAGGGAAAACAGAATGTGACCATCGCTGATGCTGAAATTGCCACGCATCTGTTTCGGATTACCCAAGAGGCGACCAACAATGCCGTCAAACACAGCATGGCCAGCGGCATTGAGATCAGCTTGAAGGAAACGCGCGACCATCTTGTGCTGAGAATCTCCGACAATGGCACGGGTATGCCGGAGAATCCGGACAAGTCGGAGGGCCTCGGACTGCGGAATATGCGCCATCGCGCTCGAGTCATTGGTGCCACGTTCAGGGTCTTGTCCGACACAAACAAAGGCACAACTGTTGAGTGTTCATTAAATAGAAGCGTCTCACATAGCGAGAATAGCGATGGCGCGAGCCAAGAATAAACCCTACAAACTTCTGATTGTCGACGATCACCCTATTGTCCGGCACGGGCTATGCGGTTTGATCTCCGATGAGCCGGAACTGACAGTCTGCGGCGAAGCCTCCAATTCCGCGGAAGCGTTGAAACTGGTCAAGATCGAGCGACCAGACATCGCTGTCGTCGATATCTCGTTGGATGATGGGGACGATGGGCTTGAGCTGGTGAGCAGGCTTTCGCGGGAATACCCGATGCTGAAAACCCTCGTCGCTTCGCTGCATGAGGAAGCGACGTACGCTCCGCGTGCTCTCCAGGCGGGCGCCACGGGCTATATCTCCAAACGAGAATCGATCAGAAAGGTACTCGACGCCGTCTATCACGTTCTTCGCAAAGGGGTCTACCTCAGCCCTGAAATGAACGATAGCCTTTTGCGAAAGATCGCCAGCGGCAAACCCGTAAACCAAGACCCGGTCTCGAAACTCACTCGCCGCGAACTGCAAGTCTTCGAACTGATCGGGCACGGCACTACCGTTCGGATAATCGCCCGAAAGCTGGGAATAGGCCCGAAAACGGTGGAAACGCACCGTCGAAACATAAAGATCAAACTTGAGCTGAGCAACAGCATGCAGCTGAATCACGCCGCCTTTCAGTGGATGCGGGGCCACCAGGACTGATAGTCGTGGGCGCAAAAGCTCTTGGTCAACGGCACGCCGCCCCACCCCTGCAATGCGGTTGCCGCCGAGAGTTGTCATTCAAGACTGTACGAACAGTTTACGTGTCCGAGGGCGGATTCCGTGGCGGCTGCTGGCCGGGGCCCAGTTTCTGCTGGTACTTCTGTAGAGAATTGGCCATTGTCTGGACCAGCGAAGGTATTCGACCAGCCGCCATGTATACACGACTGGTAACCACCGACCGTGGATAGAAATTGGCAATGAAGTCGAAACAGAACTCCTCCGGGCTATGGCGCATGATGACGGTGTTGGCATACGCTCCCGCCAGTATCTTGGCGGAAGGCTTCAGTTGATCGTAAAGATCGCCAATTTCGGGGTGCGTCTTCTGCTCCGGTTGTGCGTCGGACTGCGACGCCACCACTTCCGACGTGGCCAGCGTGGAATCGGCGGGAGAGCCCGAGGGACCGCCGGATGCTTGCGTGTCTGGAGGCGCAATTGGTCGCCGCGGGACAAGCGGGCCAAACTGTTTCTCGAACTTGGCAACGTTCGCTTCCAGCCCACCGACCATGGCCCTGAACGTTGACACCGTCACTATGGCCCTGGCCACGAGTTGCTGTGGTTGGGCCATCGTCGATAAGAAGTCAATCGCGAATTCCTCCCGGGCTTGCACGATCAGCACACCGGTGGCGATGACCCCCTGGCGAATATCCTCCGGCACCAACGCACTCACCGGCGAGTGCTGCAAGTCCTGGGAAAAGGGGCTTGGCGACGGTGAGTCGGAACCATGGTTCGATTGAT
>Ga0180432_10007193_pt1 | contig 14212 bp, 16 predicted proteins | sample SS_ome_10_FD_132414 | JGI IMG/M metagenome (GOLD analysis project Ga0180432, IMG submission 132414) | Hypersaline lake sediment archaeal communities from the Salton Sea, California, USA - SS_1_MS_2 metaG | ecosystem: Environmental > Aquatic > Non-marine Saline and Alkaline > Hypersaline >... | reverse complement strand
GGTTGTCAGGTAACCAGGGGATTACCCTTGAGTTCGTCACAAAGAACCCGGGTCTCCCATGGCAGTGGGATTGGCTGTCACGTAACCCTAGCATTACTACCGCGTTTGTGGCAGAGAACATGGACAAGCCGTGGGACTGGCGGGAGCTGTCTCGTAACCCTAGCATTACTACCGCGTTTGTGGCAGAGAACATGGACAAGCCGTGGGACTGGACTGTGTTGTCCTGCAACACATCTATTTCCACAGACTTTATCGTAGCAAACATGGACCTCCCGTGGAACTGGCGAATGTTATCTGCTAACCCCGCGATTACACCTGAGTTTGTCGTCGCGAATCCTAAGTTCCCGTGGGACTGGGAGCGGCTGTCCGAGAATCCTACTGTCACTCCTACTTTTATCGATGCGAACAGGGATAAGCCGTGGAACTGGGAGCGGCTGTCTCGTAACCCTAGCATCACAACAGACTTTGTGGCAGAGAACATGGACAAGCCGTGGAACTGGAGTTGGATGACTAGCAATCCTGCGATCGCGCCTGAGTTTATGGTGGAAATCCGAGAGGAATCTGGGGGGTGGAAGTTGTCCTGCAACCCAGCCGTTACTCTTGAGTTTATAGTCGCAAATCTACACAAGAACTGGAACTGGACGTGGTTGTCTCGTAACCAGTTCGAGTACAACGAGAAATACCGCGGAATTCTCGCTACACGTCTTCAGCAGCGGGTAAGGCGGACATGGGATGCATACAAGTTCCGGCGGAACCTGGCGGCTTCACGGGCTCTACCCTGTGATCGGTACAACGTGGCGCGGATACTACAGTTTCTTTGAGACAGTTTCTACTACCAAAAACCTTATAAAAATCCACCGCTTAACGGCGGAAGTAACATCGGTCAAGCCTATGGCTTGACCATTCAAAATTGCGCTATTTATCCGCCGTATATATGCAAAGTATATAAGTATACCAATGACGCTTACTCACTACTACACCCGCCGAGAACTCGAGACCGTGGAGGAGGAGTTCTACAACAAGCTTGAGCGTGGCTTTCACAACCGTTGCTGGCATGACTCGTCGCAATGTAACTGTGGCGGAATTAGCACGTTCCTCATGGAGAAGTGGATCCATATGGTCAATCAGCTCACAGGAGAACTTGCCAGGATGGAGGCGGAAAACACAGACGTCACAAGCTCGGAAGTAATTCTTGAGCTTATGGGGTCTATGTAACCAAGTTTTCCACACAAAACTTACCAGAACATCGGCGATACCCTAGGGTATCGCCACTTAAAATTGCGGTATATTCCTACCAGGTAGATAGCTAATACATCTACATACCAACCACTTACTTAGCCATGATCAACCCTAGTGTTATTTTTAAGAAGGCACTCCAGGGGAGGGAGCCGGTCGTGAATGGGCCGACATTCCGGCTGGAAAACACAGAAAACATATTCGCGGCGACATTGAAGGAGAAAGTGAGGCATTTTACGATTTACACCGACGAAAACAACATGCCCCACGACAACGGGGCGCAGGCAGCCGTGATTTGTGTAGACATAAAAATGAAGCATGTGGAGCACCATCTCCACGGTAGGTTGCACAACTGGTATGGTCCTGCTTTGGTTCACGGAAGCAAGGTCGAGTACTGGCTTTACGGAGTACGGTTTCGTGCCGATTTCCACAGTGAGCTGGTTAAGTCCCTTTTTACCCACGCTGCGGATGGAGTGTTTGACCTGTGGTATTCTCACCCGAATTACGACGGGATCCAGTTTATCGAGTTTCTTGTAAATATTCCCCAGATGCAGCGAAAGATAGAGCAGGCACCTCAGAGGCTGTCTCTTCCTCCTTCGGAAGCGGCTGAAGCGGCTGAAGCTGACGAACCACTGCGGCTGCCGGCTTCTACGACAGTGGTGTCTCAGCAGCTGGTTATTCTGTAACCACTTTCCTTTAAAAACTCCCAGAACATCGGCGATACCTTAGGGTATCGCCAATCTAAAATTGCAGTAAATATATTCCGGCTTGTGTCTGCCACTTTTATACACCAACATGATCTACACACCGTTTGAACAGCTTATTCTGCAGTTTCCCAACAAGCCGTGGGACTGGGAGGAACTGGCATGGAACTCTAACGTTACGCTGGAGTTTATTCAGGCGAACCCGGACCTGCCGTGGAACTACGAAGAGTTAGCAGGGAATCGTAGCATCACGATGGATTTCGTAATTGTGCACCCAGACATGCTGTGGAACTATGAGACTCTTTCTGCCAACCCGGTAATTACTCCTGCTGATGTTATGGCACACCCAGACATCCCATGGAACTATGGAACACTGTCTCTAAACCCTAGCATCACTGGCGAGTTTGTGCTGCAAAACACAGACAAGGCATGGTTCTGGGACTGGTTGTCTCACAATCCCGCCATCACGCTGCAGTTTATCCTGCAGAATCCGAAACTGCCGTGGGTTTGGGAGCATGTGAGCCGTAACCCTAATCTTACCAGCGACTTTATCCTGCAGAATCCGGAACTGCCGTGGCACTGGGAGACTTTGTCGAAGCACCTAAACATCACCGAGGACTTTATCCTTCAGAACCTGGAACTGCCGTGGGACTGGGGGTGGTTGACTATTAACCCGGGGATTACGCCAGAGTTTATAGACGCACACTCGGATCTGCCGTGGAGCAGTTATTTACTCTCTCGGAACCGGAATCTCACCGGTGAGTATGTGCTGCAGAATCTGCACAAGAAGTGGAACTGGCGGACTTTGTCGCGGTTGATTAAGGTTACGCCGGATTTTCTTCTACAGAACCTGAATATGCCCTGGGATTGGGACGCTTTGTCGCGCAACAAGCACATTACTCCTGAGTTTATTCGGCAGAACCCGGACCTGTCATGGAACTGGCAGGATTTGTCAGTGAATTTGTTTGGATATCAGTAGCCTCATCAGTTTAAAAATTGCTAGTTTTTTCCGCCAGATATAACCTAATAGTTACTACAAAACAATGGACGCTGATTACGAAATGTACTGGGTGGAGAAGTCTATGGAGCTGATGGGGGAGCTTGACGCCGATGACCTACTGCGAGACGGGACACCAGGAAAGCTTTCGGGAGTGGGACGCCAAGAACTTATCAACCGGATCAATGCCTGCAATAACATTATCGAGCAGATTCGGTACGGAACATATGAAGACGATGGGGACGAAGAAGAACTCTTTGAGTACGAGTCTGATGATCCTGAGGACTTTGCGACGGATCCGCAGCTTGTGGAGTGACCCTATTTTCTACCAACAGTTGTATATAAAAATATACAACATTTACCGTAGCAGATTTTTTCTGACAGTTAAGCACATTTATCTACCGAAAAATAGTACCAGAGTAAAATGAGCTACCGCACGATATCAGATTTCGGCAAGATCCGCAACAGTAACGCGAACCCTTGGAGCTACTGTGCCATTCAAGGCCCTGACACTAATTTCGCCCACCCGCCTCTAGGAGATGTGTACGGTCCCAACAGCACGAATTGTCAGGCGTGGATGGCACAGGAGTGCGCCAAGGAGTGGAGCGATGTGTGCGAGTACGTCTACCAGACGCAAAATACCAAATCTTACCCTAACACTTTAAACGTTAACCTCGGCCAGGACCGTCTCAATACAAACACGGCAGGACAGAACCTAGTTGCTAACAGCGTAGAGCGTGCGTTCTGCAGCTACGCTAATTGCGTACCGATCGAGCAGCCGTTTGACCCCACTGTGGTAGGAAGCCCTACATTTACTACTTACGTCCCTGCCGACGGAAATCCCGGCACTTGCATACCGGTCTGTAGCGTTAATCCCGACACGGTAGACAACGACCCTCTGGTAGACAAAATGCTGCAAAATGCTGACGTATGCAGCAGCACCCTAACCAGTATCTTTAACACCGCGATGCGCGAGGGAACTAGCTACCAGGGCACAAAGCTACATCCGTACCAGCAAGTCCACGCACAAGCTGTGCGCGAATCTGCTAGGGCCCAAGCTAGAGCTCTGCGCCAATCTCAGGCTAGTCGCGCCAGTGATAACGGCTGCTTTTGAGGGTATAATCGCAAGAAAATTCCTTAAAGAAATGTTTAAGGAAACGCGGTATGTTTACTGCACTAAATTTATGTGGATAGCCGGAGAAGTACCGTCACAACTGGTAGGATCACCGCTGATTTTAAGGCTACGTCCTTTCAATCCGTCGTCGCTGCGGCTGGCGATAAATTTAAAGGAATCTCCCACAGAAAGTTCCAATGTTTGGTGAACAGTTAGTTTCTGTGTGGTTTTCGGCTGGTATTCGTTGTAAGGTAAAGAGGTAGGGAATCCTGTACTAGTTCCGTCGGCATACGTTACTATAATCTCTAAATCTGCTGTCCAGATATTGCTAGACCCAGACGTATCAAGATCTGTTACACAAACCGTGCCATAAATCGAGTACTTTCCGTCCTGTAGCACATGTATTTGTGTGGTGTTTCCGGACAGGTAGTCGCTGTTGTTTAGGCTAGTCATAAATAAGTCAGGCTTACTTCCATCATTAGATTCCGCTTTAAACTCTGCCGTAAATACCTCATCAGAATCAGATACACCGGATCGTGTTGTTGTGACACTGGACCCCTTTTTCAACAGACTCATAACTCCCCATACCGCTAAGGTTATAATTCCCGCCAGTAAAATCACTAAAAACACAGCAGTTGTTGTCTTCATTTATTATAAATGAAATATTTTACTTTACCAGCCACTACATGCCCAAAAAGCTGCAGAAACTTCATTAAAACTCTCAGAAATGGCAGTTTTAATCTCACTAGAACCTAGCGCGTCCGTTACCAGAGTATCGGTAGGGGAGTCTACAGAATACTCTTTCAAAACTAGCCACAAATCCTGTGGACGACTTGCAGCTTTTCCATTTAGAGATAATTCCCATGTAACGGTAGTTCCGGCAGGAACCTGATTGCATGACGTCCCAATCAGCCCTAAAATCGGACATACATCTGTCCCTGATGAGACCTGAATCGCCTTAAACTCTACACTATCCTGAAATTCTACAGCAATAGTCAAAACTCCGCTGTCAGAAATGGTAGGAACCTTTTGCTTTAGGACTACTGTTTGTGTAGGGTCTACCGAAATCTGCACGTCGCCTACTCCCGCCAGAGATACAGTATAATTCAAGGGGAAAATAAAAGTCTCCAAGAAAGACTGCACATTTTCCGGCGAAATCATGCCGTTTATCGACCCCGCAACCAACCCAACAAGATCACTGCTGCTGATAAAGGACAAGCCGGCTCCAAACCCGTCAAGCTGTTTTGATAAAGCAGCTGATACCTGGTCTTTAAGGCCATCAAGGATACTCCCCTTAATTTTTAAGTCGGCACCGACTGGATTTAGAGAGCTCCACTGTATCATATCTGTATGAACAGTTAAAGTAGTGTCTGAATTAAGATTTGTAGAAACAACGGTAAGAAGATTGTCGGTTATGTCGCGAGAAACTAATAAAGTTACAGTTAATGACGACTCGTCTACCGTAACATAGAAAGGTCCCTTGAAAGTAATTGTTCCTGCCTTTTCCGAAACAAGATCTGAGCTATTTCCGCCGAACAAACCCCATATTGCGAAATTTTCAAGGGAAATATCTAGCTCTATAACCATTCCAGCCCCTGCATTTACCTGAGACTTTGTTGGTGGGGAAACACGTACGCCTAATATATCAAAGCCAGGAATACCCTGCACCCAGGTGCACATTTCTCCGTAGCAAATAGCTGTAGGATCAGTAGATGTTTCGATTGACCACGTTGGTATACCAGGATATGGTGACATCCATACGTGGGTATATGTGTGTATTGTGGTTATATGTAGTTTTCCTGCGTCTATGGAGGTAGAAGTTTCGCTATAGATTTCATCAGTTGGTAAGACGCCAGTGACTGGGTCGGGGGTTGTCATAAAGGCGTAAAACTCGGCAGGGATTTGTTGTGATATAATCGGCAATAAACCCGGCAGAAAATCAGAGGGACTACAGCATACTCCATTGGCACAATAATCATAACCAGAACAGCCAGGATTGTCTCCGCATTTACAGACATTAAGTATACAGGTATTACCATTTGTGCAATCCGGGGAACACAGCTCTCCAGAAGCTACGCTGGATTCTAACCCGATAATCTGCACGGAATCCTGGTCGTATGCTTCAAAGCGTACACGGAACTGATCGATGTACCCCTGATCTACGTTAATATCTGGTGTGGCAAAGCCAAATTCTATGGTTTGCTCACCGGGCATCCATGGACCTTCTGTGATAAACCCTGTAATCCACGCTGCAGGAGCCTCATATTTGTATTCAGTATCCGACTTTGAGACAAAAGTATCGGCGGGATCGTTGGTAAGGTACTCGGTTTCTACTGTGTACAGAGCTATATCATTATTATAAACCGTAAGCCTGGCATAACCAGAAGTTGTAGGCTTTGCAAGAGTTACCAACACACTTGCGGTGACGTACTTACTGTCGAGGCCTACGGTACTGATTTGCTTCTGGTCAGTAGGACAGCTGTACTGGTAAGTTCCGGGGCAGGTAAAAAAGGAATAGCTGACGACATTTGCCGTAGTGTCGTCAGCTATCTGTTCCAGTTTTAGAGAAACAACACTATCGGAAAACCCCTCTAAAGCTGATGATGTTTTAGTATTATTTTTCAACAGACTCATAACTCCCCATACAGCTAAGGTTATAATTCCCGCCAGTAAAATCACTAGAAACACAGCAGTTGTTGTCTTCATTTATTATAAATAAAGACAATATTATAGACGACTTCTCAGCTTGTTTTCTTTTGTAGTTTTACTGTCATCGTAAAGCACGGGTATTTTATGCATAAATCGCCATGTAAATACTATTTCTCTTAACAGTTTCCAGGGTTCTATAACTGACATTTTCTTTAATATTCTACTGCTAAAATGGCTCCTAAACCGGTAGATATCAAGCTCTATAACAAGGTCAAGGCAGAAGCCAAGCGCAAGTTTGACGTTTGGCCTAGCATTTACGCCAGCAGCTGGCTTGTAAGAGAGTACAAGAAACGTGGTGGAAAATATCGCGGCAGTCGTGATACAAGTCAGGGGCTAGAACGGTGGTTTACAGAACAGTGGATAGATGTCTGTAAACTTCCAAAGAAAGTTAAGTGTGGGCGGCCCAAGGGCGGGTTTAAGAATTACGCCAAGAAATACCCTTACTGTCGCCCAAGTGTACGGGTAAATAGTCGTACCCCTAAGACGGCTAGTGAGCTTACCGCAGCACAGCGGAAAAAGTTATGCGCCAAGAAACGGAAGTCGCCGCGAAAACGGATGAAATCTGCGTAATTTACGGCGGGCCATCAGGCTGATTTTGGTAGTTTTCGGCAATACGGTCAACCAATTCCCCGACACAGTTGTCGCACTGATGAGAGTTCCGATGAAGCGGCACTGTGACGATCATCATAGCCCAATTATCTTCGTTATAACTAGCGACAGGTTCTTGGCTTTCTACTTGTAAACTTTCAAGTAGTTCCTGCATACTGTTGTGAACCATAGAGTCATCAACAGTTTCAATAATTTCAGTAAGACCGTGGATTTCTGCTGGAAGCTCAAGGCCTGCATAGTGCTTATGCGAAGTTTCGTCGCAGGCATAACACTCGTACAACCGCTTGTGGTACTGAAGCCCGTGATCGCTAATAAAATCCGACATTTCTGTGCTAGAAAATCCGAGAGATTCCACGGCGGAATAGGGAAGAAGATATCCGTAAAATAAAGACATAGTTTTAGTGTGTAAGTTATACACTCAGTGTATAACCGGTTTTTCTGCAATTATTCTACCCAATCGGAGACACCAAGTCCCACGAGCTATCAGAGGTATTTCTCCTTAAAAGTTCTGGCGGAAGAATATTAGATAAATTCTCTGCCGTTAACAAGGCGGTTTCTAATTGACTAGCGGTCAGACTATCTATAATGTCATGGACTATCTCCGTACATACTGTCACATCGGTACATCCTCTACTTAACATAGGAGGTTCTAGAACAGATTCTACCAGTTCCACGGCAGATGATTCTTCTAAAGATTCGTCAATGGGCTGTAACAAAAATGTTTGTGGAAACGGGGCTTCAAACCCGAGAGCCAGTTGCTGATTTATGTTATAGGTTCTGATACGTGGGAGAGCTATCATTTCCTTATATTGATTCCGCCGCAAAACTTTAAAAGATTTAAAGTTATTTATAGCGCCAACAACCCTTCAGACCTGCGTCCAAACATCCACCGTTTACACGGCTTCCAGGCTGCCATAATTATTGTACAACCCAATAGAATAAACAAGCCGACAAATACCGCAGTGTTCCAGTCGTGATCTGTTGTATAAATAATCCATCCCGCCAACCCAGAAAACCCTACAAAACATATTGCAAAAATGATATTTTTAAGGCACCACAAACATGCTAGAATACCTACCGCTAAACTTGCCATAAGTAGGTAATCAGTGTCGATAGTTATAGTACTGTTAATCATTTTTCCAGCCGAAAAGGTGGCAGAAAATAAACAATTATCTGGTTAGTACCCAGACCAGGACAGCTATCCACATTCCTGCGAAAATGACGGCAAGAAGTATGTATACCCATTTGTCATTGTTAGAGACCTCTAGTTTTTGTGGATTTTCTGTCGTGTTTAGGCTTATTTTACGACTTTTAAAGGCGTACTTACTCTGTCGTGAAACCGCTTGAGTATCTAACGGCCTTTCCCACTGCATTTTCTCCACGCGACGGGAGTAACCTGTTGAAGGATTTAAGCCATTTCCTGATACATGATCTCCGGTGTCTATTCTCTGGCGAAATTCCGCCTCGCGCTCAATACCCTTAGTAGAACCCTTTGGTGGCTGAAAGAAGTCAGGAATTCCTGCCATTACGTTGGACTCAACACCAGCCTCGTCAGTTCCTCGTTTGATGCGGAAATAACCACGCTCTCCCCAGTCGCTGTTCCCACTCCACATAGTTTTACCACACCTTTGTACAAATACACACTGATTCTGCACCGAAATACAGTAAACTAAACCGGTGTATTCGCTAAGCCTAGCCGGAGGCAGAATTCCTGTGGGGTCACAGAGCTGAATGTAGTACTTGTTTCTTACAGGTCTGACAATACAAGCAGAAGTAGCCTTCAGCACAAATTCCTGCATCTGACCAGCTAATATTCCGCGGTTAACATATACACCAGGTTTTCCCTGGAAAATCTTTTCAAACAGAGGCTGAATGTGCTCTGTAGACCACTCTAAGACATACCGGGGGAATAATCCTCCGGTTTTCGGTAGCTGTTCGTAGAGAGTCTGGTCATTAACTGTCACTGTGCTATTCCCTACAGATACGACAGAAATACCTAGCTTTCTTAACCCGGTTAACACCCCCTTTCTCTTTGGGAGGCGCACCACATATGTTACTGAATTATCCTGCAGAATGTCCACCATATTTATGAGAGGATCGTAAAACGCATCTACTGTATATTCTTTTCGCTTATACCCATCAAGGATAAAGGCGGCAAGAACGCTGAGATATGCGTCTGTTTGGTCAGGGTACGGACAAGTCCATCCTGCCCCGTAGAAGTTTTCACAGCTGCGGTATACTGATATACTACTGTCCATAACATCCCACGACTCTCTGAATTCGTGCGTATCCCCGGTAGGAATTAGCATGCGGTGGTTGTAAGTAACTACCAAATCCGTACAGTCACTTTTCCAGTGGTGCATCGGTGGGGAATCCTCGGTTTGATGGTAGCAATACAGCTCCTCCACAGGGCAATACTCGATTTCCCGCTGGGGGTTAAGGGTTGCTACTAATTCCCCAACTTCTACTTTGTAAAAGAATTTCCAGCCAGATTCTGTGAGGATTTTTGTGTATTTGTCGTAACAGCCCCAAGAGTTCTTTATCCACCAGAAATCGCCTTGCTCTGGGTGAACTCCCCACCCTACGATTTCTACAGCGTGACCTCCCACCATCTCTTCTTCAGGGGAGTGGGTGTAAACGTCATTTGCAGCGTCAAACGTATAGAAACTACCGTACACATTTATACCAGTGGTTACTGGGCCGTTTGTAAGTATTTCTGCCTGAATGCTAGCGGGATCTGAAGGGATACGGTAAATCTCTCCTGCGCGGTAAAATCTCGCTGGTGTCCCGGTTTCCAGACCTGTCGTAGAATGGTAGACATTATCTGCACACATGTCACCGATTTTCCCCGTTACATCGTAACACAAAGGGATTTTCTTCTGTTCTGTGGCTTGATTAAGAGGCGTGTCGTATTCCCCACGAAGAGAGTATGGCAAACAATCTAACGTACTTGTTCCAGAAACATAAAGATATCTCCAGGCGTCTGATAGTGTATTACCAAAGCAGCTTCCCGCTTTCGCACCAGTTTGGTTGTATCTCCAGAATAGCTCCTCAAAGAAAGGAGAGTCGGGATTTTCAAGGCTGTCTTCCTCTCCTTGCCAATCGCACAAAACCGGCTTTACAGGCGACAGCAGCACAGCTTGTTTTCCGTTCGTAAGAATAGACCACCTGTCTCCCAAAGTCCCTGTCGTAGCAAAGGCCCAACAGCTACCACAGCTTCCCTGATTAAGCGGGACGTTTATCAGACCTGCCCACACGTCTTGCCCTTTAAAATTCTGAGGGATATCAAGTGGAGGGCTTACGGTTTTCAACGGCAGGGAAAGATACCCCTTTTCAGCCGTAGGTGACTGCTCTCGCGTAACAGTATTGAGTGGCCTAGCGGCAATAATAGCTTCCAAATCCATTTTTCAAAGGGATGAGAATACTTAACCCTACAGAATATTTAGAATATTCTGTTTTATTTATCTCCTGTTTAATCCTGGTCAGACTCTGACTCATTCTGAGACACATGGCGTGATAGAGTATACCTTGGTGAGTTATTATCGCTGCTACCAGAGTCAGAGACCTCTGCCGGAGTAAGATCTCTCTCAGTTTCTATCTCTTGAATTCTTGCCTCAACCTCCTCTCTAAGTGTATCGAGTTTACAACAGAACAGAGCATCAGACGAGTAAGTCCGTTTGAGTGACCTAACTCCGTTAAGAGCAAGCCGTAAATCTCTCAAAATTTGCCGCGCCTGTGTTTGCTTTGCTACTGTACCAGTGTCAAGGTAGTTATTCAAAATTTCAAAGCTCCTTGTGAAAGTAGTTGCGAGGAAATCATAGGCATTATCCCGCCGATCTGGCCACAGCAACCATCTGCTCAGGCTAGTAAGCCAGCTAGGGTCTTCCAGCCTTCTTCCCGCAACATGTATTTTCGCCCCCGGTCGGATCTGTGCTATAAACTTAAGCTGCGACAGGGCATCGCTTGTTGTTTCCATTTATATTCCTACCGATATTCTGATACTACTGTATTTATATACCGTATGTGATGGCAGTACTAACTACATCTCTTATAGCACCCATGTGTAATTCCAAACCGTAAGTGTCCTTACAAATTTTGTAAGGACACTGATAGATAAAAGTTATGTACATCCGAAATAATAAATATTTACTGCCGGATATACTCTTATCAACCGGTGCATAAAAGTTATGTTTTTCAGCACATAAAAATGAGCGGACCAAATAAATAAAAAATAGGAAAGTCTTTCCCAGAAAATATTTTCCCCAAATGCTTTCCTATTTTTTTTATTTATATTTCCGATTCCAAATATATACCGCAAAAACATCAAAAATATGCACGGATTTCTTCCAAGTTTTTGATAGCATAAAAGTTATGTTTTTGCGGTATAATTGCGGTTTTGCGGAGGGAAATTAAGCATATCATCCTTACACAACATGGACTACTCTCTTCCTATTATTTATCCTGCTGGTTCGGAGCCGGACTCTCCTACAAATCAGAATGAAAAAATCATAGCACAGTGCTGCGGAAATCCCGCCTGCAACTGCACCTGTTTCTATATCTGCGGACAGCTCAGTGCGATAGAGATGCATGAGCACCATCACTGCGAAGATTGCGGTAAGTGTTTGTGTGACCACGGCCTGGCAGATATTCTTCATCTCCCCAGAATTACCCCAGACAAAAAGATTAAGCGTATTCCAGGGCAGATTCCTGCTATGATTCAGGACTTTCTTACACCTGGTTGCAAAAACAAAAACCCACCACCTTCTCCTGCGGATTGGGTGGACGCTTATTACGAGATGTAATTGCAGAAAATATAGGGGTGTTTCTATTACAAAAAGTAATAGAAAATGCTTGTATTCCCTACCGACCCAGAACAGATCTACCGTAAAGCAAGAACTGTTTTATTTCTGCAGCAAATGTCACGGAATCCTGCCGTTATTTTTGACGTGGATATGACCCTTCTTTATTTCCGAGAATTTAAAAACAGGGCATATAATATTCCTATACCCCCTATGATATCTCTATGGAACATTGCGAAACAAATGGGGTACAAGTGTTACATTATTACGGCGAGAACTGATATTGATATTACGATACAGCATCTCAATGAGGTCGGTGTGTACGGGTGGGAGGCGCTTTTCGTAAGGGATAACGAGGCTGTATGCCCTTGGTTAAGTAAATCAGAAGCAAGGGACTGGATATATTCCCGTCACACTGTCGTTTTGAATGTAGGGGATTCTGTGTGGGATATCGGGAGAGACTACTCTACTGTAATTGATGGCGGAATAGAACCAGACCCAGAACCGGTTGCTAGTTTTCTTGTCGATACTATTATGATGGTGTAATAAAAATACCATGGACAGTTACTGTGATATTTTTGTACCAGAAACGCGCCGCAAATCTAAACGTCGAAAGACTACTACCACAAACAAGCATGTTACTAAGCCTAAACGGCAGTATCTTCCGGTTCGAGGTTTTACAGAGGATTTTACGGTTGCGTCTCAGCGTGGCATTTCACACAGTCCTGATTCCGTGGTAGACTTAAACCTAACACAGTTTTCTCAAGACCGGGAATATACACAGGAAATTACAAAGACAAATAATAAGATTTTCCCTTGCAATCCGGCCGTAAACGTCCAAGAAAAAGTAAGGTGGGCAGACGTGGTGAAATACGGTATAGAATTCGCGGAGTGGGAACATATCGATGAGACGATCTTTGTCTTAGAAATGTAACTGGTTTTGTATAGAAAACTATACAAAAATGTGGTATTAACTTTATTGTTCCTGCAGTGTTTCCTGTAGGATTTCGTCGCAAAACGCGGCAAGTGGTTCAGAACTGGCACACATACCTTGAAGTACGCTTACAAAATCGTCTGTTGTCTTTTCTGATTCAATGTCTACAGTACTCAGAACACGAGACTTAAACACAATCTTTGCCCCTTGGTTTCTGAGAGTTTTAAAGGTCTTCTTACGGCGGATAGCTTTGAACTCGTCCGCCGTACCTTCTACCACAATCCTAGTATGACTTGCATCTTCCGGGACCTGTGGTAGAATACTCTCAAATTCTTCGGCTGATGTGTACAGCGTAATTTTCCTAGGGAGTTCCAGGTCTATTTCTTCCACAGAAACCTGCGAAGTTACTGAGGGATTTCCTACTATAATCTCCGGTGTGGATACTTCATCAGGAACAGTCACGATTGCTACTACGTTTCTGGTAGATTCTCCAAATGCGTGCTGTAAAGAACTCCCGGGATAATACACGTTAGGTTGCGGCTGTTGATTACTGTGAATATGTCCGGTTATAACTGGTGGATATGTTTCAGGATATACGTCGCCGTGTTCGCTTACAAAAGCTCCCATAACACAACCCTGAAATTCTTGGTGTGCAAAAATAATGGCTGGATTATCATCACGGATTTCTGTCATTTGCGTCGCCTCTGCAAACCTTCCGTTTGGAACATATGGGACTAGTAGCGCCTTAAACTGTTCAGAATATACCGGATTATCTACTACAACTATACCAGGTCTATCCTTGAAAGCATGGAGTGAGTGATTTTCACCAAGAAATACAGCAGGGCTTGACCGTTCGTGATTTCCTACAAGTATGTAGAGGCTTTCGGTGTATTTCTGTAACATATCCACAAGCTTGAACATCTTGTTTAGACAAAACATATGTATACGTTCGTGTGAGTCTAATGTGTCGCCGCCAATTATAATAGAATCTAGCCTTCTTTGTTGTAGAATTCGTGTTTCAAGTCTCTCAATAAACAAGTCGATATCCGATAGGTTTCCTGGCTTAATATGTATATCTGTGATGAAGAGAATTTTTGACATATTTGTTTG
>Ga0180432_10007192_pt1 | contig 14212 bp, 18 predicted proteins | sample SS_ome_10_FD_132414 | JGI IMG/M metagenome (GOLD analysis project Ga0180432, IMG submission 132414) | Hypersaline lake sediment archaeal communities from the Salton Sea, California, USA - SS_1_MS_2 metaG | ecosystem: Environmental > Aquatic > Non-marine Saline and Alkaline > Hypersaline >... | reverse complement strand
GCCGCCGTGGCGATATCCGATTCGGATACCACGTCGGGGGCGGGCTGCGAAGTTTTCACTTCGACGTTGGCAGTCTTGCTCTCGACGTCGGCCTTTTTCTTGGCGTCGATTTGCTTTTGCGCCTCGACTTTCTCGGCCACTTTGACCGCATCTTTGGCGGCGTTTTCTTTGATCAGATCTCTGAAGTTGAAGGTGGTCATTTTGTTTTCTTTCTCCGGGGCCGCAGCCCCATCGTTGAGCTGATGGTTGATTGTGATGAACTGGCGCCGCGGCGACCAGCCGGCCCCTAGCATCCCAGGACCGGCCAGCCGCCGTCAAGCCGCTGGGTGTAGGGTCAGATGCCTGCGTATGCGGCGATGAAGATCAGAATGAGGATGAGAGTGATCAACCCGATGGTATCGTTCGATTTCATGATTGTCCTTTCAACCGCCGAACTTGGCGAGAAGAATGATGGTGAAAAAGATAAGAAACAGAATGAACTTGGGTGCGTCTTTCATTGTGATTACCTCCTGCCCCGCAGGGCTTTCTTGGGTTATGGCGCCGCAGCGCCGTTCGATGCCGCTCCATCATGGCCCAGCCGGCCTAGCGGCGTCAACCGGCTGGGTGTAGGGTTCATGCGCTCCTACAGGCGGGTCGCGTACTCTTTACAATCATCGTAGGGTTCGATGATTGGACGAATGGGTTTGTACCCTTCATGCTGATACTCTTTTTCCCAGAAGGGCGGCAGCTTTTCCCATCTAGCCCTTTGGGCAGCGATGGAATGTTCGGGGACATTGTGGCGATTGTTTTCCGCCAACTCTTTGTCAGTCGCGTCGCTGGTCACATGAATGAACTCGACAGGAACATGGTTCCTCCGAGCTTCCATCCTGTACGGCGCCATTTCCATCAGAGTCGTGTTCGTGTTGTCCACGACCACCCAACTTTCTCCCCTTTGGAGAGCTTCGCAAAACCTGGCGTAGCACCAGTCGTGTGCATGATCCCGTTTGGAGAAACGGATGTTTCCATCCGAATCGTACAGACCCGGATAATCATCGGCCGAGCAGACCGTGATAACGTCGCCCTCCACGATGTCTTTGGCGAGAGCGCTTTTGCCGGAGCCCGACAGGCCCCGCAGAATGAATACACGTACCGTCTTTCGTGCCATTTTTACCTCCTGCCCCGCAGGGCAATCTTTGGTTTGAGATATCGAACCGTTCGATACCTTCCTTTTGGGCCAAACCTCAGTCTGACCCAAAAGGAAGGCCCCGAAGGGCCATTCTATTGAGTTTTAGGCCGAGAGGATCTCGGCGGCGGCGCTCAGCGCCTTGAAGATTTCGAGCCTCAGCTCGTTGCTGATCTCCGCCTCTTGGAGATCGTAGAACTTGGGCAACAAAGCCTCGATTTCTTCAGCTAGAACGATCGTCAGATCGCTCTCGGGGGAGGAATCGGGCTCATTGGCCCAGTAGTTGAGCCTCTTTGCAAAAGCGACTTTGAACTGCTCCAGACTCATGTCTTTCATATGCACTCTTTACCTTCTTTACTTGATCCCGATGGGAGCAAGCGTTTTTCGGCATCGAACCGTTCGATACCTTCCTTTTGGGCCAAACCTCAGTCTGACCCAAAAGGAAGGCCCCGAAGGGCCTATGTTTAGCGCTTGCCCTCCCATTTTTCGGCGGCACGCTTCCACTTGGCGGCATGTTGCCAAGTGCTGAGGTCGGGCTTGATTTCGATTTGGGTGTCAGATTGAGGATTCGTGATGAAATCCAACTTCGGGCTTTCCATGTTCATTGGCTTTTCTCCTGCCCCGCAGGGCTTTCAACGATGGCGGCTGGTCCGCCGTGGCACATCCAGCATGGCCCAGCCGGCCCGGTGCCGTCAAGCCGCTGGGTGTAGGGTTCATGCGCTCCTACGCGCGCCTCTTGATAAAAAGATTGTATACGATGATGTGTACAATCAAAAAGATGATGAGATAGATGATTCCGTCACTGCTCACTTTTTCCCTCAACCAATAAAAAAAGGGGAGAGCCCGAAGGCCCTCCCCTTTCGAGGTTTGACTGTTGCTGAGTCTTAGGCGGCCAACTTGGCGGCCACCTTGTTCCTCAACTCCACCACCTTGGGGTTCATGTTCTCCGCGGACCCCATCAGGATGTTCCAGAGACCGACGATTTGCTTCGGAGAGCCGTTTCCGGCCTCCAGAGCTTTGTGCATCGACTGAGCCTTCCAGTAGATGTTCTTGGGGATGGGGGCCTTGTCTTTGGTCACCTCGGCCTTCCAGATCTCCTGACACTTGATCGAGAGCCAATCCAACTGGACCTCGTTGACCTTCGAGGCATCGAGCTTCCAGGCCGCCTTCTTCTTGGCGGAGCCCTTCTTCTTCGGGGCCTTGTTCGGGGTCTTGACCTTGGCCTTCGGGTCGACCTTGGTCATGTTGTCGAGCACCGCCGAGATGAACTTCTTGGAGTCCTTCTTCATGACCGCCTTCTCGACGTCGGCCTTGACCTTGGCGAGCTGCTCGTTGGTGATGGTGAAGGTGATGGTGAAAGTGTTGTTGTTTTCCATGATGTTTTCTCCTGCCCCGCAGGGCTTTCAACGAATGGCGGCTGGTCCGCCGTGGCACATCCAGCATGGCCCAGCCGGCCCGGTGCCGTCAAGCCCCGTCTGGCCAGCCGTAGGCTGAGGGTCGCGTGTCCCCCATTCACAAGTGAACGTCTCTTATTCACTTCTGAATCGACCGTTATAAGACACTCTCCAGTATAGAGAGCACCCTAAAGACGACGTTAGACGATACTGGACAATGCTGGTTGTCGCTTTGCCTAGAACACCATTGTCCTAAGCAGAGCCCCGTGCATGAAAACCGTCATTATCATACACGGAAACGCGGCGTGGTGCCGCCTTGACAATATCAGTATCGCATGGTACCCTAAAATGCGCAAGCGGTATTTGCGCTACGCAAAGGCGTTTTCAAATACCGCTTGCGCATTTCACCCTAACCCGGCTACCGGGCGGCGTGCCGCAAGCTGCAAACAAATGCCCAAACGACAAACAAACCGGCAACGCAACTGGCGATTAGTTCGTCGCTCGAATCCCCAATGGCGTTTTAGCTCACTGAGCCCCTATCTAGGGAAAGGCCCGGTTCAACCATTCGCTTGCGAATGGACTTTTAGACTTGCGAATGGGTCTTTTTTGGGCCTATTCGCTGGCGATGCAAAAAAGGGCACATCGCCGCGAGGCATTCGCCTGCGAATCGCATCTCGGGCTGATCATTCGCAGGCGAATCCTAGATCGGCTCCTAACCCGGTCGGGCTACCCATTTGGCCGCAAATGGGCGTCAGGGGCTGTTTTTCGCTATAATAGGACAACGTCATGCGCCAGCTTATCCGAAGGAATCCCGTCTACGGGAAATCGCCAGGCCGTCAGGCTGAGGGTCAGAACGTCATTGAAGACGCTGAGATCTCCGAAATCGAGGTGGTCTACGAGCCTCTCAAAGAGCGCAAGAGGACGAAGAATGACCCGCTAGAAAAAGAGATCTACTTTACGACCGGCAAAGCCTTCCGTAATAGGGCCGGGCGCCCGCTGTATCAGGTAGTTGGCAAAACCCGGAAAGAGGGCGATGAGAAGCGCGGCGTTCTCGGTCAAATGTCGATCGAGAAAAAGGGCCTGCGGTGGGATGACGATGCGGGCTATTACTGGGTGGAAGACATCAACCTGATCACCCCTAGTGGCGCAAGACTTAGCGACGTTATCGAGTTCGAGGAAATTGAGCGTAGGGATGAGCTAGTTGCCCCATTAGAGCGGCGGCTCATGGGTGTGAGAGAGCAGGAGTTCCAAGCTCAAAAACGGATGGAACGCCAAATTGCTCAAGCTCCCGTCCATAGCGGCCGTGTCAAAGCCGGGGAAGATGAGTGGGACGTGTCGCCGGAGGCCCGAGAGCAGCGTATGGAGCGCTCGCTTCGGAAAACCATCGGGCAAACTCGCCGAGGGGCGAGCAGGGCTGGGCGTGAGCGCGCTCGGATTGAGCGCCAAATGTCCTCTCTGCTGACTGAGAGGACTTCGGGTGATGATATTCTTGATCCTGGAGATATGCCGATTGATCTTTCTGAGGTCCAGGGTTACCCGGAAGCGGTTGAAACCTATGAGGCCTCTTTTACACGGGAGGAACCTGTGCAAGTGAGCTATGAGCAGGCAGTTCGTGACCTAGAGGGGTCGAGTAAAGGGTCTACCCGGCGAAGCCGAGGTAAAGGTGCTGATGATCCGATGTACCAGCAGGCCGTTGAATCGGTCGTTGCGGAGCAAAAGGCGACCGTCAAATTCGTCCAAGAAGCCACTGGGGTTAGCCAAAATAGAGCCCGCGAAATGCTTCGGGCCATGCAGGCTCAAAATATCGTCGAAAAAGTAGGTCGGCGATGCCGGGTAGTTCTGGCCCCAGAGACAGCAGAGATGGCAGGCGGTGCGGCGATTCAAGAAATTGAGGCTGAAAGCGGAAATCTCGAAGCTGAGCCAGACGCACTTGAACAGCTGGTTGAATATTCGGAAGTGTATGACCCTTCCGAAGTCGACCTTTCACCGGGATCTCAGATTTCGATCGGGGAAATGCCTAATGTCTACTATGAAGGCAACCGCAGAGATCTGAATGTCATTGCAGCGGAGTACGACTCTGAGTTCGAAGACCGTTTTGAGGTCATGACATGGGCCCTGGAGTATACCGACGCAGTCTTAGCGGTAGCTCAGATCGCTGTAAATGAGGGCGACTACGATACGGGCGCCGTGTATGCCCTCACGTCTTTTGGCGCAATCACAGGCCTGATGTACATGGCTAAAATGGCCGCGGCTGATGGAGATTCGGAAAGTTATGACGAGTTCATGCGCTGGGTTCCCAGCTTCAACGAGCGATATGAGTATGTGGCCGGCGCTTTGGTAGATGCCGGCGTTTGGCCAGACACGTATCGCCTTTCTGAGTCTCCAGCCGCCGGTGATGTAGACCCTGCGCTCTATCAGATGTGAATTATGCGACATTTACGACGAAATGCAGACGTTATCGACCTCGTATCAGCCATTCGCGCGCGAAAGGCTGAGTTGGAGCGACTTTCCGATCTTGGCCCTGATGCTTTGCAAGACGAGGTTGCTGCCCAGATCTATGAGGCTGGCAATGAATACGAACAGGCGGCGTACAACTCGCTTGTGCGCCGAGATTATCGAGGCGGGATCGAAAACTTCGCCGAAGCATATACCCAATATCTCGGCGGCATTGACCACGCTCAGGAAATGGGCGACGAAAAGCTTGAAGAGCTATTCGAGGGCTTTCGGCAAGAGCTTATCGACAAGCTGATGGAGCTTTTCGAGAAGATCAACATCAACCCAAAGCGCCGACGCCGTCCGGTAAGAAACCAGGGTGATATCATCGACTTTGTCGCGCGTATGCAAGCGCGTGATCGGGCGGCGGAGTCTGAGGTTGTATCGAGCGTTCAGGCCGACATGCCGAAAATCATCGGCCTCGAAGAAAGCGGATTGGAGCTTTCCAGCGAACTATTGCGTTCGGCGGTCGAAAATGAAGACCGGGCCGATGAGGCTGCCGGAGAGGAAGATTTGGAAACCGCACTGAGCTTATATCTCGATGCCTACGGAGACCTGCACATGGCTCAATGGGCCGCGAACAAATCGGGAGAGTTTGAAGTTGCCGAGTTTCCTGCGGAACAAAAACTTCGGCTGGTCGAGAAGATCTGCTTCACTTGCGGGGTGATGTAAATGATCGTCAAAAAGAAAGTTGCCGAGAAAAAACTGGGTAAAGAACTCAAGGGGCGAGAGCGCGAATACTACGTGCTTTCCGAAAGCGGGGAGAAGAACCTCGGCGGCCCATACTCTTCGATCAAGGCGGCTAAAAATCGACTACGGCAAGTCGAATACTTCAAGCGAAACCCCGAGCAGATGGAGTTTTACTTGGAGCCTGGCACTTATTCCATGTCCGAGATCATGGACATGATTGACGAGGTTCGTGAAACTAACGAGCTGCAAGATCTTGCAGACTGGTATCGCTGGAATCGTCGTCAGATGATGTCTTTTATCGTCGCACGCCAGATCGACGAGGAAGTTGTCGAAAGGGCCTTCATACTCGGGCTGCCTTGCAATCCGAATGATGCTGACGAATGCCTCGATCGTCTCATTGAGTATTTTCCTTCGCGGCCGACCCGCTGGTTTCCGATTGTGATGATCGGCGATGGTAAATTTGACCTGCTCGGCCCCGAGGAAGGCTTCTCAAACGCAATCGAGGCACTCAATGAGTACCCCGGCGTTACAGTGATCAGCGATAATGCTGTAGCGAAGAAGGTTCGCCAGCTTCGTCGCGCTGCTTAGGCGTCGCTAGACATTTCGCCGTCGTCTGCGAGATGCTTTTCAATTCGCTGAAGACGGGCATTGAACTCATTAGCGACTTTAATGAGGTCCGACATATTTCTGACCTCTCGCACGTACCCACTTTTCGGATCGACGAAGTTGGCAGGATCGAAATCATCTTCATCATACTCTTCAATATGGGGATGCGAATCTGAAAAAGGTGGGTTGTAAACACCTTTCTTTTGGTCAAAAATCCCTGCTAAATATTGACCTACCATCGGAACGAGCCCGGTCATGAGGCCTAGCCAATACTCACGTTCTTGTTCTTTTTTCTGCTCTTCAAGATCTCGATCTTTGACTCGCAAGTCGAAAAGGGTGACGCTGTAGTCGTTTTTTTCCCACTGAGAAGTTGACACGCATGGCGGGCGCAAGGTAAGTGTCGGGATGACGGGCGTCAAGAGGTAACGGGAGGAAAGATGCCCAAAGGGCCCTCCGAGAAATACATCCAATACTTCGATCAGGTGGCCGCCTCTTGGCAAAACGGCACGCCGATCAAAGATATTGCCGCATTTTACGGACTTTCAAAAAGAACCGTCAGGGTCTGGCTCGAAAAAGCCGGGCTGAAGCATAAGCGATTTACGAAATGGCCCGATGAAACCAGGCAGCAGGCTATAGATTTGTATTCGCAGGGGTACAGTTCGATCAATGTCGCAAAGATGATGGGCATCAAACCTAGCGTGATTTCGAACTGGCTCCGAAATGCAGGTTTTAGCCCTGCGGCAGACCGACGTCAACGGGATGCTGAGGCCCGTGTTCTTTACCCAAACCCGAAGCCCCCTGATGAGACGGGCCCTGCGCCCCGGCATAAGCGGGGTAAGCGATGGACAGACTCGCAGAAAAGAGAGGTCTACCGCCTTATTTTGGAGGGGCTAGAGCCTGGCGAGATCTATCATAAGACCGGCGCAAGCCGCAGGCGCCAGAGCATGATAAAATCGGAGCTGGAATGAGCCGAGTTCCAAAAAGAGGCGCGTTCTACGAGAAGGTTTCCGGATCTAGACGGTCGAATGTTCAAGGCTCGGAGCCCGGAGAGACGCCACCCATGCCTGACTATCTTCAACGCATTCAGCAAGGCGCGCATTACGGCGCGGTCCAGCAGTACCCTCAGCAGCAGATGGGTTACAACAATCAGCAATACGCACCGGTGAACTCTTTCGAAGAGCTTGCTAACCAGATTGCCCAGGAAACAGTTCCTCCCGGCTGGGAAGATGACCCCTGGATTCGCTCGCGTGCAGATCAGCTCATCGAATATGCCTACATCGGATGGGTGAACGGACATCAAAATGCCGCTCAAGACCCCCGTGTGCTCAACGCTGCCCGTCAGCAAGGCTACCAAGAGGCGATGCAAAGCCAGAGAGGCGAGCTACAACGCGCCGAGGCAGCCGCCTATCAACGCGGCTATAAGATCGGGATTGAAAGCGCTGAGAAGCAGGCCAAGTCGGCCTATGAACGGGGCTTGAGGGAAGGTAAAAAAGAGGCCGGCCCCGCTCAGATCTCCAAAAAAGACCGCAAACAGATTATGAACGAGGCGTATCAGAACGCCTTAGACGAATGCCGAGTCATCGGCGAGTCTAATCCGTCGATGGAGCCCGCTGCAAAAGCGCTCAAACGGCGGATCAACAAGTGGATGAAGTAGGACATGGCAGAAAAAGCTCCCGGTTTCTTCGATTGGCTACTCAATCGCACGCCTAATAAATTCGAGCAAGACGAGGATGACGATGATCCTCTGACGGCTTTGATGAAAGAAAAGCAACAGGCCCGAATCGATCGCGACAAAAAAGCGGCCGAGGAAAAAGCTGCGCGCGAAGCTCTCAAAGGCAAAGTCACCAAAGAGGTGGTCGAAACCGAGATGATCGAAGGGTCTGATAGCGACGATGAGAGGCGCCATGATAAGCGCCGGCCGGCTCAACCCGAAGCTCGCAAGATGAGCGAGGAAGAGCTAATGTACATGCTCTCCAGCATGAGTGAGGACGAAGTCGCTCAGCTCATGTCGGAGATGGATGAGGAAGATATGCCGGAACCTGAGCCCCCCTACAAGACCGGGGGTTTTATTCATGATGACAATGAGCGCTTGCATGGGCCGCCACGCGGCAATCCCAAGCGTAAAAAGTCGCCGAAACGAAAAAAGGTACGCCGCACAAAGTGGACGTACCAGTAGGTTTACGATACAGGAGGTGCTTGCCGCTCTTGCGTTCTTGCGGCTAGTACAAGATATCGCGTCGGGTCCAAAATGTCGTTGGGCTGTCCCGGCCGATTGATTCTTTTGTTTGTCGTCGTACCTGGCCGATAGGTCTCGATGTGCAGCATATGAGAACCTCCGCCCATCCGACCTACTCGTGCAATTCGATCTCCCCTTTGCACACGGGTGCCGACAGAAATGCCGAATTTTCGCCAGGAATCTTTTTCGATTTCACCATACAGGATGACTAGTCCAGAATCGCATTGCTGAACTAGGCACCAGGTTCCGTGAAAAAAGTGATATCTATTGACGATCACGCCTGGTTCCATCGCTACAACAATATCTTTATGCAGTCCGTAGAGATCGACCCCGGCGTGAAATCGATCTGTTCCTCGTGAAGCCATGAACTGGCGAGCTGGGCTTCCCTGCATGCCGGCCGCGGGACGATACGATACGAATAAACGGCTGCGGTGTCGTGTTATGACCGGCCATTGAGGGGTTGTCGATCCCTCAGCGAAAGAAAAGGCTGTTGCGGGCGGCTCAAGTTCAGGAGGGATGAGATTGCCTCCGGCAAATTCGATCCCGCCTTGCTCATTTCTGATGCTGATGATCGATGCTGCGGGGGTTACCCCTACAGTCAAAAATGGCGACGGATTAACAGCGCTGCTTTTCGTCGCAAACGTCCAGCGGTACGGAGCGAACGTGGCGGATGAATCTAGACGTTGAAAAGTCCAAGCTGTTTCATCAAAATTGATGTCCATTAGAACGTATTCTAGTGGCTTAGAATACTGAGCGGAAGCGAGTGGGACTGGGGCTGTATCGTCTTTCTGATTTTGTTCAGCGACCACGCCCGTCATGAACGTGCATATCTGTCCGATGTAATACGCATCTGCACGAACTTCGTAATCAGGGCCAAAATCTAGGAAGGCAAGGTATCCGCCATCATCCGCGTCTTGATACGGAGAAAAATCTTCTGGCCGAGTGAATATGACACTTCGAAAGTTTTCCGGAAATGTGATCTCACGCATTACGGACCTTCAATCATGTCATTCGGTTGCCCTGGCGCCAGCATTTCGGGTATGACCCGATCTCCAGGATATTCTTCTTTTGCATCGGCTTCAAAATATGAAGCCGGAAGCGCCTCAACTTCCGCTGCCCGTTGCGCGGCATTAGGGTCAGTTGTCTGAGATGGCGCGGTGCCGTTTTTTGATTTTGACTTTTTGCCGCCGCTTAGCAAGATTAGGCCCGCGCCTAAAAGTGCGAGGGGCACAATTGGATTAGTTCGTGCCATAGGATTTTATCTTCCCGCGCCCCGTTGGTTGTGTATTATATCAGACACTAGAGACCTTTGATCCTAAATTTGCTGACGTCAGCTGACAATAAGCTCTACAGTTAAAGAGCTTGTTTCGGCAAGGGACTGCACCAGACCTACGCCGCCTGAAATCTGCACGACGTTTACGCTATTATTCAAAATGGCGGGACGACTCGTATTGACAGGTATCCGATAGCGCCGCTTCCTGCTGTCACTTTTAGCAGCCAAGATCCGAGGCCTGTAGGTGCTGCTTGTGCCGTTAGCGCGAGCAGGATATTTCCAGATACGCTATCGGTTTGTGGCGTTATCGCACCTGTCGTTACAACGGGATCATCTGCTCCAGATGAAGGCGTTCTCACTATTTCAACGACGGTTTCACTATCTATCCCGAAGCCGTAAACGTCAAAGACCAAATCGGTAGTACCCGCTTGTATGATGACGCCTTTCAGATCCGGTGTAGTTGGGCCCGCCAGCGAGCCTAGCCAAAACAGCTGAAGAACCCCTCCGCCATTGCAAAGGTTGATACGGCATTGTCGATGGTAAACAGCCATTTCTACCTCCTGGTGTTTGGGTTAGGTGCCGCTAAATCCGAAGTTGACAGAGTTGACGACGAGGTCGGTACCGTCCGTCGCGTTTTGGACTTCCAGCGCGATGGCGTCGCCTGGGTTCAGGACGATCGACCCGTTCAGCGCGATGGATGCTCCCGACAAAATGAACCCCGAGGTCGGAGTCGAGATCGCGGGCAAGATCGGGGATGACCCACCGCCCGCGGGGAGGTAGATCAGTCGCGCCCCGACCTGCAAGGCCGCGATCACAACGGACGGCCCGAGCGACAGCGCCGCGCTGAGCGTGACCGCGCTAGGCTCCGTGCCGTCGTAGACAAGCCGGGCCGACTCCGCGCCCGCGGGCTGGTCGAGCAAGACGCGAGCCGAGCCCCCGTCGAGCGTGTAGAGCGGGTGGGCACCCGCGTTGCCGTTGCCGACGCGCACCCACGTTCCGACGCCGGGGTTGACAGTTGGCACGACGCCGGGGTTGTTGAGCGAGATCGTACCGCCGTACTTGGACTCTTCGACGCCGTAGTTGGCGAAAAACAGCACGTCGACCTGCCCGTTCGGTGACAGGCCGACGAGCGGCGTAGGGAACGGGAACGTGAGCGGCAAGAAAGCGTTGCCGATGAACGCAACGAGATTGATCGTCGCGCCGGCTTCTTGCTCGACGGCGACCTGTGTTGGTTGCTGGAGTCCGAACTGACTGGAGTTGATGCGCAGTGAGTTGACGGACGAGCCCGCTTCAAAGACGATGCCGCGCGCTGTCGGAGACGTCGGGTTGCTCATGGTGTACCCGAAGATTTGCGCCGCATCGACGGTGCCGCGGAACGTAACCCCCTCCCCATCGACACGCGAGATCGCGCTCGAAAGGGAGACGAAAAACGCGGTGTCGATGAGCAGCCCCCGCACGCCGCCGAAAAACGACACGGAGTCGACTACGGTACCACGCGCGGCGGGCCCGGCGAGCGACGTCGTGCGAGCGCAGTACGCCGACGCACCCGTGCTGTTGTTCACGAGGTAGAGCTTGCGCAAAAACAAGCCGTTGCCGGCCGTGTCGATGAGCGGCGCATCGACGTCGCCAACGATCCCGTCCACGTCTGGGTTACGGCCTTGCAGCACGCTGTCATTGGGCACCACGATCCGCTCACCCGCGGGCAGAGTGATCACGCCGCAAACGAGCGTGACCGCGCCCGCGGGCAACGTCCGGACTCCGCCCACGGGCGCAGGCAGATCATCGAGGCTCTTGACGACGTTGTAACAGTCGTCCTCAGGTGCCCCAGATTCGCAAAGGTTGATCTTACATTGTCGATGATAAACAGTCATTTCTACCTCCTGGTGTTTGGGTTAGGTGTTGCTGAATCCGAAGTTGACAGAGTAGACGACGAGGTCGGTCCCGTCCGTCGCGTTTTGCACTTCCAAGGCCAACGCGTCGCCCGGTTTGAGCACCAAAGACGCGTTCAGTGAGATCGATCGCGAAAGCCGCAGGGTCGACAACGGTCCTTGGAAAATTGGCGCGATTGATACTTTGCTTGCGGGTCATTTCTCTTACGGAGCCTCAGACGGCACGAACGGCAGCTCTACGATATGTACACAGGCAGCCACGCGCCATAATCCCGCTTCAATATTTACACGAAGGCGACACCATTCTGTCCCTAAGTCTGCAACGATCTCTGGGGTTGAGGCGTTAAAGGCCCCGCCTGTGTTATCCTGGGTGTTTGTGGTATTCACAGAAGCGATAATCACCGCGCCCGAGCCTGAAGGGCGAGCGACCAAAAAGTCTTGGACCCAGGCCACATTTCCCGCCGGGGGCGCGTTGTAGCGCACCGCCGTCCCCTGGACTCTCACAGAATACTGTTTCCCATTTTTGACTTCGAAGTTGTGAATCGCATCACCATTGCGTTCCAAAGGCTGGTTTGCGCCGACTTCATCGCTTTCAAGCTTAAGCAAAAGCTGAAAGCATTGAGGTAGCTGATCGTCCTCTAGGGCGAGCTGGTTTGGGAAAAGGCCAGAGCTTTGAACATGACTGCTGTTGCCGCGCGGCTGTGCCTCCCCAGCAGCGCTTAGCAGACGCGTCTGGGTGGCGGCTTGGGCCAGTGATGTATTGAGTCGAAATGTTTCGAGGTTGATTCCTTGAGCGCTACCGAACTCTGGTAACCCAGCGTCAGATCTTCCAGATGAGCAATCAACGAGTAGTGGGCCAGGGTTTCCCAGCGGCCAAGAGATGATTGGGTTTGCTGTATTATCAAATTGGCATTTGATAAGTCGGCTCGTCGGGGAATCATTTGTGACGAAAAAGCATGGATTGTCGACGGATCTGAACCTTGAATAGTAGCAGTTGATACTAGACGTCTGGAGGGTGACACGACCCTCAAATCGACAATCTTGAAAATCTGGAGGCGAAATGAAGGTGCCTAAAAATGCGGCCGAGGTCTCATCCAAATTCGCATTGGCTAACAGAGTTCGATTAAAGATGTTGACGTTTGCTAAGGGCGCATTGTCGATAGTGAGCGCCGGGACATCGCCTGGGGCATTTTGCTGAATCCGGCAATCATCGATATTAATGATCCCTGCCTGATCCCCGGTGATGCGAACGGCCGAGCCGGTCGGAAATGAGGCGTTCGAATCGCCTATGAACGTGGACCTTCGTACAGATACAAAGCCAGGATTGGCACTAAGGCGTATCAAGAGTGCGGGTGCATCTTCCGACTGAGAAACCGCGATTTCCTCGATCGCCGTCGGGATCCCTGTGCCGCTAGGAGATACGGTTACAGTTCCGGATATTCGTGTGATCTGGTTTTCCGAGAGCCCACGAAGCATGACGCCATCGCCGATGGTCACGTTCTCGGCGTAAGCCCCAGGGAGGCCAACTACGATCTGCGGCTGATCAGGGTCGGCGGCGGCTGCGTTTACTGCATCCTGAATACGTGTCGGGCCACTATTGAAAACCGCATTTGAGTTGTCGGGCCCGAACGAATACTTAAACAAAGGGCCGAAACCGGCAGCGAATCCAAAAGCGGCTACAGCTTGCCAGTTAGATCCGTCTGACTTAATGACGATCCATGCATTGTTTTGATTGGCGATGAGCGACGCGAACCCATCGATCGTCTCGGCGCCACCCGCATTGATCGTGACGTTATTGCCGCCTGCCTGCGGCATCTTGATGTAGATGATATTGGGCTCAAGATCGGCCGCTAGGGGCAGGTTTAAGGTGACCGCGCCCGCCGAAGAATCCGCAACAATTAGATCTTCGTCTAGCTCGACGGCGAATGCACCGGGCCCTGCAACAGTGCGAGGGAAATTCGCTCGATTGATAGATTGTTTACGAGTCATAGCGAACGAGTTCCTTAGGTGATGATTTCGACGATGTCATTCGGTTGAAGCGAGAAACCGAATGTGAGTGTCGTGCCTGCCCCGTCGATAGCGACCTGAGCCGGGGCGACCACAGGTGCTATTGCGGATTGCTTTGGCAATTCGACGCCGTTCACCAAGACGGCGACATCTGTAACAAATGCAGCTCCGGTGGGGAGCGGCGATGGAATCGCGGGCGTAGCCGGATCGACTAGGTTTGCATTCAATGTCGCCAGCAGGACTGTCGTTGACGGAGCGGTAATGACCGCCTGGCCTCCTGCAAATGGGCCGGTGGCCCCTTGGGCGCCGGTCGCGCCGGTGGCCCCGGTGGCACCTGTTGCTCCGGTAGCACCTGTTGCTCCTAAGCCGGCTGCTCCGGTCGGGCCGGCTGCTCCGGTCGGGCCGGCTGCTCCGGTCGGGCCGGCTGCTCCGGTCGGGCCGGCTGCTCCGGTCGGGCCGGCT